>Ga0255057_10000988_pt1 | contig 16424 bp, 16 predicted proteins | sample Cases_109_6_MG_FD_189022 | JGI IMG/M metagenome (GOLD analysis project Ga0255057, IMG submission 189022) | Seawater microbial communities from Amundsen Gulf, Northwest Territories, Canada - Cases_109_6 | ecosystem: Environmental > Aquatic > Marine > Gulf | place: Canada: Northwest Territories... | reverse complement strand
CCTCGACCTCGGCTCGGTCGAATCCTCGCTGGCCGGCCCCAAACGCCCGCAGGACCGCGTCGCCCTCTCGGCCATGGCGGCCTCGGCGGGCCGGGAGATCGAACAGGCGGGCGGCGGCACGCCGGCGCCCGTGGCGGGCACCGACTATTCGCTACGCTCCGGCGACGTGGTGATCGCCGCCATTACCTCATGCACCAACACCTCCAACCCCGGCGTACTGGTCGCCGCCGGCCTGTTGGCCAAGAAGGCGCACGAGAAGGGGATCTCCACCAAGCCTTGGGTGAAGACCTCCTTCGCGCCGGGCAGCCAGGTGGTGACCGACTATCTCGAGGCCGCCGGCCTGCAGGAGCATCTGAACGCCCTGGGCTTCGACCTCGTCGGCTACGGCTGCACCACCTGCATCGGCAACTCGGGTCCCTTGCCCGAGAACATCCATGCGGCGATCGAGGCGGGAGATCTCTCGGTCGGCGCGGTGCTTTCCGGCAACCGCAACTTCGAGGGCCGGGTGCATCCCTTGACCACCCTGAACTATCTGGCCTCGCCGCCGTTGGTCGTCGCCTACGCCCTGGCCGGTACGCTGACCCGCGATCTGCTGACCGAGCCACTTGCCAAAAATCGCGACGGCGAGCCGGTTTTCCTCAAGGACGTCTGGCCGTCGAACGAGGAGGTGCGCGCCGTGGTCGACGGGGTGATCACGCCGGCGATGTACCGAAATCGCTATGCCGACGTCTTCGAGGGTCCGCAGGAATGGCGCGAGATCGATGCCGGCGGCGGCATGACCTACGAGTGGAATTCGGGCAGCACCTACGTGCAGTATCCGCCCTTCTTCGAAGGCATGACGCAGACGCCCGGCGCCGTGGGCGACGTCGTGGGCGCCCGCCCCCTGGCGATCCTCGGCGATAGCGTCACCACCGACCACATCTCGCCGGCCGGTGCCATCAAGGCCGACGGCCCCGCCGGCGAGTACCTGATCGGCCATCAGGTGCGGCCGATCGACTTCAACTCCTACGGCTCGCGGCGCGGCAATCACGAAGTGATGATGCGCGGCACCTTCGCCAACATCCGCATCCGCAACGAGATGGTGCCCGGCACCGAGGGTGGGCTCACCAAGCACCAACCGGACGGCGAGGTCATGCCGATCTACGACGCGGCGATGCGCTATCAGGCCGACGGCGTGCCGCTCATCGTCATCGGCGGCAAGGAATACGGGACCGGGTCGAGCCGCGATTGGGCGGCCAAGGGAACGCGGCTGTTGGGCGTCAAGGCGGTGGTCGTCGAGTCGTTCGAGCGCATTCATCGCTCGAACCTGGTCGGCATGGGCGTCTTGCCGCTCCAGTTCCCCGCAGGCGTCGATCGCCGCTCGCTCGGGCTCACCGGCGAGGAGACCTTCGACATCGTCGGCTGCGAAGCGGGCCTCGAGCCGCGTATGACCCTGACCTTGACCGTCCATCGACCGGACGGCGGACGCGAGGAGGTGGCGCTGCTCTGCCGCATCGACACCGCGGACGAGATCGACTACTACCGCCACGGCGGGATCCTGCACTATGTACTGCGAAACCTGCTTGCGGAGGGGGCTTGAATCCGAGCCGACGGACTAGGGTTCGCCCGGGGGGTCTTCTTGCGAGTAGGTTACGATTCGGCCACCTGAGAGAAGATGGATATCGCCGTGGCGTTCACTCAACGCCGGGATTTTGTCTTTCGCGAGTCCGGCATATAAACCGCGAAGAATGCGCCCGGTACATCCGTGGCTCACCACGATCATGCGCTCGCTCTCCGCGATCTCGTCTAGCCACGACCGCACGCGCTTTGCGACAAGGGTATAATTCTCGCCTGCCGGGACGGTGACGCTCCAACGGTCCGCCTCGCGGGCGCGCCAGACGGCAGGATGAAGAGCGCGGATCTCTTCATGCACAAGCCCCTCCCAGAGACCGTAGCCATGTTCCATCAACCGCGCCTCAGGTTCGATCCGACGGGGATCGAAATCCAAGGTCTCAGCCACCAGAGTTGCCGTGCGCAGACATCGTCCGAGAGGGCTTGTTATCAAACGCAGACCCCGAAGATCGCCCAGCCACAGCCGCAACCGCCGACCCATCGCCTGCGCCTGCCCGATACCGCGTGGGGTCAGCGGCGAATCACCGTGCCCCTGCACTCGCCGTTCTCGGTTCCAGACCGTCTCTCCATGACGTAAGAGGTAGATCATGCCTAATCTCTCAGCCCAATTTCCGAATTTTCGGGTGCGGCAAAGGGTGCCTCACCCGAAGTTGATTCGTGTGTGACGCGGACTCGATCCTATGGTCATGGATATGGGACGTCGACTTCGATTCTCGCACGGCGCGTTTGCCGCCCTGCTGCTGGTTGGTGCGGTCGCCTTATCGATGGCTCCCGGCGGCTTATTCGCTACCGGTGAGGCCGGCGCCGGCGAGCCGATCAGCCGCGTCGGGCTGCCCGACGCCGCACGGCCGGTGGTGGTCGAGCTCTATACCTCGCAAGGCTGCAACACCTGCCCGCCCGCCGACGCGTTGGCGGGAGAACTGGCCGAGCTGCCGGGTATCCTGCCGTTGTCCTTTCACATCGATTACTGGGATTACATCGGCTGGCAGGACCGCTTCGCCCTGCCCGGCAACACCGTCCGGCAGAAGGCCTATTCCCGCGCTTTGGGGTCGCGCTTCATCTACACCCCGCAGATGGTGGTGGACGGCCGCCTCGACGTCCCGGGACATCGGCAACGTCTGGTTTATTCGGCAATCGATAAGGCGTCGCGCGAACTGCCGGCGGTCGAGGTCGCGTTCGACGCCGGGACCCAGGTCGTGCGGGTCGGTGACGGCACGCCGCCGCCCGAAGGGGCGACGGTGTGGCTGGCGGTCTTCGACCGAAAGCATACGACGAAAATCGAGCGCGGCGAAAACGCCGGCCGCGAGCTCAGCTATTACAATGTCGTCCGGGACTTTCGCGCCATCGGCGCATGGGAAGGCCGCGCTCTCGAGATCCCGCTCGATTTGGCCCAGGCGGGCGGCAACGACGCCTGTGCGGTTTTCCTGCAGACCAACGAAAACGGCCCGATCCTCGGTGCGGCTACGATGGCCTTGCGCTAGCGCAAGGCCGCCCGACGTTCCTTCTCTCACCCGCGCTCTCACCCGCGTATTTGGCTCTCACCCGCGTATTTGGCTCGGCCCCGCGCAAGCTTCCGCTCCCGCGGGGCCCTTTTTTGTTTCGTCGGCCGCCCGCGACTTCGCGAGCTGTCCTATGTCACCCCGCGTTCCATGAATGCGGCCAAACGCTTTGAGAAGGCCGTGGGATCGGGTAGCGCCTCGCCTTCGAGGATACGTGCCTGGTCGAGCAGCAGGTGCGCCGCGTCCTCCACACTCGCGTTGGAGGCATCGCCGCCCACCGCCTCGGCCAGGCGTTTGATGAGCCGGTGCTTGGGGTTGACCTCCAGCACCCGCGGCGCCGATTGGTCAAGCTGCTTGTGTTGCTTGAGAACGCGCTCCAGATGCATGTCGAGATCGCCGTCGTCGGCCACCAGGCAGACCGGGCTCTCGGTAAGCCGCTGGGACGCGCGGACGTCTTTTACCTGGTCCTGCAGGGCGAGCTTGATGAAGGAGACCAGAGTGCCGATGGCACTGTCGTCGGCAGGGGGTGTCTCGTCTTCCGCCGGTTCGGCGCCTTGCACCTTGTCGAGGTCGGCACCGCCGCGGGTGACCGATTTGAAGGGCTTGTCGGCATAAGCGGGCACCGCGCTCGGCCAGAAGTCGTCGACCGGGTCGGAAAACAGCAGAACCTCGACCCCCTTGGCCCTGAAACCCTCGAGTTGCGGGCTTTTCAGCAGGGCCTGCGGGTCCTCGCCGCTGATGTAATAGATGGCCTCCTGGCCCTCTTTCATCCGCGAGACGTAGTCCGCGAGGCTGGTCAGGCCCTCGGCCGCGGTGGAGGGGAAGCGGGCCAGCTCCAGCAGCCTGTCGCGCTCGGCCGCATCCTCGTAGATGCCCTCTTTCAGGACGGCGCCGAAGTTCTCCCAGAACGTCGCATAGGCGTCCGGGTCCTTTTCCGCCCGTTTTTTCAGCTCGGTGAGCAACCGCTTGGTCACCCCCTTCTTGATCTTCGCCAGCATGGGGTTGTGCTGCAGAAGCTCGCGGCTGATGTTGAGCGGCAGGTCCTCGGAATCGATCACGCCGAGGAGAAATCGCAGGTAGGCAGGCAGCAGCTCTTCGCAGTCATCGGTAATGAAGACCCGCCGCACATAAAGCTTGATCCGCCCTTTGCGGTCCGGGTGAAAGAGGTCGAAGGGCTTGCTCGAGGGCACGAACAGCAGGCCGGTATATTCGATCACCCCCTCGACTTTGAAGTGGAGCCGCAGCCAGGGGTCGTCGAAATTGTGCGCGACGTGGTGATAGAACTCTTTGTATTGCTCGTCGCTGATGTCCGAGCGCGGCCGGCTCCACAGCGCCGAGGCCGCGTTGATCGAGCCTTCCTCTTCGGCCAGGCGGATCGGAACGGCGATGTGATCGCTGTAGGTCTTGATGACCTGGCGCAGGCGGACGGGGTCGAGATACTCCTTTTGGCCCTTCTTCACGTGGAGCGTGATGCGCGTACCGCGCGCCGGTGCCGCATCGCTCTCGGCGATGGTGAATTCTCCCTGGCCTTCGGAGACCCAACGCCAGCCCTTGTCCTCGCCGGCCTTGCGCGTCTCGACGGTGACCTTGTCGGCGACCATGAAGGCCGAATAGAAGCCGACGCCGAACTTGCCGATCAGGCCCGCGCCGTCTTTCCTGTTTTCCATCTCGTCCAGGAACTGGGCCGTTCCGGACCGTGCGATGGTGCCGAGGTTTTCGATCAGCTCCTCGCGGCTCATGCCGGTGCCGTTGTCGGTTATGGTGAGCGTTGCGGCCTTCTTGTCGCTGGCGAGGACGATCGCGAGCTCGGGGTCGGACGCGGTGAGCGACGGGTCGGTCAGTGCCAGATAGCGCAAGCGGTCGCAGGCGTCCGATGCGTTGGAGATAAGCTCGCGCAGGAAGATTTCCTTGTTGGAATACAGCGCGTTGGCGACGATGTCGAGCAGCCGGCTTACTTCAGCTTGAAAGGACAATTTTTCTTCAGGCATGACCGTTCGTCTTTTCCCTCGTGTTTCGGGCCCCGCGTGCTTCGGGGGTTTTCTCGCTAACCGACTGACTGTTGATATGTGATAGCATGTGCCGATACGCAAGCCCTCCGATAACGGCAAGCCGATGAATGATGATCCCTGGAGAGCGGCGCGCGAAAGGCTTTGCGACGAGATTCGCGCCGAAACGCGCCTGACCGCATCCTACCTTGGGGTGGAGGCTTTTTCCGAGGCGGTGATGCGGGCCATGGCGACGGTGCCCCGGCATCTCTTCGTGCCGCCGGGCCTGCGTGAGCTCGCCTACGAGAACCGCCCGCTACCGATCGGCCAGGGGCAGACCATATCGCAGCCCTACATCGTCGCCGCGATGACCGACCTGGCACGCGTGGGCGAAGGCGCGCGCGTACTGGAGGTGGGTACCGGCTGCGGCTATCAGGCCGCGGTCCTCGCCGAGCTCGGGTGCGAGGTCTATTCGATCGAGCGCTTCGAGAGCTTGGCCCAGCAGGCAAGGGAAAACCTGCGACAGGCGGGCTATCCGCAAGTCCAGGTCAAGGCCGGTGACGGCAGCGGGGGCTGGCCGGAGGCGGCCCCCTTCGACGCCGTTGTGGTGACCGCCGCGGCCGGGGGGGGCGTGCCGACCGCGCTTGTCGAGCAACTGGGGCCCGGTGGGCGGATCGTGATCCCGCTGGAAGAGCGCAGCCGGCGTTGGGCCTTCTTCCATGGCCAGCAGCTCTGCGTCTTGAGCAAGGACGACAAGGGCGAAACCCAATTGTCGGAATTGCTGCCGGTCGCCTTCGTGCCGCTGGTCGAGGGCGTGGTGCAAGATGGATGAGAATCGCTCTAGGGGCTTGCATACCGACCCATAGATTTCGATTCTGTATTGTATGAGCCGATTCGCCGCGAGCCGAACGACCGCCGTCCTCGGGCCGACCAATACCGGCAAGACGTATCTTGCCATCGAGCGCATGCTGGGTCACGAGAGCGGCGTGATCGGGTTTCCCCTGCGCCTTCTGGCGCGCGAGAACTACGAACGCATCGCCAAGGCCAAAGGCAGAAGCCGCGTGGCGCTGGTGACCGGCGAGGAGAAGATCGTCCCGCCGCTGGCGCGCTATTTCTGCTGCACCGTCGAGTCCATGCCCCTGGAGCGCTCCTTCGCCTTCCTGGCGGTGGACGAGATCCAGCTCGCCGCCGACCCGGAACGCGGGCACGTCTTTACCGACCGGCTTTTGCATGCCCGCGGCCGGGAGGAGACGATGTTCCTCGGGTCGGAGACCATCCGTCCCGTGCTCCGGGTTCTGGTGCCGGAGGCCGAGCACATCTCCCGTCCCCGCTTTTCCAAGCTCAGCTATAGCGGCGAGCAGCATTTGAACCGTTTGCCGCCACGCTCGGCGGTCATCGCCTTCTCGGCGGCGGAGGTCTATGCGACGGCCGAGATGGTGCGCCGCCGCCGCGGCGGCACGGCCGTCGTCCTGGGGGCGCTGAGCCCACGCACCCGCAACGCGCAGGTGGCGATGTTCGAGGCCGGAGAGGTCGACTATCTGGTGGCCACCGACGCGATCGGCATGGGCCTCAACCTGAAGCTCGATCATGTGGCCTTCTCGGATCTCGGCAAATTCGACGGCCGGCGCCGGCGCCCTCTGACGGCGCCCGAGGTGGCGCAGATCGCCGGACGGGCCGGCCGCCATCTGAGCGACGGGACCTTCGGCACCACCTTGCGGGCCGGGCCGCTGCGCGAAGATATCGTCGAGGCGGTCGAAGCACATCGCTTCGACAAGCTCGCGGCCCTCTACTGGCGAAACCGCGACCTCGATTTCAAGGATCTCGAGGCCTTGCTGGCAAGCCTCGAACGTAAGCCGGATGCGCCGCAGCTCCTTCGGGTGCGCGATGCCGAGGACCACCTGGCCCTCAAGCGGCTGGCGGCCGACCCGGCGGTGGGCGCGCGGGCCGGCGATCCGGGCAGGGTTCGTCAGCTTTGGGAGGTCTGCCAGATCCCCGACTTCGAAAAGGAGATGAGTGACCGCCATCTGCGTCTCCTGACCCGCGTTTTTGGCCTGCTGTGCGACGGCGACGGGTGGTTGCCGGACGACTGGATCGCCCGCCGGCTGTCGCGCATCGATCGCACGGACGGCGACATCGACCACCTGGCCCAGCGCATAAGCCAGATAAGAACCTGGACCTACGTCAGTCACCGGGCCGACTGGCTGGCCGACCACGAACACTGGCAAGGGCGCACCCGTGAAATCGAGGACCGACTGTCCGACGCCCTGCATGAGCGGCTGACGCAGCGTTTCGTCGACCGCCGCACGACGATGCTGATCCAGCGCCTGCGCGAACGCGGCCACCTGCTGGGGGCTTGCCGGGCGAACGGCGAGGTGCTGGTCGAAGGCGAGCGGGTCGGACAGATGGAAGGGTTTTGCCTCACCCTCGACAAGACCCTGGACGAGGACCTTTCCCGGCCTCTCCTCGCCGCCGCGCGCCGCACCCTGGTGGCCGAGATCCCGCGCCGCCTGCAGCGCCTCGAGGATGATGGCGACGAGGCCTTCGCGCTGCACGAAAGCCGCCTGTTCTGGCGTGGCCACCCGGTCGCGCGCCTGAAAGGCGGCGACGACCTCCTGGCGCCGCGGGTGGTGCCGCTGGCGGCGGGCGAGCTTGACGGCGGTGACCAGGAGCGGCTGCGCCGCCGCCTGGCTGCCTGGCTGGAACGTTATCTGCGCCGCCGCTTGGCGCCTCTTTTCGCGCTTAGGGATGCGCCGCTCCAGGGCGCGGCGCGCGGCCTCGCTTTCCAGGTCGCCGAATGCCTGGGTACCCTTCCCAGAGCGGCGGCCAGCCAGCAGTTGGCGGCGCTCGGCCGCGGCGAGCGGCGCGCGCTTGCGGCGCTCGGCCTGCGGATCGGGATGATCGGCTGCCACCTACCGGCCCTATCCGCTGACGGCGGCGCGCGGTTGCGGGCGCTTCTGTGGGGCCTGCGCGCAAAGGCGAAGGTCGAGCTCGACGCCCTGCCGAGCGCGCCGGTCGTCGTCCCGGACGGCGAGTTTGCGGACGGGCTCTTGTTGGCCCTCGGCTATCTTCGGCTCGAGACGGGCCGGGACGGAAGCCCGGCCGTGCGGGCCGGCGTGTTGGAGCGCTTCGCGGTCAGCGCGAAACGGCGGTCGCGCAAGGGGCCTTTCGAGCCGGACATGGCCTTCTGCGATATCCTGGAGGTCGATGCCGAGACACTCGGCTCGCTCTTGAACGGGCTCGGTTATCGGGAGGTGCCGGACGCCGACGGCCGGCCGCGGTTCGTGCCACGGCCACGTCGGTCGTCGACCGGACAGCGGCAACGGCGCCGGGGCCGCCAGGGAAAGGGCCGCCACGACGCCGATTCGCCCTTTGCCGTTCTGGCGCGGCTGAACACGGCGAAAAAGTCCCGATGAACGACGCATTGCCGAGGCTCGACAAGTGGCTCTGGTACGCGCGCTTCTTCAAGTCGCGTTCGTTGGCTTCGGCCCTTTGCCAATCGGGCAAGGCGCGCATCTCGGGCAGCGCGGTGACGAAGGCTCATCAGCGCATCAAAGTGGGCGACGTGGTGACCTTTCCGCAAGGCCGCCATATCCGCGTGGTGCGCATCCTCGCGCTCGCCACGCGGCGCGGCCCGGCGAGCGAGGCGCAGCAGCTCTACGAGGACCTCAGCCCGCCGAAGCCGGAGAACCGGCTGCCGGATAGCCATCGCCGGGCGGGCACCGGGCGTCCGACCAAGCGCGAGCGGCGCCGGTTCGACGTGCTGCGAAGCCGCGACCCGTGAGGGCGCGGCGGCGCGGCTGGCCTCACAGCTTGTCCTGAAGGCTGTAGTAGAGCATCCCCAACACCTGCCCGGGCCGGCGCAGCAGCGTGCCGCCGGGAAACCGCGGGGTGGGGATGCGCGCGAACAGGTCGAAGCGCTCGTTCGTGCCGGCGATGGCCTCCGCCAGGATCTTGCCGAGCAGCGAGGTGAGTGCCAAGCCCTGCCCGGAAAAGCCTTGCGCGTAGTAGATATCGCCCGACAGTCGGCCGACGTCGGGCAGGCGGTTCATTGTGATGGCGAGCGTTCCGCCCCAGGCGTAGTCGATCCGGGTTTCGGCGAGCTGGGGAAAGACACGCAGCATGCACCGCCGAACGATCGATGTGATGTCCTTCGGCAATTGCCGGCCGTAACTCTCGCCGCCGCCGAACAGCAGACGCCGGTCCGCCGACAGGCGGTAGTAGTCGACGACGAACTTCGAATCGGAGATGGCAACATCATCGCGGATCAGGGCCCGCGCCGCCTCGTCGCCCAGTGGCTCGGTCGCGATGATGAAATTGTTGATCGGCATGATGTTGCCGGCGATCCGCTGCTCGAGGCGGTCGAGATAACCGTTGCAGGCTAGCACCACCGTGCGCGCCTTGATCGAGCCTTGCGGCGTGGAAAGACGGCTCTGAGCGCCTTGCTGGAGCGGTCCGACCGGAGAATTCTCATATAGGCGCGCGCCGGCAGCCTCGGCCGCGTGGGCGAGGCCCAAGGCATAGTTCAAGGGGTGGAGATGCGCTGCCCCGGTATCCAAAGCGCCACCATGATAGGCATGAGTGCCCAGCATCTCGCCAATCTCCCGGCGCGTCAGCGCGCGGATCGGCGCATAGTCGTAGTCGCGCTGCAGCGTGTCGGCCAAACGGTGATAGTAGTCCGCATCAGCCGCCTTCCAGGCGGCCGAGATATGCCCGTCCTTCAAATCGCAGGCGATGTCATGTTTGGCGATCAGGGCGCGCACCAGTGCTTTGGCTTCCTCGGCGAGGTCCCAAAGTTGCCGGCTGTCCTCCGGCCCCATGAGCCGGGCCACCCTCATCGGGTCTTGCCGTTGGCCGCTGTTGAGCTGCCCGCCGTTGCGCCCGGATGCGCCCCAGGCGAAGCGCCGCGCTTCGAGCAGGACCGTGTCATAGCCGCGCTCGGCCAAGTGCAGGGCGGCGGAAAGGCCGGTCAGGCCGCCGCCCACAACGGCGACGTCGCAGGTCTCCTCGCCCTTTAGTTGGGGACGTTCGACCAGTCCCTGGGCGGTTGCCAGGTAGTAGGAGTTGGGATGTTCGCAATCCGTCATAGGCACTCGCTGCGGCTCCTCCGGCGGTCGCTCGGCCGCACTCTATGCTTTCTCGAACCAGACGGAAAGATTGTTGGCCGGCATTTCGACGACCTGCTGCAGGGCCAGGCCGTGGGTCTCGGCAAGTGCTGTCACGTCCTCCAAAGCGCGCAACCCCCAATGCGGATTTCGGGCGCGCAGCGACCGGTCGAAGGCGAGGTTGGAGGGTGCCGTCGTCCACCCTTGGCGCGCGAAGGGTCCGTAGAGGTAGAGCCCACCGCCTTGGCGCAGAACCCGCCCGCCCCCGGCCATCAGTCCTTGGGCTGCGATCCAGGGCGCGATGTGCAGCATGTTGATGCAGACGACGACGTCGAACGTCGCGGCCGGCCAACGCGCGCCGGCGGCATCGATGTCCAGGGGCTCGCGCAGATTGGCGAGCCCGGCCTCCAGCCGGCGTTGGGCGATGCTCGCACGTGCCGCCGGTTCCGGGTCGCTGGGTTGCCAACAGAGGGTCGCGAACAGCTGCGCGAAGTGCATGACATGCTCGCCGCTACCGCTCGCCAGCTCCAGAACGCTGCCGCTGGATGGCAAGAGCTGTGCCAGAACCGCGGCGATCGGCTCCCGGTTGCGCGGGAAGGCGGGTGAGGAGAGGCGGTTGTCGGGCGGCAAGAGATTGGCCTCGCTGGCACACCCGGACTACTTGCCGGGTCGATTGCGGTGTGTGGGCGCCAGATGAAGTTTTGCCGCGTCGCGGGCACCGGGGCAAGTGCGGATGACATGGCCCACAGCGTCCTTGCGGCTGCGCCCCGGCCCATGTTACGCACATCGCGCCATGCTTGCGAAATTGAAGGATCTTCTGGCCCGACGCGCCCCTGGGAGCGCCCCTGGGAGCGCGACCGGCGGCGAGGCCTCGGGAACGCTCGATCCCCTGATGCTGGCGGCTGCCGTGTTGATGCTGGAGGCGGCATCGATGGACGGCCACATCGACGAGGACGAAAGAGCCAAGATCGCCGAGCTTCTCACCCGACGCTTCCAGCTCTCGCCGCATGCGGTCGGCGCGCTGATGCGCGAGGCGGAGGACCGCGTTCTCCACAGTGTCGACATCTATGGCTTCACGCGCGACCTGAAAGACAGTTTCTCCGCCGAAGAGCGCATCGAACTCATGGAAATGCTATGGGAAATCGCCTACGTTGATGGTGAATTGCACGACCTCGAAGCAACCCTCATGCGTCGGCTGGCCGGTTTGCTCTATGTCTCCGATAGAGCGAGCGGCGAGGCCCGAAAAAGGGCGATAGGGCGGCTCGGGCAAGAGGGGTTGGACTAGATGAAGGCGTTCGGTGCATATAGCGGAACGGTGCCGCCGCCGAAGCCAAGGTAAGTGCCGGTCAGACGAGGAGAAGCTTTAGAGATGACTTATATCGTCACCGAAGCCTGTATCAAATGTAAGTACATGGATTGCATCGAGGTGTGCCCCGTCGACTGCTTCTACGAAGGGGAAAACATGCTCGTCATCCATCCCGACGAATGCATCGACTGCGGTGTCTGCGAGCCGGAATGCCCGCCCGAGGCGATCGTCCCCGATACCGACCCGCAAGCCGACGCCTGGCTGGCGCTCAACCGGGACTACAGCGAGACGTGGCCGAACATCACCCGCAAAGGCGAGGCCCCCGCCGACGCCGATGCTTACAAGGACATGACCGGCAAATACGACAAGTTTTTCAACACCGCTCCCGGCAAGGGAGACGGCTGACCGGCGATCCGGGCCCGGTTGCGGTCTTGCCGTCCGCCGGGTGGGAAATTGAGCGTCAGTTCCCACGGTCTGTGCAAAAGGGGCCTTAATAGCTTCATTTCGCGGTGCAACATTGTCTTAGGACGATGATTGTGGTATTATTTTGGTTGCTTTTGACAACGCCCCCGTTGGCAGCAAACGGGTGGAGAGGGGGTTTCCGGGTAAGGCAGTGTTATGCCGACATGGCCGTGCGGAGTTTGAAGACGCTTTCTGAGACGATGGCGTCTTGTTTTGTGTTGGCTCGGCAATGACCAAGACCCGATCAGGGGACCGCGTGAATGAAAACGGCAGGTCGCACGACCGCAGGAGAGCATTGAATATGACCAAGGTGGAATTCGAGGCAGGCGATTACGTGGTTTACCCGACGCATGGGGTCGGGCGTGTGTTGGGTATTGAGTCGCAACAGATCTCGGGAATTAATCTGGAGCTGATCGCGGTCAAGTTCGAGAAGGACCGGATGACCCTGCGGGTGCCGGTCGACAAGGCGGCCAACTCGGGACTGCGCAAGCTGTCCAGCCGCAAGATGATGGACACTGCCCTGACGACGTTGCGGGGACGCTCTCGGATCAAACGGACCATGTGGAGCCGTCGGGCACAGGAGTACGAGGCCAAGATCAACTCGGGCGACCCGGTTTCGATCGCCGAGGTCGTGCGCGACTTGCACCGTGGCACCGATCAGCCGGACCAGTCCTACAGCGAGCGTCAGATGTACCAGGCGGCGCTCGACCGGCTGGCGCGCGAGCTCGCCGCGGTCGAGCGGATCGACGAGGGTGCGGCGGCGCAGAAATTGGAAGAGATGCTCTCCGCGGCCTAAGCGCTCACGCCGGCAGGCCCTATCCAAGCTCATGATGCGTTAAGGCTTGACGTTTTGCGGCCAACCGCCAAGAAATGGCGGCGGCGGTTCCATGACTCGGAAGGTGGCCGGCCGACCCGTGCCCTCCAATCGGCAGACATTTGCGCTCTTGAAAGGGGCCCGGCGCGTCTGGGCCGTCGCTTCGATTCATGGCGAGGCGGAGCGTTTGGCGGCCTTGCACGGCATGCTGCGCGAGCGCATCGAGGCCGGCGACCGGATCGTCTATCTCGGCAACTTGATCGGCCGTGGCCATCTGGTTCGGGACACGCTCAACGAGCTTCTCGCCTTTCGCCGCGAATTCCTTGCGCGCGCCGGCTCGTTCGCCTGTGACATCGTCTATTTGCGCGGCAGCCAGGAAGAGATGTGGCAAAAGCTGCTGCAGCTCCAGTTCGCTACCGACCCGCAGGGTGTCTTCAAGTGGATGCTGGACAATGGCGTCGAGCCGGACCTGTTGGCCTATGGGCTCGATCCCGAGGAAGGCTTGAGGGAGGCGCGGGCCGGTCCCGTGCGCCTCAGCCGCTGGACCAACCATGTGCGGGGGATTATCCGCTCCCATCCCGGCCACTACGAGCTTTTGGGACTCTTGAAGCGCGCCGCCCATACCGACGATGGAGGCCTTCTCTTGGTCAATGCGGGTATCGATCCGACGCGCCCCCTGGAGACTCAAAAAGACAGCTTTTGGTGGGTCTCCGGCCAATTCAGCCGCATTACCGAGCCTTACGGCGGCTATCGGCGCGTCGTGCGCGGGTTCGGCCCCGATCATCCCGGCCTCGTCCTCACCGATCATACGGCGACTGTCGATGCCGGTTGCGGCTTCGGCGGAAGTCTGATCGCCGCCTGTTTTTCTCCCGATGGCGCGTTGGCCGACAGCATCGAAGTTTGAGGGCCCGGTTCCCGCGGCGGGCAGATATCCAAATTTCGCCTCATTTCAGACCTCCGAGCACCGCAATCCGGCGCGAAGTTACTTGCTACGGAGACTTCCCCTCTCTGTAGAGGTGAGCCAGCCCATCTCACCCCATAGCCCCCATAAGTAAGGCTGGCGAACTTAAGGGGTGGCCGTCGATCTGACGGCCACCCCAATTTCTCTCGCCGATCCTCTAATCCCCCCGCCGCCGGTCTTGCCTGGGCCAACGATTTTGCCTGCGCCGTCGATTTTGCCTGCGCCGGGCCGATCTGCTATAGCGGCCTGTCACCAGGGCCCTTGGCCGCCCTTCGCGTGACGATCGGATGGGGAGATCGCGCCTGGACATGCCTGTATTGGAGGGCCGCGGCCTCGGTTGTCACCGGGGTGGCCGGGTCGTTTTCCGAGATCTGAGCTTTACGTTGGGCGCGGCCGCGGCGTTGGTCGTCACCGGCCCGAACGGAAGCGGCAAGTCGAGCCTTCTGAAAGTCCTGGCGGGCCTGATAAGGCCCAGCGCGGGCGCTGTCCTTTACGAGGGCCGCCCGACCGAGGAGGACAGACCGGCCTATCACAGGGCGACCGCCTACCTTGGGCACGCGGATGCGCTCAAGCTGGTGCTAACGGTGCACGAGAACCTGGCTTTTTGGAATCGTACCGAAGATCCGGCGCGGCTGACGCAGGCACTGGAGTCACTCGGCCTGGCCGCATTTGGCGACCTGCCGGTGCGGTTGCTTTCCGCCGGTCAGCGCCGTCGCCTGGCGCTTGCCAGGATCCTGATATCGGCGGCACCGATCTGGATTTTGGATGAGCCGGCCGTCGGGCTGGATGACGGCGCGAGGCGGGCCTTGGCCGCCGTCATCGCGGCCCATCGGGCGGACGGCGGTCTGCTGGTGCTCTCCACGCACCAGCCGGTCGATTTGCCGGGCGCGCAAGGCCTCGATCTCGAAGACTACGCCGTTTACGATCTGCCGGAGATGGTCTGGTGAGGCCGTTTTTCGCTCAAGTCGGGCGCGAGCTGAAGCTGGCGATGCGTCAGGTGGGCGACCTGGCGATGGTGGTGCTGTTCTTCGCCCTGGTTGCCGCGCTTTTCCCCTTTGCCATAGGACCCGAGGCCAACCTGCTGCAGCGCCTGGCGCCTGGCGTCATTTGGGTCAGCGCCCTATTGTCGGTGCTCTTGTCGCTCGAGCGGCTTTTCCTCGCCGATTATGAGGACGGCACGCTGGAGCTTCTGGTCACCGGCCCCTTGCCGCTGGAGCTCGTGGTTTTGGCCAAGACCGTGGCGCATTGGCTGACCGCCGCCTTGCCGCTGGTCGTCGCGGTGCCCGTGGTCTCGATCCTCTACAACCTGTCCGCCGAGGCGGTGGGGTGGCTGATGCTCGGCCTGGCGCTGGGCACGCCCAGCCTCAGTCTGGTGGGGGCGGTGGGGGCCGCGCTGGCCCTGGGCGCCCGGCGCGGCGGCGTCTTGATCCCGATCATCGTCTTGCCGCTCTACGTTCCGGCGCTGATTTTCGGCGTCATGGCGAGCGAGGCCGCCCTTGCGGGCCTCTCGGCAAAGCCCTACCTGCTATTCCTGGGCGCCATCTTTTTGGTCATGCTGTTCGTCGCGCCGCTTGCCGGCGCTGCAGGCTTGCGGCATTCGGTGGAATGATTAGGGTGGGCGCCCGACAATGAGGTCTCCTGCGGAGTTCGCCCATGCATCGCTTCGCCAACCCGGGACGCTTCCAGCGGCTGGCCGACAAGATCCTCCCGTGGAGCGCGGCGGGCGCCGGCATCGCCCTTGCGGCCGGCCTCTACTTGAGCCTCGTCGTGGCGCCGCCCGACTATCAGCAGGGCGAGTCGGTGCGGATCATGTATGTGCATGTACCCGCGGCCTGGATGGCCTTGTTTGTCTATGTGTTGATCGCCGCCGCCAGCGCCTCGGCCCTTATCTGGCGTCATCCGCTGGCCGACCTGACGGCCCGCGCGGCCTCGCCCCTCGGTGCGGCCTTCGCGCTGCTCACCCTGGTGACCGGATCGCTTTGGGGGGAGCCGATGTGGGGCACCTGGTGGGTTTGGGACGCGCGGCTGACGTCGATGCTCGTGCTCTTCTTTCTCTATCTGGGGCACATGGCGCTGATGAATGCGTTCGAAGAGCCGGCACGCGGCTACCGGGCCGCCGCGATTCTGGCGCTCGTCGGGGTCATCAACGTCCCGATCATCAAGTATTCGGTCGAATGGTGGTCGACGCTGCACCAGCCGGCCTCGGTCGTGCGCATGGGCGGCCCGACCATCGACGCCAGCCTGCTGTGGCCGCTTTTGATCATGGCGCTGGGGTTCAAGCTCTACTTCGTGACCTTGCTGCTGTTGCGGATCAAGAGCGAGCTTGCGGCGGCACGCCTGCGCGCCCTGCAGGCGGCGAAGATGCGCGCCGGATGAGCGCCCGCCGGATGAGCGCCCGCCGGATGAGCGCCACGTTGCAACGCAAGCCTTGACGAGAAGACGAGGCCTGGGGAGACGGGGACTAGGGAGACGGGGACTAGGGAGACGGGGACTGGAATGAGCGAGTTCTTCACGATGGGCGGTTACGCGACCTTTGTCTGGCCCGCTTATGGGATCACGGCTTTGGTGATGTTGGGGCTTCTGGTCGACACCTTGCACCGGCTGCGCGCGCGCCGGCGGCGGCTCGAGCAGCTGGAGTCCGAGGAAGGGATCTCCAGAAGGGGCGCGTCGTGACCCGCAAGCAT
>Ga0255057_10000987_pt1 | contig 16424 bp, 14 predicted proteins | sample Cases_109_6_MG_FD_189022 | JGI IMG/M metagenome (GOLD analysis project Ga0255057, IMG submission 189022) | Seawater microbial communities from Amundsen Gulf, Northwest Territories, Canada - Cases_109_6 | ecosystem: Environmental > Aquatic > Marine > Gulf | place: Canada: Northwest Territories... | reverse complement strand
GTGAAGTCCTCGTAATTTACTGCCGCAAAAAAGTCCTCCAGCGTATCGACATGTGCCTGCACCGAGTGCACCAGGCCGATGAGTTGCAGAAAGACGATTCCGGCCAGTACGATCGGAACCGCGAAATGCTCTGTTTCGAGAATTGTTAGAATGAGAATCGACAACGTGAGCGCGATTAGCGCGACCTGAACAATCGTCATCAGTCGAAATTGAGTACGGAAGCGGTGTTTCACAAGCTGAATTTCTCGATCCGGCGATAAAGCGCCGCGCGGGTGATGCCCAACGCGCTCGCTGCATGCGAAATGTTGCCGCCGGCGTTTTGTAGCGCAGTCTCGACGAGTTGTCGTTCGTTGTCTTCGAGATTCAATGAATCGACCGCCGACCCGGCCGCCGGTTTCGTAAATACAAAATCAACCGCTGTCAGATCGTCGCCATCGCTGAGAAGTACCGCTCGTTCAACCGTGTGCGACAACTCGCGAATGTTGCCAGGCCAATGGTGTGCCGCCAGGGCTGCAAGCGCGTCTCGCGAGAATGGCTTTTCCGGCAGACGATATTTCCGCGCCGACGCGGCAGCGAAATAGTTTACGAGCGCCGGTAAATCATCGAGTCGATCCCGCAGCGGTGGCAGCTCTATTTCGATCGTGTTGATTCGATACAAGAGATCTTCGCGAAAACCGCCCGCGTCAACCAGCTGCTCGAGCGGCTGGTTTGTCGCGGCGACCAGCCTGACGTCGACCGGAATTTCCTGATCGCTGCCGAGCGGGGTGACTTCACGGGACTCAAGTACACGCAGCAATTTCGTCTGCAGTGCAGATGGCAGATTGCCGATTTCGTCAAGAAACAAGGTGCCTCCGCTGGCGGCCTGAAACCGTCCCGCCCGGTCCTGGCTCGCGTCTGTGAAAGCGCCCTGTCGGTGTCCGAATAATTCACTCTCGAAAAGGCTTTCGGCCACGGCACCAAGGTCGACCGCTACCAGCACCTTGTCGGACCGCTTCGACTGACGATGCAGTGCTTGTGCAATCAGTTCCTTTCCGGTGCCGTTCTCGCCCCGTATCAATACGGTCGCTTCCGTTGGCGCAACTCTTGCGACAATCTTGAGTACCTCCTTCATCGCCGCAGAGCCCGCCACCATTTCCGCGGGAGGCGGCGTCTGGCTCAACGCCGTTACAGTCGCGCGGGATTGCCGAAGTTGCGATGCGACCCGCAGCGTCGCGATGAGCTTGTCGTTTTGCCAGGGCTTTAGGACGAAGTCGGCCGCGCCTTCACGCATCGCCTGTACCGCAGTGTTCAGGTCGCCGAATGCTGTCATTAACACCACTACGGCATCGGGATCTTCACCAAGAATGTACTGCAACCACTGAAGTCCTTCGGCTCCGGTATTGCGGCCAATCGCGAAATTCATGTCGAGCAGGAATACGTCGATCTGCTCGGCGGCCATCATCGTCTTGATGTTTTCCGGGTCTTCGGTCGTCAGGACCCGCGAATACTGCTTGCGCAGCAGTAGCCGCGCCGCCATGAGTACGTCGGAATCATCATCGACAACCAGAATGGTGGCATGCGCTGTCATCCACGGACTGTAGCCCCTGAAGTGTTCGAAATCGATCACTTGCTTGCGATTTCGGACACTCTCGGGCGAGCACGACCCTGTAAGCTCTTGATTTTATTGGCCGACAACTTGGCACGCCGCTTGCTCTTACTAGGGCATGAACACAGGAAATCACAGACCCGCTGGCAGCATGGACCGCAAGATCGAGCGTGCCACGCGAAAACCGCTGTTTGTCATCGGCGGCATCGCTGCCGCGACATTGCTGGTCATATTGGTCTGGGCAAGTCGGGATTCATCAACCTCCTACACGCTGGACGGCCAACGAATCCGCACATCAACCGTCGAGACCGGCGTCTTCGAAGACTACATACCGTTGCGCGCGACGGTCGAACCGGAACGAAGCGTATTTCTCGATGCCATTGAGGGTGGGCGAGTAGAAAATATATTCGTAGACGATGGCACCTATGTCGAAGAAGGCCAGCCGATCCTCGAATTGTCGAACACGTCGCTGCAACTGGATGTCATTGCGCGAGAGGCCGAGGTCAGCGAACAGCTCAACAATCTCCGCAACACGCAACTGGCGATCGAGCAGAACCGCTTATCATTGAAGAGTGACCTGATAGAAATTGACTACCAAATCTCGCGCCTTGATCGGCTCGTTCGTCGCTATGTCGAGCTCGAAGGCAATCAGTTTATTTCGAAAAACGAATACGAGGACGCCGTTGACGAACTGGCTTACTGGCGAAGTCGGCGCGAAGTCACGCGAGAGAGCCAGACGCAGGACGAAACAATTCGCCTTGCGCAGATCGAACAACTCGAGACATCCGTCAGTCAGCTCGAGAAAAACCTGACGTTGACGCGCTCGAATCTCGACAACCTGCTGGTCAGGGCGCCGCGGGCGGGCCAACTCACATCACTCAACGCCGAGCTTGGGGAATCGAAAGGTCGTGGCGAACGCCTGGGACAGATCGACGACGTCGATCGCTTCAAGACGACGTCACTCGTCAACGAGTTCTACCTCAATCGGGTAGTTGTCGGGCAACGGGCGGAACTGGTTGTCGACGGCCGACGCTATGATCTCGAGGTCAGCAAGGTATATCCGAACGTGCAGGCATCGCAGTTTGAAATTGATCTTCGCTTTATTGGCGAAGCACCGCCGGATATTCGACGTGGTCAAACTCTGCAAATGCGACTCGTGCTGGGCGACCCGGACAGCAATGCGATCCTTTTGGCCAACGGTCCGTTCTTCAATGACACGGGTGGCGCCTGGGTATTTGTAATGGACCAAAATCGTAGCCTCGCTACCCGGCGCGACGTGGAACTCGGTCGCAGAAACTCGAACAACATTGAAGTCGTCGCCGGGCTAATGGACGGCGACGAAGTCATTATTTCTTCGTACAGCAACTTCATAACCGTCGATCGACTGTTCATCGATGAATAACGCACACACATGCCAGGGGGCAGGAACATGATTGAGCTACACGACCTATCAAAGGTTTACCAAACTTCCGATGTCGAAACGACCGCGTTGAACAACATCAACCTTGAGATCTCGAAGGGTGAATTTATCGCCATAATGGGGCCATCAGGATGCGGTAAATCAACACTGCTGAATGTCCTGGGGATGCTTGATACGCCCAATTCCGGCAGCTACAAGTTCCTGAACAACGATGTGGCTAATAGCACCGAGCGTGAGCTGGCTCTGATTCGCAAACAGAATATCGGCTTCATCTTTCAGAGCTTTAACCTGATTGACGAATTGTCGGTCGCTGAAAACGTGGAGCTGCCACTCTTGTACCAGAAGCTGCCGGCCTCCGACCGTGCACAAAGAGTTCGCGAAGTTCTCGAGCGCGTCAACATCGCTCATCGGGCTGATCATCGTCCGCAACAACTTAGTGGCGGCCAGCAACAGCGTGTTGCCGTTGCACGAGCGGTAGTTACGAATCCGAAATTGATTCTTGCGGATGAGCCAACCGGAAATCTGGACACCACCAACGGTGAAGAAGTGCTGAGCATGTTGGGCCAGCTCAACAGCGATGGTACGACCATCGTCATGGTGACGCATGATCAGGGTCACGCCGACCACGCGGGACGTGTGGTTCACATGTTGGACGGACGTGTTCTTTCAGAGAATGTCGTCGGCATGCAGCCGGTAAGTGAGGCGCGTCATGCTTAGCAATTACCTGAGAATAGCGTTCAGAAATATTACGGGCAATCCGCTGTTTAGTGCGATCAATATTATTGGTCTTTCAATCGGATTGGCGTGTTGCATCATAATTACCTTGTTCGTGCAGTACGAAACCTCATATGACAAGCACTGGCAAAACGCCGATCGCGTCCATCGCGTGACGCGCGATTTCTTCAGCAACAACCTGCGGCTGGCAGCCGTCGCGCCGCCAATAGCGCCATTGTTGAAGCAGGATTTCCCGGAAATCGAAGACATTACGCGCATCATGACCGCCGGCAGCATGGCGCTGACCATCGATGAAACAACGACCAATGATGAAACGCTCGTCATCGCCGACTCGAACGTTTTTGAATTCTTTAATCTGGAGTTCCTGGCCGGCGATCGTGACACCGCGCTGGCAATGCCGACAAATATCATCCTGTCTGCGCGCGCAGCCGATCGATATTTCGGCAGTGACGATCCGATGGGAAAAACAATCAATGTGGCGGGACAGGCCGACTTCACAGTCACCGGCATCTTCGCGGACCTGCCCGACAATACTCACATGCAATTCGAGATCGTAACGTCAATCGCTATCGTGCCAATGTTGATGGGTCCGAACGCGCTCGAAAGCTGGGGCAGTAATAATTACTACACCTACCTGCGACTGCCCGAAGGCTACAACCCGGATGATCTTGAGGCGAAATTTGAGGATTTCATTATCAAATACCGAGGAGAGGACGCGCCAAATGGTACCGCTCTCAATCTGCAGGCGCTGACCGATATTCACCTCACTTCAAATCGCGACCAGGAGTGGCGAACGAACGGCAGCAGTTCGGTCGTGTACACGTTTTCAGCTGTTGCGTTCGTTGTATTGCTAATTGCCTGCGTCAATTTTATGAACCTGACTACAGCCCGCTCGACGAAGCGCGCCAAGGAAGTGGGCATTCGCAAGGTTGTTGGCGCGGACCGAGGACAGCTTATCGCGCAATTTCTGGGTGAATCAATTTTATTAACGGCATTCGCGATGCTTCTTGCGGTCGCATTAGTTGAGCTCGTAATACCATCGTTCAGCGCGTTTCTCGAAAAACCACTCGCATTCTCGCTCGCTGATCCTGGAACGCTTGGCTTGTTGATAGCCGGCATCGTTATTGTCGGCCTGATCGCGGGCAGTTATCCGGCTTTCTACCTGTCACACTTCCGTCCGGCCTCTGTCCTGAAGGGCACGGTTTCCGGTAGTGGCTCGATAATATTGCGTCGCGCTCTTGTCGTATTTCAGTTCGCGACGTCAATCGCTCTGTTGATAGCGACCGGAGTGGTAATGGCACAGATGCACTACGCGCAAAACGTGGACCTCGGCTACGATAAGTCGCGCAACATCGTTCAAAGGCTGCCGTATTTTGTTGACTTCTGGGGCGTATACCCGCCGATGAAGGCCGAACTGGAAACGCATCCTGGAATCGAATCTGTCGTGTACTCATCGCGCGTTCCCAGCCAGCAAAACCTGGACGGCGGAGGATATATCCAGGCCGGCAGGCAAGCGGTCATGGAAGACATCATGGGAATCGCTGACATCAAGGTCGATTATCAATGGTTCGATCATTACGACGTCAAATTTCTTACCGGTCGCCCATTTCGCGAGAATGAAATGAGAATCGAGCAACCTAGCGAGGAGCAGCCGGTAGTTAACGCTGTAGCGATTCTGAATGAGTCTGCCGCTCGCCGCTTCGGCTGGACGCCTGAAGAAGCTATCGGTCAGGTCATTCGCAACTTTCAAAACCGCGAATTCACGATGTCCATCGACAGGGAGATCGTTGGTGTCATTCCGGACATTCACTTTTCATCCCTGCATGACGAAATGAAAGCGACTGTGTATGCGGAACCGAATCCGAACTACCAACGCCATATTTCGATCAAGTTGGCTCCAGGCAGCTACGATGCCGCGATCACACATTTTGAGGAAGTTTGGGCTCGCATAATTCCAAGCGACCCAGTGAACTGGGAATTTATCGATGACAGCTTCGATGCCCGCTATCGCGCTGAGGCCAAGCAGGCACAAATGTTCGCTGTGTTCTCCGCGTTCGCGATCTTCGTTGCCACGCTCGGCTTGTTCGGTCTTGCATCGTTCACGACAGAGCGTCGAACCAAGGAAATCGGCATTCGCAAAGTGATGGGGGCCTCAGCGACGGATATCGTCCTGCTGCTGACATCCGATTTCACGAAGCTTGTCCTCATTGCGAATCTAATCGCATGGCCAGTCGCCTATTACTTCATGAATCAGTGGTTGACGCGCTTTGTTTATAAAGCGCCGTTCGCCGAATGGGCCTGGTTATTTGTAGCGAGCGCCGTCGTCGCGCTGGCCGCTGCCTGGCTGACGATTGCTTTGCAGGCGGGCCGCGCCGCGACAGCACGACCCGTCATGGCGCTTCGATACGAGTAAAGGGCTGTGGGACGGCCCTAGCGGATGAGGCCGTCCTGCTTCAGGCGGCCGACGAGGATTTTACCCTCAGACATTACGATGTCATAGGTACTGCCCCCGCGTTGCGTGCTGGACTCCATAGAGTAAACGCGCTTGCCGCTTTCGGCGTCAAAGAAATCCGAGGTAAGAATAACGTCGACTGTATAATCCGAGTAACTCGGCTTCGCAGTTTCCTTGTAATTGTATCGAAAATAGCCGAACAGATTGCCGCCTTGCGTTTCCGATTGAACTTCGACTTTTTCGTCAACCTTTGTGATCTCCGTTCCCGCCAGACTCGCTGTCACAATAATAACGCCATCCGCGCCGATCGCCTTTACCAGTTCACTAACGGCCTCGTCGCTTGGCTCGGTACTCGAACTTTCCCTCACGAAAGAATGCGCTTCAACCTTAGCGGAATTTAGTTGCTCGGAAAATCCCTGCTCGATATTGCGGGCTGTTTCTCGTCTCGGTACGGCGGCAACGACCAACACCTTCGAATAGGGCGCGTTCGTAATATTCGGTGCCATCAATACGCGATTGACGGTTGTCGTCTGCTGCGGCGTCGACTGACATGCTGCGATGAGTACAAATACACACGTAGCGCCTAACAAGCACATCAAGCTCTTTTTGTTCACTATTCAAATCCTCTCATGTTGGGCGAACCCGGTAGAACATAGAATACAGAACGGGCACAACGACCATCGTCAGTATTGTCGCAAAGCCGAGACCGAAGGCCACGGTAACTGCCATCGATACGAAAAAAGCGTCAGGAAACAGAGGCGCCATTCCCAGAATGGTTGTAGCGGCGGCCATGCCAACAGGTCGCAACCGACTAACGGCCGCATCGAGAATCGCGCTTATTGGGGCCTTGTTCTCTCGATTTTGAATATTTATTTCGTCGACCAACACGATCGCATTCTTTATTAGCATGCCCGACAGACTCAGGAATCCGAGCGTCGCCATAAAGCCAAAGGGCTCGCCCGTCACTCCCAAGCCAAAAGTAACGCCGATAACGGCAAGCGGCACCGTTAACCAGATGACCGCGGTCTGCTTCAGTGAATTAAAAAGCACCACTGTTATTACTACCATTGCCATCAGGAACATGGGCAGACTTGCCGCCAGCGACGCGCTTGCATCGTTGCTGGATTTGTACTCGCCCCACCACTCCAGATTGTAGCCAGGCGGAAGTTCGATCGCTTCTACATCGGGCCGGATAGCGTTGAACAAGGGAGACGCTTCGCCCGTGCGGGGGTCACCAAGAACAGTAATAGAGCGCCGCCGGTTCATGCGGTGAATGATGTCGTCTTCGAAGACGGTTTCGAAGCCGGTAACGACCTGACGCAACGGAATCATGTGCTGCGCTGCGGGACTCCAAATCTGCAGGTTACGAATGCTGCCAACATCGGCGCGGCTGGACTCCCTCGCACGCAAGACGATAGGCAGCAATTCGTCGCCTTCCCGATAAACACCGATTGTTACGCCTTCAAAAGCCTGCTTGAGTGTTGCAGCTATGTACTCGCGTGAAATCTGGTTCTGGTTGGCCTGATCATCTGCAATAACTGGCCGAATGACGGGAACACGCTCTCGCCAGTCATTGCGAACGCCAAAAGCGTTCGGCTGCGCACCGATGATTTTGGCCGCTTGTGTTGCGATGCCACGCAACACGTCCGGATCCGGCCCGCTAAATTTCGCCTGAATCTTGCCGGGCTCGCCCGGGCCCAGAATGAACTTGCGAACCTGGGGTTGAGCATCAATGAAATTCGCTTCCAGGTGCGATTGGATCTGGTCGGAAATCTCGTCAACAGCCCGATAGTCTTCAACATCCACCAGCAATTGCGCGTACGCGCTGTTCTTTTTCTCAGCAGCATAGGTGAGAAGGAAGCGCGGCGCACCCTGCCCGATGACCGACGACACGTGGGTAACGCCGTCGATTCCCAGGATAAATTGTTCAATCTGCTTAATATCGCGCTCTGTACGATCGATTGAGGTGCCTTGCGGCAACCAGTAATCGACCATGAATTGCGGTCTTGTCGAATTAGGGAAGAAGCTCTGCTCGAGTTTACCGAAGCCTGCGCCAGCGCTGACGAACATTATTACGATCACGGAAACGGTCACGACTCTATACCGAATGCATAATGACAAAAATGATCGGAAGCGAGTGTAGAACCCGCTCGCATAGGGATCTTGGTCGCCCTTTGACGGATCGGCATCCGCGAGAAACATGACACCGAGCAGTGGCGTCACGGTTACGGCAGTAAGCCAACTCAACATTAGTGAAATTAATATGACCGTGTAGAGTGATCGTGTGAACTCACCCGTGCTGTCCTGCGAAGTTCCGATAGCGGCAAAAGCGAGTACGGCGATGACTGTCGCCCCGAGCAGCGGCCATGCAGTTTGATTGACGACATCGATCGCCGCCGTTTCCTTTTTCATGCCCTTTTGTATGCGTATCAACATGCCATCGACGATTACGATCGCGTTGTCTACCAACATGCCGAGCGCAATGATTAACGCTCCGAGTGATATTCGTTCAAGCGTTACGTCCATGCTCTTCATAAATATGAAGCTGCCCGCAATGGTCAGGAACAGAATAAAACCGATCAGCAAACCACTGCGAACGCCCATGAAGAACAGCAATACGACGATCACAATGGCGACTGCCTGCAGCAGGCTGACGATGAAGCTGTTGATCGCGACGGTGACGCTTTCTGATTGCAGCGATACGATGCCGAGCTCCACGCCCAGCGGAATTTGCGGCAATAACTCTTTCATGCGAGCGCCGAGTGCTTCGCCCATCTTCACGACATTGCCGCCCTGAACGGTTGAGATCGCCAGGCCAATCGCGCCGGTGCCGTCGAAGCGCAGAAGCTTGTCTGGCGGTTCACTGTACGCACGACGAATAGTCGCTATATCGCGCAGATATATTTGCGCCTTTCCAGCTCCGCCGGACAACATAATGGCGCCAATGTCTTCTACCGAATCAACCAGCCCGGTCGGATTAATCGTGATGAAATTGTCTTCGACATTCACCGACCCCGAGTCAGATACGTAATTCTTGCCCTGCAGTTCGTTAACTATGTTCGCTGGCGACAATTCGGATTGCGACAGGCGCTCCCGATCGAGCTCGACATAGACAACTTCCGGTCGATTTCCCCATACTTCGACTTTGGCAACATCATCGACGAGCAATAGCTCACGACGCAGGAACTTCGCCAGCGTCCACAGCTCTTCGAAGGAATACTCGTCGCCGTAGATCGCGAAGAAAACGCCGTACACATCTCCAAAATCGTCAACGACGATTGACGGCCCGGCGCCTGGCGGTAGATTTTGCTGCGCGTCACTTACTTTGCGTCGCAGCTCGTCCCAGACTTGCGGCAATGTGTCCTTGTCGTAACTGTCCTTGATCGTGACCGTTACCGTTGACAAGCCACGCCCTGACTGTGATTTCACTCTGTCGAGCTGGCCGAGCTTCTGCGCGGCAATCTCGATCTCGTCGGTGACTTCCTCCTCGACTTCTATCGCGCTCGCGCCTGGGTATGGCGTAATAATCAACGCATCTTTGATTGTGTACTCGGGATCTTCCAATCGCCCCATGCCCTGGTAGGACACAGCGCCGCCACCGATCGCAACGAGCGTAAGAAACAGCGTCGTAACACGGTTCTCAAGACAAAATTCTGTAATTTTCATCGACTAACGGCCGTATTCGCTAACGTGCATTCCTTCGCGCAGATTTGCGACGCCAGAGACGGCGATCCTGTCACCCTGATCAATGCCGGACAAAACGTAAATTCCGTTCGCCGACACCTCTCCTGCCTGAATGACCGATTCACTGACCGTCATCGTCTGCCGATCAACGACCCAGACACTGGAGCCTCCGTCATCGTTGCCGAATACCGCGGCCGTTGGCAGTAGGATCGGCGCTCCGGCCGCGTCGGCAGTGTCGGGCGCGGTAATGCGAACCCTCGCCGTCATGCCAGGCATGATCGCGATGTCCTCAGGTCGATCCAACGTTAATCGAATCTCGAAAGTTCGAGTGACCGGATCAGCAACGGTCGCCACTTCGCTAAAAATCAACGGAAACTCTTTACCCGGAAAAGTCGACAGGATCGCCACTGGATTAAAAGTCGCCGTTGTTTCTGCAAAGGTTCTGCCGGGCCGTGCCTTGGCCCAGTCCTGTTCCGGTACGGCGATAACCACTTCGAGCCGCGACAGATTCTGGATCAGGACGACAGGTTCTTTGGCCGCAACATTTGTGAAGTTGTCGACATACGTTCGGCCAATGTTGCCGGCGAACGGCGCACGCAGTTGCGTGTCGGCCAGCGCTTTTCTCGCGGTCTCGAGAGCGGCGGCTGAAACCTCGAAATTGCGTCGCTCCTGGTCAACGGCCTGACGTGAGACGGCACCTGTGTCGACCAGTTCCTCGTAGCGGCGAAAGTTCGTTTCGGCCGCGCGAAAATCGGCCTCGGCCTGATTGACTCCGGATTGATAATCCGCCGGGTCGAGCCTGGCGAGCGTCGCTCCTTGCTCAACTTCCTGGCCGTCCATCACCAACAGCTCGACGATCCGGCCCGATACCTCAAAGCCGATATCGGCCGTGCTGCTAGCGGCAACCTGCCCCGAATATTGCTGACTGCGGCCGGCGCCGCCGCCCTGCACGGTCATTATTTTGATCGGCCGGATAATTTCCGCCTGCTCTTCGACGGGCTTGCTGCAAGCGCCAATGCCGGCGAGAGAAAAAATTGCGGCGAGCAAAATTCCTTTACGATAATCGCGTGGCATAGCCATGTCAGAGTGTCCCAAGTAGTGTGTCCAGTCGCGATCGCGTCGTCGATGCCCACCTCGCGGACAGCTGCCCGGCACCCTCCCAACTCGTAACCATGTTGCCATCTTGCGCGATCGCGGCGCCGACCACGGTTTTGGTATCCACTGCTCTTGCGAGAATCTCACCAGACCTCGAGTCGAATAATTCGAGCACAAGGGTTACCTCACCGATGGCCTGCAGGGCGATCGTCGCACGACCAACATTGCCGATGCTTCGAGGTGGAACTGTCGCCGTGACGTTAATTGCACGCACGGATAACAGCAGAATATCCCGACCGGGCGAATTGACGAGCTCAGCGTTCTTCATCGTTGCGAGCTCCGATGTATACGCCCTCGTGAGCGTTTCCTGAAAGCGCGCTTTCTGTTCATCAGTCAATGGAAACTGCTGCTGCGAGCGATCCGGGGTCCGGTACGCGATCCTGACGTCGCCGAGTATGATGCCGGTATAGACGGTAAACACCATGTTGGGCCGAACTTCCACGCGATCCCAGGTCCGCGACTTCACTTCTCGCAAGCCTTCGAAATTTGTTTGAGCGTTCGCCACCGAAACAATGGAAAAAAGGCTCATCAGCACCGCGATTGCGGTCGAATAGGTTCTCATCTACTTCACCGGTCCTTTAGTATTCAAATTTCGTTGCAACCAATTAGTGGATCGTGCGGTCGCACAATTCACAGCATAGCCCCGGGGAATCTTTATGCAACTAACTAAAATTTTCGCATTCGCACTAATCGTTGCGGCCGCGCCGCTTGCGAGCGCCGACGAATCGGATTTTCTGTTTGATGCGGACGAAGGCTGTATGGAGGGCCCGCTCGAGCAATTCGGACGCTACATTGGCGACTGGAAAATCGAAGACGAATCGCTGGCGCAGGATGGCAGCGCCTGGGGTCCCGGCGCCGGCGCGCGCTGGATATTTTCATGCCTGGGCAACGGCACTGGGATTCAGGACTTCTGGATTCCGAATGGCGGACCCGTCGGTATCAACCTTCGCGCCTGGAACACGACAACAGGGAGCTGGGATATCGCCTGGACGATCAAAGGCATCCCCCACGGCTTTACGCATATTCAGGCGAGCGAAGACGAATCCGGCAACATTGTCATGAGCTACAAGTCACCCGTTCCTTCGCCGAATCGCCGGATCACTTTCTTTCCACCCGACGAAAGCGGCTGGAACTGGAAGATGGAGTTTTCGACGGATGCTGGCGAGACCTGGTTCGACGTGTATCGCATAGTGGCAACACCCTGGGTCGAAAGCGAGTAGCCGCCGCCAGATACGCGATTAGTCCGCGTAAGACGTTTCGACTCTTCGGTTCGGCCAGAATGGACATCGTCGCGCATCCTTTGGTCCCCGCACATAGACCAGGCAATTCGGACCATTCTTGCTAACATTCCGGGCGTTTTTAACAATAAAAACATCAATTTGCCGTTAAATACCGGAGTTGAGCCGATATACTGTGGGCCAGCTATCGTGCACGAATAAGAAGCAAATTGGGGAGACATGATGGCAGACGATGGCAGTCTCAGCCTGCTGACAGGACATACCGGGTTTGACTCGGCGATCGCTCGTTTTTCCGATATTCATGATGCGGCGGAACAGGAAACCGCGCGCGCGAAAATATGGGAGCAGTTCGGCACCGAAGGCGCCGTCTTTATTTCGGATATGGCGAGCTTCTCGAGCACCTCGAGAAAAATCGGAGTGTGTCACTTCCTCAAGATGATTCACCGCGCGCGACAGATCATCGCGCCTGTCATCGCCGACAATAACGGCACCTTGCTGAAATGCGAGGCGGACAACGCCTACGCCTATTTCGCAAATACGAGCGACGCGATCCAGGCCAGCTTTGATGTCAACGCCGCATTGTTCAAGTCCAACGACAAGCACACGATTGCGGAACAGATTTACCTGTCCGTGGGCATCGACTTTGGTCGCGTTTTGCTCGTCAGCGACATCGATTTCTTCGGCGACCCGGTTAATACGGCATCGAAGCTGGGCGAAGACCTCGCCATAAAATCGGAAACGCTGATCACGGAACGAGCGATCGCCAAAACGAATTTCGTCGTCCCGGAAACGGCCGAGCGGATGGTTGCGCGTATCTCGGATATTGAGATTTCTTATGTGCGCATGCCGATGACGGAAATCGCTCGCCAATGAATCAACAGGCGACCGAGGCGATTGCGTTACGGCGCGTATTGGAAGTTACGCGCAAGCTTGCGGCTCCGTTTGACCTCGATACTATGCTCAAGGAAGTTGTCGACGCATCGCGCAAGATTCTCGACGCTGATCGCGGCACCGTGTTTTTGTATGACGAGGAAAGTAACGAGCTCGTCGTTCGAGTTGCCACTGAGCTCGGCAATATTCGTATCCCTGCCGATAAGGGCATTGTTGGCGAGAGTGCGCAGTCGCGAAAACTTATTAATGTGCCCGACTGTTACGCCGACAATCGGTTCAATCGTGCAATCGACAGGCAGACAGGCTACAAATCTCGCTGCATGCTGACGATTCCGCTGATCGGTTACGAAGATTCCCTGATTGGCGTACTTCAGATTCTCAACAAGAACGACGGCGCGTTCGACGAGCAAGACGAATTCATCGCCGTTGCCCTCGCTGCTCAAGCGGCCGTTGTCCTCCACCGTGCCAGAATCACCGAGCAAATCATCGAGTCCGAAAAACTCGACCGCGAAATTTCAGTGGCGCGCGATGTCCAGATCGGCACGCTGCCAAAAGAAATGCCGACGATCGAAGGATACGAATTCGCGGGCGCGTTTTCACCAACCGATCAAACCGGCGGCGACCTCTACGACTTCATACCGCTCGACGATGTGCGTCTGTTCCTGCTGATGGGCGACGCAACGGGCCACGGCATTGGACCTGCGCTCAGTGCCACGCAGGTACGCGCGATGCTGCGTGTCGCCCTTCGTCTCAACTCCAGCCTTGACGACGCGTTCGTGCATATTAATGACCAACTGTGCGACGACCTGCCCGACGATCGCTTCGTTACCGGTTTCTTCGGGCTGCTCGACGCGCGCACGCACTCGGTACGATTTCACTCCGGCGGTCAGGGCCCGATTATGCAATACCATGCGTTGAGCGGCGAATATGACTGGCATCCGGCGACGACATTCCCGCTCGGTTACATGCCTCAAGTAAATATGAAACCGGCGCTCGAAATGCAGCTTGCGCCCGGCGATGTCCTTGGCGTGATCTCCGACGGCATTTACGAATATGAAAACGAAGACGGCGCTCAATTCGGCCAGGACGGCGTTGCTGCAGTGATCGACAGCATGCCCAACGCCTCTGCGACGGAGCTTGTAACGGAGATTATGCAAGCGGCACGTTCGCATGGCGGTAGCGTGCCGCAGGCCGATGACATCACGATCGTGCTCGCGAGACGATCGCGCGAGTAGCTCATGCAAAAGTCATTTGACAGGAGCATCGACTCCATCGTCAAAGTATACGAATTCACAGAAAGTGTGCTCGTCGCCGGCGACATCAGCGACGCGGATCGGTTCCCGATACACCTGGCGATGGAAGAACTGTTTGTCAACATGGTTCACTACTATCCCGACAACGACAATGCCATCAAGCTGGAGGTCGACGTCGCCGACGGTATCGCAAGCGTCATAATGACCGATATCGATGTCGATCCGTTCGACGTAACCCAGTCGAGAAACGTTGATATCGACGCGCCGCTCGATGAGCGCACGCCCGGCGGACTGGGCCTGCACCTCATTCAATCGATGGTGGATAACCTGGAGTACGACTGGGAGGACCGCCGGAGTACTATTAGATTTACCAAAGGGAAAGGATAAAGAATGTTTGCAATCGAATACGGCGAAAATGGAGACGTGCTCTGCTCCGGCAGGCTTGACGCCGCACAATGTGAGAAGGCGCAGTCCTTCATGGACGGCATATCCGGGGCCGGTGTCCTGGATTTCGGTGATCTCGAATACATATCGAGTGCCGGCCTCGGTATACTGTTGAAAACACAAAAACGCTTGTCCGAAAGCGGCGACGCACTAAGAATAATCAACGTAAACAATCATATATATGATGTGTTCCGCTTTTCGGGCTTTCAGGCGATCTTCGAAATAGAAGCCAAAGAAGGCTGAATCTGCCGTGCCAGACACTATTTCACCAACCTTTTTCGCGGTCGGCCGTATGTATGAATGAGCCAGACGATACAACACTGATGGAGCAATGCATCAAGGGTAACCGGCAGGCCTTCGAAACGCTGCTGGTGCGCTATGAAAAACCGGTCTACAACGCGGCCTACCGAATGCTTAACAGCCGGGACGACGCGCGAGATGTCACGCAGACGGTTTTTCTCAACGTGTACGAACACCTTGATAGCTACGACCCGAAGTACCGCTTTTTCAGCTGGATTTATCGCATCGCGTTGAACGAATCCGTCAACGTTTTGAATAAATCGAATCGCCTGGAATCGCTGCACACGGAACCGGAAAGTCAGACAAAAGGACCCGAACAACAGGCATCAAGCGACGAAATGAGTGAAGGCGTGCAGATAGCGATGATGGCGATCAAGACCGACTACCGATCCGTCGTCGTACTGAAGCACTTCCTGGGATGCAGTTACGCCGAGATCAGCGAGATTCTCGAGCTCCCCGAAAAGACCGTGAAATCGCGGCTCTACTCGGCCCGCCAGTTACTCAAAGAACAGCTCGACCACGACGGCACAAACTAATGGCAATTGACGAGAAATACAGAGAGCTGATCAACGCCGACATCGACGGTGAGATCCAGCCCGATGAGAAAGCCGAATTGGACGCATTTCTCGCCGAAAGCGAGGCTGGACGTGCGCTTCAGGAAGAGCTCCGTGAACTGTGTGCGACACTCGATGTGGAAATTTTGCTCGACCCACCGCAACATCTGAGGCACGTCGTCATGAATTCCATCCCTACACCCAAAGCGCTAGCCGAGTCCCCCGGTTTTTTTCGATCCCTGTTTGCCGTGCCAGCCATGCGCTACGCGGCGACCTTCGCGGCGGCCGTTGTTGTGACCGTCGCCATCGTCGATTCCGGGCAAATCCAGCAAGACGCCTTCAATAACGTGACCGGCCTGGTCGGGACCATTTCGGACACCAGCGACTTGGGTCCCGGTGTTGCCACCACTGTTATAAACAAGGCTGACGTCGCCGGCACCGTAACGCTGCGGCTCGCGGACCCGATTCTTATTATCGACTTCGACCTCTCGACCAAGGGCCCCGTCGACATTGTCGCCACCTACCACGACAAATCGGTGTGGTTCAATGGTTTCGCACAACTCGAGAGTACGGGCACCAGCGTGTCGGCCGATGATGGCCAGATTAAGGTTCAGATCGAAGGCAAGCGCCGATATGCAGTCTATCTGCACAACTCAGGCAGCCGTAACCTATCGATAAATTTGGAGTTTTTCGCCAACGGCGAGTCTGTTCAC
>Ga0255057_10000986_pt1 | contig 16426 bp, 16 predicted proteins | sample Cases_109_6_MG_FD_189022 | JGI IMG/M metagenome (GOLD analysis project Ga0255057, IMG submission 189022) | Seawater microbial communities from Amundsen Gulf, Northwest Territories, Canada - Cases_109_6 | ecosystem: Environmental > Aquatic > Marine > Gulf | place: Canada: Northwest Territories... | reverse complement strand
GCCAGGAAAATTACCTATGTTGTATCTTCGATTAACTGCATAAAGAAGTAACTAAAAGAATAATAAATTTGAAGGAGTAACGCTATGTCAGCAGATAAAGTTTATCCTGTTCCAGCGTCAGTTTCGTCCGCTGCGCATATCGATGCAGCTAAATATGAATCAATGTATCAAGAGTCGATAAACAAACCAGAGGAATTTTGGGCCAAGCAGGCAGATGAGTTTGTTACTTGGTATAAAAAGTGGGACACCGTTTTAGATTGGGATTACCAAAAAGGTCACATTCGTTGGTTTGAAGGTGCGAGTTTAAACGTTTCTTATAATTGTATTGATCGTCATCTATCTGCGCGAGGAGACCAAACTGCGATTATTTGGGAAGGTGATGATCCTAACGATGACAAACACATTACATATAAAGAGTTACATCAAGAAGTTTGTAAGTTATCAAATGTTTTAATATCTCGCGGTGTTAAAAAAGGCGATCGGGTATGTATTTATATGCCAATGATTCCTGAAGCCGCTTATGCCATGTTGGCGTGCACACGAATTGGTGCTGTGCATTCCGTAGTGTTTGGTGGGTTCTCGCCCGATTCATTGCGTGATCGTATTTTAGATTCTGATTGTCAAACCGTAATCACTGCAGACGAAGGTGTGCGTGGTGGAAAGTCGGTGCCATTAAAAGCCAATACGGATAAAGCATTAGAAGAATGCCCGAATGTAAGCACAGTATTAGTAGTGAAACGTACGGGTGGCGATATAGATTGGCATGATTCACGCGATTGTTGGTATCACGAACAAATTTCTACTGCTAGTGATGAGTGTGAACCTGAACATATGGATGCAGAAGACCCTATGTTTATTTTGTATACCTCAGGTTCCACCGGAAAACCTAAGGGGGTGTTGCATACTACTGGCGGTTATCTTTTATATGCAGCGATTACACATAAATATGTATTCGATTATCAAGATGGTGAAGTCTATTGGTGCACTGCAGATGTAGGTTGGGTAACGGGCCATACGTATATTCTTTATGGGCCATTGTGTAATGGCGCTATAACTATGATGTTTGAAGGTGTGCCAAACTATCCTGACGGTAGCCGTTTTTGGCAAGTGTGTGATAAACATAATATTGCAAGTTTTTATACAGCACCTACTGCAATTCGTGCACTTATTAGTTTGGGTAACGATTTGGTTAAAAAAACCAGTCGCAAAAGTTTGCGCATACTTGGTTCAGTGGGTGAGCCAATTAATCCTGAAGCATGGGAATGGTACTACCATGTTGTCGGGGATAGTCGTTGTCCGATTGTAGATACCTGGTGGCAAACTGAAACCGGTGGACACATGATTACTCCGTTACCCGGTGCTACAGATTTAAAACCTGGTTCAGCAAGTAAACCATTCTTTGGAGTTCAGCCTGCTATTGTTGATGAAAATGGCAAAGAACTAGAAGGTGAATGCCAGGGTAACTTAGTAATTAAACATCCATGGCCAGGACAAATGCGTTCTGTTTACGGAGACCATAAGCGTTTTATTGAAACCTATTTTTCACAATACCCAGGAATGTACTTTAGTGGTGATGGCTGCAAACGCGATGCGGATGGTTATTATTGGATTACTGGTCGCGTAGATGATGTGTTAAATATATCTGGGCATCGTTTAGGTACTGCGGAAGTAGAAAGCGCATTAGTGTTGCATGCTAAAGTTGCCGAGGCAGCAGTGGTGGGTTATCCGCATGACATTAAAGGCCAAGGCATTTATGCGTATGTTACCCCTATGTTTGGAATAGAAACCAGCGATGAATTAAAAGAAGAGTTGGTACAACTGGTGCGTAAAGAAATTGGTCCATTTGCGAAACCCGATATCATTCAGTGGGCGCCTGGATTACCTAAAACTCGTTCAGGAAAAATTATGCGACGTATTTTAAGAAAAGTTGCAGAGAATGAGATCAATAATTTGGGTGATACTTCAACTTTGGCCGACCCATCAGTAGTGGATGATATTATCGCAAATAGGGCAAATACCTGAGTTATATAAGCAGAATCTAAATCTATATAAATCAAAAAGTTATAAAATTAGTCGATTACTTGCCAACCATTTATCGTTTTAAATCTACTGTTTAGCTTTATCTGTGAAACTCAAATAGTTTTCTCTGATATCTGAATAGCTTCCATCGGAGTTGGAGAATACAGAGTCATGCAATTAATCGACTCAATATTATCTATTGCGAATTTAAAAATTGGCATTGTTGCTATTACGGTTCTACTATTAACTCTGTGGCTTATCAATGTTGCGAGAAAAATGCGTGCGAATCTGCAGCAGACAAGAAAAAATAGAGAGGAATTCAAGAGTATTCAAAATCTACGTGACAGTTATAAGCAAGATATTGCTACTTTTCTAAATTCTTACCGTAACGATATCTCAACTAAATTAGAAGAAAGCGAAGCTGAAAATGGCTTGTTCATTTTCTGGGGCGGCGCTGAAGAAGTACTAGATAAATTCCAAAGCGACACTTCAGAGGTAAATAAACTTCCTAATCAAGAAGAAAGAATTGCAATACAAAGTTTTTATACCGAAGCAAAAGCATTTTTAGATGGAATTTTGTATAACAACTACCTACTAAAGAAATATCAATATCTGGAATGTAAAGTTAAAACTACTACTGCCACTTCAATAGAGGTTAAAGAAGTGGGTGATGTAACTGAGCAGATGTCTACATTGGGAACGCAATTACAACAGCAACATCACGAGTTATTAAATAGTATGCAGTTAGCTAGAGCTTATTTCTAGTAAAATTTATTGGTTATTTAAAGTTATCACGCCTATTGCGAGCTTCTCGTAATTGTTCTTTTTTTGCTTCAATTCTTGCCTTAGAGTTGGAATCGATTCCATCTGCGCGTAAAGACAATTGTATTTGTTCCATCGCAGTTCCGTATTGTCCATGTGCGGCATAATAATCACTTAATGATTCGTGGCTGCGCCAAGGCAAGTTTGCTTTGCTAGCCGCTTTGGCTTTTAACTTATCAAACGCTGGATTTTCAGGGTGCGAATTATTTAGTTTATCTAGTTTTTGCAGAGCGAGTTGGGGATTTCTATTTTCAATCAATGCGGTTGCTAAATAGTAAATAACTGATGGGTTGCTTGGGTAAATATTTTCTAATGACTTAAGAGAGTCTTCAGCTTTATTAGATTGTCCATCAACAATTTGTATCTGAGCTTTGGCTAATTTAATCGTAAGCTCATTGTCAGCATCTAGAGTAATTAATTTTAGTTGTTGAAGTGCTTGTTGATTTTTCCCTGAGCGACTTAATGCTAGCGCGTAAGTATATATTTCTGTATCGCTTAGGTTTTCTATTTTGTTTTTCTTTCTGAAATGATCAACAAGCTGGCTTGGGTTAGTAGTGATTGCTATTGCGCGTGCTTTGGCGTAATCAAAATGTATTGTATTTGCAGTAAAAGAACCGTGATATTGATTGGCGCGTAGTTTTGATTCACTTATGCGACTAGGTGTTAAAGGGTGAGAGCTTAAAAATTCAGGAATTTTACCGCGGTTTAATTGTGTGTGTTTATTTAATCGCTCAAAAAATGTTGGCATGCCTTGGGGGTCGATATTTGCATTGACTAAAAAATGCATGCCTACACGGTCTGCTTCTTTTTCAAAGCTTCGTGTGTAGGCAAGTTTTCTTTCCTGAAGGCTTGATTGTGCAGTGATGAGCGCAGCTTGGCCTAGTTCGCCTCCACCGTATGCGGCTGCGAGGATTGAACCTAATAATGTGAGTGCAGAAATTACACTAAAAGATTTTGCGTTAGCAAAATTACGTGCTATATGGCGCTGTGTGATGTGTGCAATCTCATGTGCAAACACACTGGCTACTTCACTCTCTTGTTGGCTTAATATTAGAAGTCCACTATTGATAGCGACAATTCCTCCCGGTAAAGCGAATGCGTTCACATCGGGATTCTGTACTAATATAAAATTAAATGGAAAATTAGTATTCACACCTGCAGAGGTGATGCGAGTTCCTAAAGAATGGATATATAGGCTTAATTCGGGGTCATTAGAAACGGGTAGGTAGCCCCGGACTTGAGAAATTAGAATTTGACCAAGCTCAATTTCTTTTGAAACACTTAGTTCTGCACCAGCAGGACCGCTAAAATCGGGTAAATTACTCTCGGCTATTGAGATATGTGGGACGTTAATAAGAACTAAACATATAACAGCATAACTCATACCTTTTAGATATACGCTTGCTCGAATTAGCCAGGCATGGAAATTATTCATATATATGTAAGTTGGACTGACTCTTGAGCAAATCGTTTACATTATTGTAACGGCTCATTAGGCTAAAAGCTGGTGAATATAAATAACCGTATATTAATAAGAGTTTATTAAAAAGCGATAGACTACATATTAAAATATTATGATATTATAATATTTTATCATGGCTTTGGGGAAAGGCGTCTATACGCTAATATTGCAAATGAATTTTTAAGGAGTTTTTAAATGACTGAGTTTGATCAAGAGTTAGATGCATGTGGACTGAATTGCCCACTGCCTATTTTACGCGCGAAGAAGGCATTGTCTGGCATGGATTCCGGCAAAGTGCTACATATTATTGCAACTGATCCTGGATCTGTTAAAGACTTTGAGGCATTTTCAAAGCAGACTGGAAATGAGCTTTTAGATTCAAATGAAGATGGTGGAAAGTTTTATTTCAATATTAAGAAGAAGTAATAAAATAACTATAAAATATTTATTAAGATAGTTGTGACAACTACGTAACAACTTAAAACAGTCTTAGTTACTCGCTTCGTTATTTAGTGATCAAAGTGCTCTAGCCGTTTTGGTTAGAGCATGTTTTTCTGTTTCGAATAAAATATTAAACAACTATAACTTAATGCGACATATTATTTCGATTTTGCTAGAAAATGAAGCAGGTGCTCTATCTAGGGTCTCAGGTTTATTTTCTGCGCGCGGGTATAACATTGAGTCGTTAACCGTTGCGCCTACGGATGACGCTACTGTGTCACGGATCACTACGGTAACAGAAGGTAGTGATGAGGTGATATCGCAAATTGTAAATCAGCTGAATAAACTGGTTGATGTGGTGAAAGTGCTTGATTTAACTGCTGATGAACATATTGAGCGTGAAGTGCTGTTATTAAAGTTGCATGATAATGATGTTTCAAAAGCTGCTATTGAAACGTTAAAGAATGAGTATAAGGGTCGTGTTGTAAGCGTTTCTAATGACGCAATCGTTATTGAGATTACTGGTGTGGGCGAGAAACTAGACCGTGCCATTCGTGCGGTGCCATCAGAGATTGTTTTTGAGCTTGTGCGTTCAGGTACACTTGGAATTGCAGCGGGAAAACAAATTCTAAAATTAGAGTCTATGAAATAAAAAATTCTTGAGTAGACTTTCGAAGGCTTAGTAATTGGAGAATAAGCATGAATATTTTTTATGATAAAGACGCAGACCTTTCAGTAATCAAGGGTAAGCAAGTTGCCATTATCGGTTATGGCTCACAAGGTCATGCGCATGCAAACAATCTACAAGATTCAGGGGTTAAGGTAGTTGTAGGTTTGCGCGAAGGATCACCTTCTTACACTAAAGCCAAGAATGCAGGCATTACTGCAATGTCAATTGAGGAAGCAGTTAGTTCTTCAGATATCGTAATGATATTAGCCCCAGATGAGCATCAATCTAAACTTTATAAAGAATCTATAGAGCCAAATATCAAGCATGGTGCTACTTTAGCGTTTGCGCATGGTTTTAATATCCATTTTAAAGGTATTACCCCACGTGATGATTTGGATGTCATTATGATTGCGCCAAAAGGCCCAGGCCACTTGGTACGTTCCACTTATACTCAAGGCGGTGGAGTGCCAACATTGGTTGCTGTTTTTCAAGATTCGTCGGGCAAGGCTAAAGAAACTGCTATTTCATATGCTTCAGCAAATGGCGGCGGCCGTGCTGGAATTATTGAAACTACTTTTAAGGAAGAAACCGAAACAGATTTGTTCGGAGAGCAAGCAGTGCTTTGTGGTGGTGCTACTGCATTAGTTCAAGCAGGTTTTGAAACTTTAACTGAAGCGGGCTATGCGCCTGAAATGGCGTATTTTGAATGTTTGCATGAGTTAAAGCTTATTGTAGATTTAATGTATGAGGGTGGAATCGCTAATATGCGTTATTCAATTTCAAATACCGCTGAGTATGGCGATCTCACTCGTGGGCCGCGCATCATTACAGATGAAACTAAGGCTGAAATGAAGAAAATATTATCTGAAATCCAGGCTGGTGAATTCGCGAAAGAATTTATTAATGAATTTGATACTGGTGCAAAAAACATGCAGTCTCTTCGTAAAAAAGGGCAAGAGCATCCAATTGAAGATGTGGGCGCAAAACTGCGTAGCATGATGCCTTGGATCAGTGCGAATAAAATTGTAGATCAAACCAAAAACTAATTTTTATAATAATATGGCACGTGTTGCCATGAACTTTTATTATGATTCCAATTGCTAGAGAAGTACGTGTACCTATAATAGCAATTGGAGTATTCATTGCGTTTTATCTTTATATATTTGATATACAAAATTCATGGCCATTTTGGTTGTTCTATTTTGTGCTTTTATTTTTATTTCGTGATTTTAGCCGTGCAGTTCCTTCCGAACCTTTAGCCATAGTTAGTCCTTTAGATGGGAAAGTTATAAAAATTGAAGAAGCATACGATCCATACCTGAAAAGAGTGGCTCAATGCATCCACCTTAGACAACGTGCTTTAGGTGAATATAATATTCATAGTCCCTGTGAGGGCAAGGTGGAAAATTTATGGGTAATCTCACCAACCGAACCTGCATATTCACAGCTCGCATTACTCATTCAAACAGATGAAGGAGATGATGTGGTGATAGCAGCAAATTTGCAGTCAATTATCCGTCATGCCACATGTTCTATAAGTGTTGGTGAAAAGCTAGGACAGGGTCAGCGGTGTGGTTTTATGGCATTTTCTTGTGAAACCGTTTTATATCTGCCTGCTTCTGTCTATATAACCATAAAGGCAGGACAATCGGTTCGCGCTGGCAGTGACAAATTGGCAGAATTCGTACATGAGAATGGTAGCTAATCCAGCATTATGAGTGATTTGAAACAAAAGCCGCGTAGAGGTATTTACCTATTACCTAATTTGCTTACTACAGGAGCATTGTTTGCAGGTTTTTACGCAATTATTGCGTCAACTGCTGATCGGTTTGAGCATGCGGCAATTGCGATTGTGGTAGCAATGTTGTTGGATGGTTTTGATGGACGCGTTGCGCGTATGACACAAACTACTACTGAGTTTGGTTCTCAATATGACAGTCTTTCTGACATGGTTTCATTCGGTGTCGCGCCTGCGTTAGTGATGTATTTTTGGGCGTTGATTCATTTTCAAGGCTATCCAGTAATGTCAAAGTTGGGTTGGTTAGCGGCATTTTTTTATACTGCTGCAGCAGCTTTGCGCTTAGCTAGGTTTAACACACGCATAGGCGAAGATGACAAAAAGTTTTTTCAAGGCTTGCCTAGTCCTGCGGCAGCTGCTGGGATGGTTGGTTTCATTTGGGTATGTCATGACCTGCAGTTATCGCGTGCTGATTTTGCAATACCAGCTCTCATAATTACTCTTTTATTAGGAGGGGCTATGGTGAGCAACTTTAGCTACTATAGTTTTAAAGATATTAGCCCTAGCGAGCGTGTGCCATTTTATGCTTTACTTGCGATTGTAATTGGCTTTATTCTGGCATCCTTAGACACGCCAAAATTCTTTTTTGCTTTATTTGCAGTGTATGCATTGTCTGGACCGGTTACTCATCTAATTCGTTTAAGGCGTAAGCGCCAGCAACGTTTGCTTGCAGAGAGTCAAAGCCAAGATTTAAGCAGAGAAGTAGATAAGAAATAACCGAGCGGTCCAGCGGTCCGCAAAATAAGCTAAAAATCCAACTTGGACATGCCGTTGGTAATTAATTTGTAGAAATAATTTGTCTATACCGCTATATTTAATTTAATGGATAAGACGTCTTCACAGCATATGCGTGTAAATACTGGGGTTGCTTCTAGCACTTTAGAATCATCCATTGTGCCCCTATCTTTATTCCTACTGCCGCAGTAGCGGCATATTTATGCCTGGCGAGGCAATACGCACAATCAATAATAATCTCATTCTGTTTTTGGTAATTGCCTTTCTTGGTTTTTTGTTGATCTTTGATATCAGGGTTCTTTGATAAAGATTTACCAATTAAGATTTTATAGGCCAAATTCTATAGAATTGTATAGATATAAAGAGCGAAGTGGATGGAGTAAAGTTTAGTATTAACACTAAAAAATAGTGCGTTTATTTAGGAGTATTGCGGTGGCAAGCAAAGAAAAATTAATTATTTTTGACACAACCTTGCGTGATGGTGAGCAAAGTCCTGGAGCGTCTATGACGCGCGATGAAAAAATTAGGATTGCTAAATCATTAGAGCGTATGAAAGTAGATATCATTGAAGCAGGATTTCCAATGGCGAGTGTCGGTGATTTCGAGTCTGTACAAGCCGTAGCCACTGCTATAAAAGATAGTACAATTTGTGGTTTAGCACGTGCACTTGATCGTGATATCGATCGTGCTGGAGAAGCACTTAAGACTGCTAATTCTTCAAGAATCCATACCTTCATTGCAACTTCGCCGATTCATATGAAAAGCAAGTTGCGCATGACTGAAGATCAAGTGGTGGAACAAGCAATAGCTGCCGTAAAGCGTGCTAGAGGTTTCACTGATAATGTTGAGTTTTCCCCAGAAGATGCGGGTCGTTCAGAATTTGATTTCTTATGTAGAGTAATAGAGTCGGCAATCACTGCGGGCGCGAAAACTATTAATATTCCAGATACGGTGGGCTACAATATTCCACATCAGTTTGGTAGTTTAGTTGGGCGTTTAATTAAGAATATTCCTAATTCTGATCAAGCAGTATTTTCTGCACATTGTCATAATGATTTAGGTTTAGCGGTTGCCAACTCCTTATCCGCAGTGTTGCAAGGTGCGAGACAAGTGGAATGTACGATTAATGGTTTGGGTGAACGAGCAGGTAATGCTGCCTTAGAAGAGGTGGTGATGGCAGTGCATACACGTCAAGATGTGTTTGATTGTAAAACTGATCTTGATACCACACAAATTGTTCCTACTTCACGAATGGTTTCAACAATTACTGGTTTCCCTGTGCAGCCTAATAAAGCAATTGTTGGTGCAAATGCATTTGCACATGAATCCGGTATTCACCAAGACGGTGTACTTAAAGCACGTGAGACCTATGAAATTATGCGTGCAGAAGATGTGGGCTGGGCAGCTAATAAAATCGTATTAGGAAAGCATTCAGGTCGTAATGCCTTTAGAACTCGCTTAGATGAATTAGGCATTAGTTTTGATAATGAAGAAGAATTAAATACTGCTTTTGCTAATTTCAAAGATTTAGCAGATCGAAAACATGAGATCTACGATGAAGATTTGCATGCTTTAGTTTCGGATACAGCCTATGAAAATAATGAATATTGTAAGTTGATAGGATTAACGGCTCATTCTGAGTCAGGGAAAAAACCACATGCAGAAGTTACTTTATCTGTGAATGGAGAGAAAAAAACAGCCTCCTCAACTGGAGGTGGGCCAGTTGATGCAACGTTCTGCGCTATTGAAGAAATTGTCTCAAGCCACACACAATTGCAACTTTATTCAGTTAATAACATCACTACGGGAACTGACTCTCAAGGTGAGGTAACCGTGCGTTTGCAAAAAGCAGGAAGAATTGTAAATGGTCATGGTTCGGATACTGATATTGTTATGGCTTCTGCAAAAGCATATCTACATGCTCTAAATAAATTAGTAGTGCCAGATGAAAGAGCTCATCCTCAACATCACGTCTAAAAGTTGTTAAACGATGAATGATGAGAAGCGCCTGTACTACCTAGATCAGATGGGTATACAGGCGTGGGTACCTCAAGCTATTACTGCAAAGCGTCAAGGCATTGAGAAAATTATTGGTGAAGAGCTATCATCTGGTGAATTAAATCCTGAACAAGTTCAAATTGCGGCTAGTCTAGATGAATTAAAACTAACAGTTTCTAATTGCAAGAGATGCGAATTGCATCGAACGCGCACGCAAACGGTATTTGGAGTTGGGCACCCTGCAGCAGAGTGGTTAATAATTGGTGAAGCGCCAGGAGCCGATGAAGATCGTTTAGGTGAACCTTTTGTTGGTAGAGCGGGTCAGTTATTAACAAGTATGTTGCGTGCGATAGGTTTGGCGCGTGAAGAAGTTTTTATCGCAAATATTTTAAAATGCAGACCACCAAATAATCGAGACCCTAAGCCAAATGAGATCAGTTGTTGTGGTTTTTATCTACGTCAACAAATAGAGCTCATACAACCCAAGATTATTCTTGTTGTAGGTAGGATTGCAGCTCAATCGTTATTGAATGTTGATACACCCATTGGCAAAATGCGTGGCCAAAAATTTACCTATCAAGATACTAAAATTCCGGTAGTTGCGACTTATCATCCAGCTTACTTGCTACGCAGCCCGCAACAAAAGCGCAACGCTTGGGAAGATTTGAAATTTGCCCTTCAATTATACATTCATCAGAATCCCATCCCATCAAACAGGGAAATCTAGCTAATTATCAGTCTTTTTTAGGCAAATAATGCCTTATTAAAGCGAATCAACTACACTTTCACTATGAGTGCAGTTTTTGAATATCCAGCCGAGATCTACCGTCTTATGACTGCTCATGATCTTCCTGCAATCATGGAGATAGAGCATAGTAGTTATGATTTTCCATGGACAGAAGGAATCTTTCATGACTGTATGCGGTTTGGCTATTCTTCATGGGTGGCAGAAGTTGATCATGCTATCCTTGGCTATGCTGTAATGTCTCTGGCGGTTCAGGAATGCCATATCCTTAATATATGTATAGATCCTAAGTTGCAGGGGAAAGGTATAGGTAGGCGATTGTTATTGGAATTACTATCAATTGCACGCGCACGTGATGCGGATACCGTTTTTCTTGAAGTTAGGCCAAGTAATGTGCAGGCATTATCACTGTATTTTTCAGAAGGCTTTAATGAAATAGGTAGTCGACGAGACTATTACCCAGCAAAATTTGGCCGAGAAGATGCAGTAATACTCGCTAAAGCTCTTTCTGAATAAGCCCAATTACCATTCTTTCCTGTAGTAACGATCTATGTTTCGTTATAATCGCGCGCTTTCGGCTAAGTAAAACCCTTATCTAATTTCTAGAACTATTATTGTGAACGAACATCAACAACAAACCGCTCGGCGTCGAACCTTTGCAATCATCTCTCATCCAGATGCTGGTAAAACTACGATTACTGAAAAGCTTTTATTGTTTAGTGGTGCTATTCAGTTGGCTGGTTCGGTAAAAGGCCGTAAAGCCGCACGTCATGCTACATCAGACTGGATGGAGATGGAGAAACAACGAGGTATCTCAATTACTAGTTCTGTTATGCAGTTTGACTACAAAGACTGCATAGTTAATCTATTAGATACACCAGGTCACGCAGACTTTTCAGAAGATACTTATCGCACACTCACTGCAGTCGATTCTGCTCTAATGGTAATAGATAACGCGAAAGGTGTAGAGGAACGCACCATTAAATTAATGGAGGTGTGTCGTTTGAGAGATACACCTATTATTACTTTCATCAATAAGCTCGATCGTGATGGGCGAGAGCCAATTGAGTTATTAGATGAAGTTGAAAGTATTTTAAAAATTAAATGTGCGCCTATTACTTGGCCGATTGGTATGGGTAAACTCTTTAAAGGCGTTTTCAACTTATTGAACGATTCTGTACATCTCTATAACCCGAGCCATCAGGGGAAAATACAACAAGGCGAAGTGATAGAAGGACTAAACAATACGCGTTTAGATGAATTGATTGGTGATCAAGCACAAGAGTTACGCGATGAGATTGAACTTGTTCAAGGTGCCAGTCATGATTTTGATCAACAAGCCTACTTAATAGGTGAAATGACGCCGGTATTTTTTGGATCTGCAATAAATAACTTTGGTGTAGCAGAATTATTGGAAAAATTTGTCGAATATGCTCCTGCACCTCAACCCAGGAAAGCCAGTCTTTCGGATAGTGAAACAAGATATGTACTTGCAGATGAGGAAACATTTTCTGGTTTTGTGTTTAAGATTCAAGCCAATATGGACCCAAACCATCGTGACCGTTTAGCTTTTATGCGAATTTGTTCAGGTAGTTTTCAAAAAGGTATGAAATTGCACCATGTGCGCTTGAGCCGCGATGTAAAAATAAGTGATGCATTAACCTTTATTGCTAAAGACCGTGAACATGTTGATCGGGCTTATCCTGGGGATATTATTGGCCTTCATAACCATGGAACGATTAGAATCGGAGACTCATTTACACAAGGTGAAAAACTAGCGTTTACCGGAGTACCTAATTTTGCTCCTGAATTATTCCGTCGTGCACAGCTTAAAGATCCTTTGAAAATGAAGGCATTACAGAAAGGATTAATACAACTTTGTGAGGAAGGTGCAACACAACTTTTCCGTCCAGTAATCAATAATGACTTAATATTGGGTGCAGTGGGTGTGTTGCAATTCGAAGTTGTACAGCACCGTTTAAAGCATGAGTACAATGTCGAATGCCAATTTGAGCCGGTCAATGTACAGACTGCTCGTTGGGTAACTTGCGACGATGAAAAAGAGCTTCTCAAATTCAAGAATAAGAACGAGACCAATTTAGCCATGGACCATGGTGATGAATTGGTCTATATCGCGCCTACACGAGTTAATCTTCAGATGGCCTTAGAAAAATGGCCCAATATAGGATTTAGGGCAACACGTGAACATAACACTATGTCTGAACAATAATTATCTAAGCGGTTAGTTATTTTGACCCGATCCGGCAAAGATCACATTTACGCTTGTAAACAAGACAAAGTCGAAAAATTTGTCTTTGATGAAAATGTGGCTGATGTCTTTGCCGATATGATTCAACGCTCGGTGCCAGGGTATGCCGCGCTGAATCAATTACTCCCTATTGTTGCTAATCAATTCATACAAGAAAACTCTAATGTATATGACTTAGGATGTTCATTGGGGGAAGCTTCTATATCGATAGCTAATGCTACAACTTGCAGTAATATAAAAATTCAAGCTGTGGATAACTCAGCTGCCATGATTAAGCAACTACAAAGCCGACTTAAAAATCACAATCTTGAATCGTCTATTCAACTGTTTCATGAAGATGTGACTGAAACAGATATTAGTAATGGTTCTTTTGTAATTCTTAATTACACTTTACAGTTTATAAATCGATCTCAAAGAGATGATTTGATAACGAAAATCTGTGCTGGGTTAAATATAAATGGAGCACTATTTCTGTCTGAGAAAATTACCTATCAAGATGCGGAAGAAGACGTGCTAATGCAGCAACTGCATGAAAACTATAAGCGTCAAAATGATTATAGTGATATGGAAATAAGCCAAAAAAGAGAGGCTTTGGAAGATGTATTAATTCGTGATACTCACGAACAACATATAGAGCGTTTGCAAAAAGCAGGTTTTTCGAAAGTATCTATACTGACAAGATATCTAAACTTCGTTTCTTATTTGGCCATAAAATGATCCCACCAGATCGTACAGAACTTCTCAATGCATTAGATAGCACAAGATTGAAAAATATTCGATCTGAAATGCTAGCACTGCTTGATGACAAATATGCTAACCCTAAGCATGGTCATTTTAACGATTGGCGAGAAGCTTATGAAGCTTTACCTAATTTAACTATGTCAACAACTGATCTAAGCCAAGATACTATTTTGATTGGAGACAAGGACGATATAACTTCAGGACAAAAACAGTTATTAGAAACACAACTAATAGCGCTAAATCCTTGGCGAAAAGGGCCGTTTAATGTTTTTGGTATACATATTGATACAGAATGGCGTAGCGATTGGAAATGGTCGCGTATTGCTCCATATATTGAACTTAAAGATAAACTAGTACTGGATATTGGTTGTGGCAATGGTTATTACGCATTGCGAATGCAGGCAATGGGAGCGGAATTAGTGGTGGGAGTAGACCCGAATTGGCATTACGCATTTCAATTCCATGCTTTGCAAAAATATTCCTCAATACCTCAACAAGCGTTTGTACTGCCGATTAGTTTCGAGGAAATACCAGGAAACACTTCGTATTTTGACGCTATATTTTCAATGGGTGTTTTGTATCATCGACAAGAACCGCAATCTCACCTTGATCAAGTGTATACCATGCTAGAAGAGGGAGGGCAGTTCATATTGGAAACTTTGATAATTGATGATGAAGATGCGGATATGCTAATTCCGAATGAGCGTTATGCTAATATGCGTAATGTTTGGATAATCCCAAGTGTTGAATTGTTAAGGGCATGGTTAAGCAAAGCAGGGTTTGTGAATATTAAAGTTGTGGATATCACAATGACTACAATACAGGAGCAACGTCAAACAGAGTGGATGACGAGATACTCTTTAGAGCAAGCTTTGAATCCAAAAGATCATAGTCTAACAATTGAGGGTTACCAAGCACCATTGCGTGCAACAGTCATAGCTAAGAAAGAAAATTAATATTTTTCATTTTTATTATTAATTAATTAAGTCTCTTATGCAGTGTTATACCTTAGGTTTATTCTAGAATTTAGTCCGTATATGGAAGAAAGAAAAACAACATTAATTGATACATTTAAAAGCGTACTTGCAAGCTTTATTGGTGTGCAAAGCGATAAAAATCGCAAGCGAGACTTTCAGCAGGGTAATCCTGCGCAATTTATAATAGTTGGGTTAGTGTTAACAGTTTTGTTTATTGTGGGAATGATTTTAATAGTAAAGCTGATTCTTGCTTTGGCTACATAAGGCTACAATGCTCCGTTATCTTTAAGGAATATAAAAATTCCTGTAGCCATTCGTTGATAACCTTGTGCATTGGGATGTGCAATATCAGATTTTAGTGAGTTATCACCAAGAATGTCTGACAGCAGAGAAAGTTCGATTGGAATATTAGTTTCGTTCGCAAGCTGTTCATAAATTTCAGCACTTTTTATAAAAATACCTGGCTCAGGTACACCAAGCATAACGACTGGTATATTTCTTGTTTTCGCCAATACAATCATTGCTGATAAATTATTTTTTTGCTCATTGCGTGAAAGTTTTCTCAATATGTCATTCCCACCATGGATGAGAATGAGAAGATCTGGATTATGTTCATCGAGTAAAGCAGGTAACCGTTCTAGCCCTTTGCTGCTGACTTCACCAGGCACTCCTGCATTGATCACATTAATGTTCGTCAGCTTGGTTAGTAGAGTAGGGTAATCTTCACCTTTATTAGCTCCTGTGCCGTGGGTTAGGCTGTCACCAAAAGCAAGTATCGTGGCATCACTGGATAAAGGACTTAGGCTATTAGATGAGTCATTGCATGAATAGAGAGTAAAACCCAGTAGTACGATCAATAACATTAAAATATTTATAAGACTTTTTATCATTGCACTTGACGGTCCCAAAAACTTTTCCTGCACACCCCGAAAGCGTCACATCTTTCACATGTATCGTTTTTAGCTAGAGCTATAAGCGGTGTGTTTTGATTTATATTTTTAAAGAATGATTTCAAGCGATGAAGATGTTCTCTTTTCAAGTCATCAAGTTCATTGTCTTTGATTACCGCTATGCTTTTGACTGTGTTGACTCCAATAGCAACAAATTCAACTTGTGTTGTTTTTTCATTTGTATTGCTTTCGTTTAGCAATGCATACATAGGTAGTTGCACTTCCTCGCCTGCAATAATACTTTTCTTGGTTGGTGTTAATCCAGTTTTATAATCAATAATTCCAAAGCCATTTATAGACTTATCTACCCGATCTAGCCTCCCATGAATTTGTGAAGACCTATCTAGGCTATAATTCATTGAAGCTTCATAATGCAGTGGTGTGTAGTTTAACTGCCGATTAATTTCCCAATCAATAAAGTTTGGAATTAAATTTATCCAGCGTTGTAGCCATAATTTATTATTAAAATCCTCGTTAGGCCCAATATCCGAAGGTTGTGAAAATACCTGTTGGCTAATCTTGCGCAGCATTTCTTCAGCTTCAATACGGTTGTGAGCTGTTACTTTGCTGGTAAAGGGACCAGGCAGAGAAGAGAGGTTAGTAAAAAATGCATGAATGCTTTGATGTACTAAACTTCCGAAATCCGCTTTACTTAGCTCTTCCTTCAGTTCACTTGTTTGGGATAGTTTTAAGCAGCTTAAAGTAAAGTATTGATAAGGGCAGTTAACTAAGCTTTGGTATTGTGAAATTGAAATACTATCTGGTTGGAGTTCTGGTATTAACACCGGACTAGGTTGCG
>Ga0255057_10000985_pt1 | contig 16426 bp, 20 predicted proteins | sample Cases_109_6_MG_FD_189022 | JGI IMG/M metagenome (GOLD analysis project Ga0255057, IMG submission 189022) | Seawater microbial communities from Amundsen Gulf, Northwest Territories, Canada - Cases_109_6 | ecosystem: Environmental > Aquatic > Marine > Gulf | place: Canada: Northwest Territories... | reverse complement strand
CAGGCGGGGTACGCAAGGTGGCCGTCACGATCGGTCCAATATCCGCCCGTGTCGACTGCCGCTCCGTTCAGCAATCTAAGACGTCGCATCGTGTTGCTCCTTTGCTATTCATAGGAACAAGCGCCCGGATCGACGATCGCACGTCTCGTCGCCGATCCGACAGTATGCCGACTGGTTAGGCCTCGAGCAGAACCTTGAGTTTTTGGAGATTCGAACGCACGTCCCGCTGGTACAGGCGGATTACGAGGGAGTCGGCCAGCTTGCCGAACAGACCGTGGAACGGTTCCGTTGTCTGATGGTATGTGAACTTGGTGCCGCTTCCAGAGACCTCAAACGTCTCTTCGATCGTGCTATCGAGTGGTGCGTTGGTGGTCCGCAGCAGGGTCCGGTGGCCGATGTCGATCTCGGCGTATTCCATTTCCCACTCGATCCGGCGACCGGCCACCTTGCTTACGCCATGGAGGTGGGAGCCCTTGCGTGGCTCGTCGTCCAGCAGTTGGAACTCCATGAGGTTGGACTGCCACAGCATCGTATTGGCAGGTTCGATGATGAATCGATGGACGTCCTCCGGGGACCGGTTGATGTAAATCGACTCTGTCAGCTCAGGCATGAGCCCTCCTTCCCGGCTATGTGTACACCGTTTACCACGTGTTCCAGGATGCGTAGAGGATTAGGTCATGAGCTGGGGCCGCCGGAAAACGGTCCCGTCACGGGACGGATAGGCAGGCCCTAGCGGCGGCGCCTCCGGCGTCCGCCGGCTCGCCGGGAGAGGTCGGCCATCGAGGGCTTCTTGAACTCGACTGCCTCGGGTTCGAAAGCAGCCAGGTCGGCCAGGCGGGGGTCGTTGGAGAACATCTTGGTGATCTCAGTGTGGAGCCCGGAGGCTCGCTGCAGGCGCTGCACATCCTCGACCTGGTCCCAGAGGACAAGCGTGACCACCATGCCCTTTTCTCCTGCCCGTGCGGTTCGGCCCGATCGGTGGATGAAGCTCTTGTAGTCGTCCGGTGGGTCGTAATGGACCACGATGTCCACGTCGTCGACGTGCAGCCCGCGGGACATGACGTTGGTGGCGACAAGTACCGGGACGGTCCCCTTCATGAAGTCGGCGAGGGCTCGCTCCCGCACCTGTTGACGAAGGTCGCCGTGGATGGCTGCGGCCCGCACTCCCTCTCGTTGCAGCTGGTCGGCCACCCGGTCGGCTCCTCTTTTCGTGCGTACGAAAACCAGGGTCCTGTCAACCCCTTCCGAAATCGCGGCTGCCACCTTCGGCTTGTCGAGCTGGTGAACTGCTATGAAACGGTGCTCCTGGGTGTCGACCACTTCCCCTTCCGCTTCAACTTCGTGCCGGACTGGGTTGGTGAGGTACGAGGTGATGAGGGAAGCGATGACCCCGTCAAGGGTCGCTGAGAAGAGCATGGTCTGATGGCCGCGCTCGATGTCGGACATCACCATGCGCACCTGCGGCAGGAAGCCCATGTCTGCCATCTGGTCGGCCTCATCGATCACGACACTGGAAACGTCTTGTAAGGAGATCTCCTTGCGGTCCATGAGATCAATCAGGCGACCCGGAGTTGCCACCAGAATCTCTATCCCCGACTGCAGTTCTTTGATCTGCCGACCCATCGAGACGCCGCCGTAGACGGTGCCGAGCCGATATTTGCGAGCTTTGGCAAGTGGCGTGAGCTCTCGGGCTACCTGCACGCACAACTCGCGCGAAGGGACTAGCACGAGGGCGACCGGACGCCTCGGCTTGGCGGGTCGTGCTCGCTCGATGAGGGGAATTCCGAAGGCCAGAGTCTTGCCGGACCCGGTCTGGGCCTTGCCGCATACGTCGAGGCCGGCCAGGCCATCCGGGATGGCCATTAGTTGGATTGGGAAGGGATCGGTGATCCCGGTTTTATCGAGGGCGGAGACCAGGTCGTCTGATACGCCGAGGTCGGTGAACGAGGCCGTGTCGACCCGTTCCGCGAGAGGGCTTTGCATTGTTTCTTCCGTTCGTTGAGTGTCTATCGGCCTCCAGCACGACTCAACAAAGCGGTAGAGCGGAAGAGGCCCAGCGAGCACGTTTCCTGACAACCGTGCACTCGCTGACTCTTACGGTAACAGCTCTGCGGCACAACCGGTGGTGGTTCAGAGGTTTAGCTCACTCAAGGATTCCCACGTCGTCGGCCGGCTTCACGACATCTGCTCTTACCTTGCCGTCAATGAACCCCACAAATCGCCGCCGGCGACTCTCAGGTTGCGGAGGCTTCCCATTCGCGCCGCAATATCCCATAGTCGAGCATGTCGTACCTCTCACCGTCGCGATGCAAACGTTCGCGTTGGGTGCCTTCGTGGACGAATCCCATTTTCTCGTAGAGAGCACGGGCTCGCTCGTTATAGGCGAATACGGTCAATCCGACCCGATGCAGGTTCATCTCACTGAAGGCGAATGTCAGGAGGAGTTTCATGGCGTCGCGGCCGTAACCCTTGCCCCAATTGTCGGGGTCCCCCAATCCGATGCCAAGCCCGCACGAGCCGTGGCTCCAGTCGATACCGTCGAGCTCGGCGAATCCGAGAAACTCGTCATCGTCCACGCGGCGAATGGAGAAGTGATAGACCGTGTCGCGCTCGACCTCATCTTTGAGCCGCTTGACGATCTCGTCTTTTGACCGCGGTCGGGCCGGCCACGTATCGAGGAGGCGTGAGAATGCCGCATTGCGCTGGAAGCGGACGAGGTGAACGGCGTCGTCTTCGGTCAGGGCTGCCAGCCGGACGAGGCTGCCCTCGAGGATGTTGTCTTCATGCAGTGGCATGAGTTCACCCTAGACAGGAGGCCAGGGAGAGGGTCCGAGCACTAGCTCTCGGAGTTCGCTCCGTTGATGGCGATAGCGCCGTCAACCATTCCGCGGGTGAAGGCGTTGCTGGTGAAGAAGAAAGGCTCATCCCGTCGCGGGTAGTCGAGCCTCACCGCTTCGCAGTATGCGAAGGCGAATGAGTTCTGCCTGGGAACCAGAGAGAACTGGTGCCAGCGGATGCCCGACCATTGCGTGATCTCTGCCAGCTCACGCTGACTCGCAACGTTGCTCGCCCATCCCGATCCGGCCTCAAATCCCCGCTGATACAGGGTGGCGTCGTCGCCGTCGGCCCGCTCGGCCTGAACCCTCACAGCCTCAGCCTGAAGGGCGGTAGAACAGATTTCTTCAAGGTTGAGCCCGGCGTCGATGAGTTGCTTTCGCAAGGTCGCATCGATTCTCAGCGTCAGCTCTGGCATGTTCTCCGCCCGCCCGTAGTTAGCAATATCAACGTACAACAGGTCGCAGCGCCTGTCTCACGGTTACGCTCGCGCCGTGTTCGACATTGTTCTTTACGAGCCCGAGATCCCGCCTAACACCGGCAACATCATGCGGTTGTGCGCTAATACCGGCGCAACTCTGCACTTGATTGGACCCCTTGGATTCACTCTGGACGAGCGCCAACTCCGGCGGGCCGGGCTTGATTACCGCGACTGGGCGGATGTCCGTCAGCACAAATCGGTCGCCGCCTACCTGGAAAAGCGTTCTCCCCCTGCTCTGTACGCCTTCTCTCGGAACGGGACCTCCGACTACAGCGAGCTGTTCTATGAGCCCGGCGACGCACTCATATTCGGGCCTGAATCGGATGGCCTTCCGGCCGATGTGCTGCAATTGGAAGCAGTGACCGCCACGGTTCGGGTCCCGATGGTTGGTAAGAGCCGGAGTCTGAATCTTGCCAATGCGGTTGCCGTTGCGCTCTATGAAGCGTTGCGCCAACAAGGATTTCCGGGCCTGCAGAAGGGTGGGAGTTAGGCTGACCACCATGCGTGTTGGACGCGTCCGCCTGGCGCTGGCGGGTGGATTGGCGGGGGCTGCTCTGCTGGTCGGGCCTGCGGCAGTTGCCCAATTTGTCTGGGATCTCGAGACGGTCCTCGATCCACCGGAGGCGACTGATGCGTTCGGCCGTTCAGTGGCGATAGATGGCGCCACACTCGTCACCGGAGCGCCGAGCGATGACACTCTCCTTCCCAACTCGGGCGCTGTCTGGACACACACCCGAGATCCAGCCAATGGCTGGCAATTCCAATACAAGATCAATTCTGCCGACGCGGCCGCGGGCGATGCCTTCGGCTCGGCGGTGGCAGTCGACCGTGACTTGCTGGTAGCCGGAGCACCACTGGCTAACGGTGGGGTGGGAACGGCCTACGTCTTTGTCCGCGATGTCGATGGAGTTTGGACCCAGCAAGCCAAGCTGACCGGGTCGCCCGCGCTCGCCGCCGCCAATCTTGGATCTTCCGTGGCTATTTCTGGCAACACTGTGGTCGTAGGGGCGCCGGGCGCTGCCGGCGGGGCAGCCCATGTTTTCAGCAGCGTCGAAGGAGTCTGGGGCCAAAAGGCGAGGCTGGTTTCGAATGACATCGAGATTGGAGACCGGCTCGGCCAGTCGGTGGCGGTGTTCGGCAATACGGTTTTAGCCGGAGCCAGCCTCGAGGACGCGGCCGGTGCCAGCGCCGGAGCCGTCTACGCGTTCGTGGGTAACTCGGCCGGCGACTGGGTCCAGCAAGGCAAGCTCCTGGCAGCGGACACTGCCGGGGGTGATCTCTTCGGGGGAGCTGTGGGCCTGGAGGGCAATGTGGCGGTCATTGGCGCCAGCGGCAACGATGATGACGGCAACGGCAGCGGCTCGGCCTACGTGTTCCAGCGCAACCCCTCGAACTTGTGGCTTCAGCAAGCCAAGTTGACTGCCTCTGACGCCAATGCCTCGGCTCTATTCGGCGCCAGGGTTTCGTTCGATGGCTTGCAGCTGGCCGTTGGAGCGCCCGGAGCCGGGCGGGCTTACGTTTTTGAGAAGGACGGCTGGGTGGAGAGCGCCAACTTCGCAGGGGGCGCCCTGTTCGGCTCGAGTGTTGCCATTGAAGAGGAGAATCTAGCACTTTCAACCGAAGTCGGATTGTCTGGCATCGTCTCTCTTTATCGGCGGGCCGAGCCACTGGCACCACCGCCACTCGGTGTCGGAATGTTCGACCCCTCGCGAGGCGAATGGCATCTGGGGGATGGTCAAGGGAACGTCAGCAGCTTTTTCTATGGTGCTCCGGGAGATGTCCCGCTTGTGGGTGATTGGGACTGCGACGGCCTCGACACGGTCGGCATGTTCCGACCGAACGACGGTTTTGTCTATCTGCGTAATAGCAACGATTTCGGAGTTGCCGACTTCGAGTTTTTCTATGGCATTCGGGGGGACGTGCCGTTTGTGGGGGATTGGGACGGCGACGACTGCGACTCGCTTGGCATCTACCGCGACGGTCGTGTGTACCTGCGAAACGAGCTTTCCACCGGCTTCGCCGATCTGGACTTCTTCTACGGGATCGCTTCGGACGTGCCTTTCGGAGGCGACTTCGACGCCGACCACTCAGACTCCGTCGGCCTTTATCGGCCGGCGAGTGGATTTGTCTTCCTGCGTAACCAACTCTCGGGTGGTTTCGCTGAGCTCGACTTCTTTTTCGGGATCCCCGGAGATCGAGTGATCGCCTTCGACTGGGATGACGACGGCGACGATACTGTTGCCATCTTTCGGCCAAGCGAGACTCGCTTCTACATCACCAACACGAACGCGCAGGTTGTCGCCGAAATCGACTTCCGCTTCGGCCGGGAAGACTGGTTGCCGGTCGCCGGACGATTCGCCCCGTAAGCCAGGTATGGCGGCAGCCCCGGTGACTCGGCTCCTATAGGCAATAGGCAATAGGCAATAGGCAAGAATCTTTTGCTGACTGCTGACTGCTGACTGCTGACTGCTGACTGCTGACTGCTGACTGCTGACTGCTGACTGCTGACTGCTGACTGCTGACGTCCTAGCCTCGCGGCATGCGGATTGCCGTAAGCGGGTCCACCGGGCTCATCGGAACAGCTTTGCTAGCGGCGCTGCGGGAGCGCGGGCATGAGCCGGTTCCCATCAATCGGGGTCCTGCTCGTCGCGGAGCTTTCAGCTGGGATGTCGAGAGCGGTCGAATAGATGACCTCTCCGGCGTGGACGGGGTGGTTCACCTGGCCGGGATTGGCATCGGCGATAAGCGCTGGAACGCGGCTCACAAACAAGCGATACTCGACAGTCGGGTCGCCGGAACCCGCCTGGTCGTGGAGGCCATGGCCGGTGCCGACCCGGTGCCGTCCGTGCTGGTAAGCGCCTCGGCGGTCGGTTACTACGGAGACCGGGGCGACGCCGAGTTAGACGAGGATTCCGGGCCGGGGACGGGCTTCCTGGCCGACGTTTGTGTTCAGTGGGAGGAGGAAGCCGACGGCGCCGCCGCCTCGGGGATTCGAGTGGTCAAGATCCGCTCCGGAATTGTGCTTTCCAAAGATGGGGGAGCGTTGGCCAGGATGCTCCTGCCTTTCAAGCTGGGCCTGGGGGGCCGCCTGGGGCCCGGCACCCAGTGGATGAGCTGGATCTCGCTGCCCGACCAGGTGGGAGGAATCATTCATCTTCTCGAGTCGGACGTGTCCGGACCTGTCAACATGGTTGCGCCGGGTCCCGTAACCAACGCCGACTTCACGAAGGCACTCGGCGCCGCGGTGCACCGCCCCACCATTCTGCCAACCCCTCTGTTGTCGTTGAAGGCGCGCTTCGGGTCCGAGCTAGTCGAGGGGATGCTCTTGTCAGGCCTTCGAGTCGCCGGATCTCGCCTGGTGAAGTCCGGCTATCAATTCCGACACCCTGATCTACCGTCAGCCCTGAGAGCTGTGCTTGCCGGTTGATTCTTTGCGGCTTGCGAGGTAGGCCCCCAGGAGCACCAGCACCATGCCGATCAAGGTGAGTGGCCCGACCTCTTCGTCTCGAAAGGCGACGCCGAGAATTGTTGCCACGACGGGCACGAGGTAGATAGCGAGTGCTCCCCGTGTAGCGCCCACACGACCAACCAACTGAGTCATGATGGCGAGAGCCACACCGGTGCCGAATACGCCGAGCACTGCTACCGCCACTGCGCTCTGTATTTCGAAAGATGATCGCGACACCGAGAGGACGCCCAGAGGCAATGTTGCGGCGGCGGCGATGAGCTGTACTCGCCAAATCACAGGCAGGGCGCCGTAGGACTGCTGCAGGGGCACGGCAATGTTGGCGGAAAACCCGTATAACACAGTGGCTGCCAGCACGAGGACTATGCCCAGCGCGGCACTCTCTCCGCCTTGGGAGGACAGTGAGACCAGTACCACCCCGAAGAAGCCGACCAGTAGACCTCCGATGATTATCGAGCCGGGAAGTCTCCGTAACAGGACCGCAGCGATCACGGCTGCGAATAGTGGCATGGCGGCGTTGAGAATGCCGGCGAGTGAGGAGTCGATCCATTGTTGGGCGATAGGGAAAAGTGTGAACGGTATAGCGATCCATGTGAAACCCAACAGGATGAGCCGGGGCCAGGCTTGGGCGTCTACAGGGGTGCGGGCTCCGGGCAGGAGGCCGATAGCCGCCGCCCCGAGCGAAACTCGCAGCCACGTGATCAGCCCCGGCTCGAAGGCGTCGAGCCCGATATCGATAAACAGAAATGAGGCTCCCCACATGAGGGCCAGCGACGCGACCATGGACCATTCGGAAGGCCCGAACGACTCAGGCCTTGTCCCGTCGGCGGTGGTAATGATGCGATCGGGACGGCCAGTCATTCGAGGAGGCTAGTGGGGATCGTTAACCGCACTGTTTGTGCAACACCCTCGTAAGCTGATCGGGTGCCATCCCTGGTCGTATTCCCGCGTGGTCGAGTGCTGCTTCCCAAGCAGCGTCTGCGCCTGCGCGTCCATGACACGTTTATCACCCGTGCCATAGGTGACGCGTCAACGTTTGCGGCCTTCTTCACGCCGGCGGCCGATCGGCTGAGCCGTGTGGGGGTCGAGGCCAGAATCCTCCATCGTTTCCCGGCCTCTCACGATCGGGTAGATCTCGAAGTCGTTGGCGGCGAGCGCCTGCAAGGGGTCGGCGAACAGGTTGGCCACTTGCGGAATTTCGATTACCTCGAGGACCTCGATGGACCCGGCGACCTCGAGGAGCTGCGAAGTGAGGTCGAGCGAGCCTGGCGACGATATGCTGCCGCAGCCGTAGAAAGCGGCCGCGGCCTCCTGTTGGAATCGAGTATTCATCCCGATCCCAGGATCGCCTCTTACCAGCTGGGGACGATGATGCCCATTTCGCATCCGGAGAGACAGGAGCTTTTGGAGATCCCCACCACGTCTGAGCGGCTCGACCGAGTGCTCTTGTACCTTGCCGGAGAGACCGGCTTGTTGCGCCACATGCTCGGCTTGGGGAGAATGGGCGCCTGATGGCCGGTGTGAAAGAACTTCCAGAACTCATCCAAGAGTCCCTAACCATCTCCAAGCAATATCTGCGTCAGGAGACGGTGGAGCCGGCCAAGCGTCTCGGGAAGGCTGTTGGTCTGGGCTTCGCCGCCGCGGCATTGTTCAGTCTGGCGATTCTGCTCGGCGGTATAGCGATGAATCGGTGGATCATCCTGGCACTCCCGGAGGGACGTGCCTGGAGCGGCCTCGCGTATGTGCTTTCAGCTCTTGCCCTCCTGGTGTTTGCCAGCCTCATCATCTGGCTCGGCCGGCGAGGAGCACCCGACGAGCCGGAACCACTCTCCGTTTCGTCTCTTCTTGGTTCAACGGACGACGAGTAGCCTCGGTCCATGGCCATTGAACGCTCCGACCTCGAAGCCAAGTTTCGGCGAGTACAAAGTGCGGTGGATGACACCACCGCAACGGTCAAGAACGCTGGTGTCGCCCTGGCCGTCGCCGGAGTTGTAGTCGTGGTTTTGGTGTATTTCCTGGGACGTCGCCGGGGCCGTAAGGGCGGAGCCCAGCTGGAGATTTACCGTCTGAGCTGAGGCTCAGTCGTTCCCGAGTAACTTCCTGGCGTGCGCCAGCTTGCGTCGCCGCCTGCGGGTGGAATGTTTCTCGTTCTTGGCCTCCCAGCGACTAACAGTCTTCTCGTGGCGTCGGCGCTTGCGACGGGCATGGCGCGAGGGAGCCGCTTTGCGCTCCGTCTTGGCCACGGACTTGGCTGCGGTGCTTTGCAGCTGTCGCGCCTTCCTTGCGCGTCTGCGGGTCGGGCGTCGCCGGGCTTTCTCCTCCGCCTTGCTCAGCTTGCGGCGCTGGCCACGCCGCAGGGAAGCCACGTCCACCATGCCCTGTTCGATTTCTTCCACTCGGCGGACTCGACGTCGCTTCCTCCGTGACAGTTGGGGAGTGGCATTTGGCTCGACCTCCTCAGTAGTCGGTTCCTCTTTGGTGAGAAGATCGGCCGCCGCCGCCATCAGCTCCGAGCCAATCCCTCCCGGGAAGATGGCCTGGGAGATGGGCGGTTGTCCTTCCTGGGGTATTCGTATTACGTAGGTGACTCCGGGCTCGAGATCTTTGCGGACGAGTAACACTTTGGCGGGCTTGCGGCGCTTGCGGAGCTGGTGGACGGCATTCACCGCCGTCCACAGCCCCACTGACGTGGGCGTGGCTCCTGTCCGCAGGCTGTGTAGCAGCCGTTTGCTATTACCCCGGGCTAAATTCATAGGAGTCCCAATCTAGGCCGCGGCAAGGGGGAGGACATGTTTAAGCATCGCGAGGTCATGTTGAAGGTGATGGTCGGCATCATCGTGATCGGCATGTTGGCGTTGTTTGTCACGCCCTTCCTTCAGTAGACGTGATATCCGTCTCATGAGCGATTTCGCCAAGGGCGACTCCTGTCTGCTCACCGATAACAAAGGGCGCCAGTTCCTTCTCACATTGGAAGAAGGCGCGGCGTTTCATTATCACAACGGCTATCTCTCTCATGACGAAATCATTGGGCAGCCGGACGGCGCGGTCTTGCAGTCTTCGTTGGGTGGCCGGCTGGTAGCGCTCAAACCGCGAATGTCGGACTACGTGCTGAAAATGCGCCGGGGGGCCCAGGTGATTTACCCCAAGGATCTGGGTGCGATTCTTGTCTGGGGAGACATCGCTCCCGGGCTCACGGTGTTGGAGGCCGGGACCGGATCCGGGGCGCTGACCATGGGCTTGCTGCGCGCCGTGGGCGCCGGCGGCAGGGTCATCAGCGTTGAGCTCCGCCCCGATCATGCGGCCCACGCCCAGCGGATTCTCGAGTCTTTTTTCGGGGGGATCCCCCCCAACCTCGATCTCCGAATCGGTGATGTCGCCGAGGTGATATCGGAGGTCGCTCCCGACCGTCTGGTCTTGGACCTGCCAGAGCCGTTCTCTGTGGTGGAGGCTGCCGTCGCCGGTTTGCCATCGGGGGCAGTGTGGATCTCGTATGTTCCGACGGTTCCTCAAGTGCAGCAAACAGCTGAAGCTCTGCACCAGAGTGGATGCTTTTACGGAATAGGACATTTCGAGGTGCTGCACCGCGAGTGGAAGGTCGAAGGGCGGTCGGTGCGTCCCAACCACCAAATGGTCGGCCACACCGGGTTCATCACGGTCGCGCGCAAGACCCAGGCTTTGCGGGAGTCATAGTGAATAGGCCGCGAAAACGCGTCGAATATCCGTTCGCCCTGGTAGGTTGCATTCCTCAGTTCGTATAATCGCGAAAGCCTCCCCGACCCCGGACCGATATATTGAGCCTATGACTAGCTATCAGTCACCAGACCCGGCAGAGCTCCGTAACACCATCAGCATGCTGGAGGAAGAGATCTCGGTGCTGCGGCGCCGGCTGCAAGATTCTCCCCGGCGGGTGCGAGTCCTCGAAGAGCGGCTGCTCGAAACCAAAGGCCAGCTGACTCAGGCAGTGCACCAGAACGACAAGCTGGCCGCAGTTCTCGAGGAGACCCGCGAGCAGCTGGGGATTTTGCGGGAGGAGGTCGAGAAGCTCACGGCCCCGCCCAACCCGTTTGGGACCATTCTCGGCCTCAATCAAGACGGTACGGTGGATGTGATGACGGGAGGCCGCAAGCTCCGAGTCAACGTAGAGCCGACAATTGAGATCAAGGAGCTCGAGCGCGGCCAGGAGGTGCTGCTCAACGAGGCTTACAACGTCATTGATATCCGTGACTTTGATCCGCTGGGCGAGGTGGTCGCCGTCAAGGACATCATCGATGAGACTCGTCTGATCATTCTCGGCCGGGGAGACGACGAACGTGTCGTAGACCGGGCCGCACCTCTCGTGGAGGAATTCTTACGGGTGGGAGACCATGTCCGCCTGGACACCCGCACCGGCCTTGCATTTGAAAAACTGTTGCGACCAGAAATCGAGGAGCTCGTTCTGGAGGAAGTTCCGGACATTTCCTACGAACAGGTGGGAGGTCTCAAGGAACAGATCGAGGCGATCCGCGATGCGGTCGAGCTGCCCTACCTGCACAAGGATCGGTTCCTCGACTATCAACTCAAGGCGCCTAAGGGAATTCTGCTTTACGGACCGCCCGGGTGCGGTAAGACGCTCATCGCCAAAGCCGTGGCCAACAGCCTGGCGCAGGCGGTGTCTCGTAAGTCGGGCTCGGAGGACGCCCGGTCGTACTTCCTCAACATCAAAGGCCCCGAGCTGCTCAACAAGTACGTGGGTGAAACCGAACGCCAGATTCGAGTCATCTTTCAGCGCGCCAAGGAAAAGTCGGACGAGGGTGTGCCGGTCATCGTCTTCTTCGATGAGATGGACTCCTTGTTCCGAACCCGGGGCACGGGAATTTCCTCTGATGTCGAGTCGACGATTGTTCCTCAGTTACTTTCCGAGCTCGATGGAGTCGAGGCTCTCAAGAACGTGATTGTTATTGGTGCATCGAATCGGGAAGACCTGATCGACCCGGCGATTCTTCGCCCGGGGCGTCTTGATGTGAAGATCAAGATCGAGCGTCCAGGTCCAGATGCGGCCCGACAGATCTTCTCCATTTACCTGACTCCGGATTTGCCGCTCGATGCCGAAGAGGTTGGACGCCATGAGAGTGTTGAGGCGTTCATCGACCAGATGATCGACCGGGTCGTCGAAAGGGTGTTCGATAGCTCCGACGCCAATCGATTCCTCGAGGTTACGTACGCCAACGGCGACAAGGAGGTCCTCTATTTCAAGGATTTCCTGTCTGGAGCGATGATTGAGAACATTGTTCGGCGTGGCAAGAAAGATGCGATCAAACGTGAGATCGCAGGCGGTTCGCGAGGGATCAAGACCGAGGATCTGATCAAGGCCATCATGCAGGAGTTCCGCGAGCACGAGGATCTGCCTAACACCACCAACCCCGACGACTGGGCCAAGATCTCAGGCAAGAAGGGTGAGCGGATCGTCTACGTCCGAACCCTCATCGAAGGGGATAAGGACAGCCGCAGCATAGAAGCCACCACTACCGGTCAGTATCTGTAGGGGTTGTCACGCCTCCCACTTCGCTCCGAGGACTCCGCTGCGCAGGAGGGGAACGTTCGCTACGCGCTTAGCTCGCATTCCCCTCCCACTGCGCTCTGAAGACTCCACTCCGTGGTGGAGAAGCAATGCCGTTTCACTCCGTGGGGGAGGACAGGCAGTATGTTTGATGTTGACAATGCCCCAGAAGCCCAATCGACTCGTGAACACCGGCACACCCGATACCATGGAGAGCTGATGGCAGCTATTCACAAGGTCATCGGCACTGAAACCGAGTACGGGATTGCCGTGCGCGGGCAGGCCGACTTCAATCCCGTCTTGGCCTCCTCCATGGTCGTCAACAGCTACGCAGGCATGCGGGCCAAGATTCAGTGGTCGCATGAGGAGGAGTCGCCGGGGCGTGACGCCCGCGGGTTTGGGCCTGAGGGCGGCATCATGCCCGACATCGACGGGGGACTGGTCAATGTGGTGCTCGGCAACGGCGCTCGTTTCTACGTGGATCATGCCCATCCTGAGTATTCGTCGCCTGAGGCTTACGACCCGTTAGAGGCAACGCTCTACGACAAGGCGGGTGAACTGATAGTGAGCCGTGCCGCCAGGGAAGCGGAGCCGCTCCTCGAGGATGGCAAGTCGTTGCTTCTCCACAAGAACAACTCTGACGGCAAGGGCAACTCCTACGGGAGTCACGAGAACTTCCTACTGGCTCGACAACTGCCATTCTCCGATCTCGTCGATTACTTCACGACCTTCCTCGTGACGAGGCAAATATTCACCGGCTCCGGCAAGCTCGGGTCGGAAAACGGTCGACCGGCGGTTGATTACCAAATCACCCAGCGAGCCGACTTTTTCGAAGAGGAGGTGGGTCTCGAAACCACGCTCAAGCGACCCATCATCAACACCCGTGATGAGCCGCACGGTGATCCCGCCAAATACCGACGGCTCCACGTGATCATCGGCGACGCCAACCTCAACGAAGTACAGAATCTCATCAAGCTCGGCTCGGCCGGCCTCATTCTGATGGCCATCGAAGAAGCGGCTCTTCCCGACAACCTGCGCCTGGCCCGGCCTGTCGAGTCCACGTGGCAGGTGAGTCACGATGTCGATCTGAAGAAGCCGCTCGAGCTCGCGGAAGGCGGTTCGGCTACGGCGCTCGAACTCCAGTTCCGCTATCTGGAGTGGGCCCAGAAATATGCCGAAAGCACCGACCTTCCCGTTGCCTACAACCAGGTCCTCGATGAGTGGGAGCAGGTGCTGGTCGACCTGGAACTCGATCCACTCTCAACGGCCGATCGGCTGGACTGGACGGCCAAACGCCACTTGCTCCTCGAGTATCAGGAGCGCGACGGACTGGCCTGGGACGCCCCCAAGCTCAAGCTGCTCGCTCTGCAATTTCATGACGTCAACCCGGAGAAGGGCCTCTATTACCGTCTGGCGGCCGCCGGAAGGGTGCGCCATTTGTTTACGCCCGAGCAAGTAGAAGCGGCAGTAGTTAACCCGCCGGAGCGCACCCGAGCGTACTTTCGCGGCAACGCCGTTCGTAAATATGGGCCGTCACTGGTTGCCGCCAACTGGGATTCCCTCGTATTCGACACCGGCGAGGAGACGCTCAAGCGGGTGCCTATGATGGAGCCACTCCGAGGTACTAAGGAGCTTGTGTCGGGCTTGCTGGACTCGTCGCACGACGCAGCAAGCTTGCTGGAGGCACTAGGAGATGAATAATGAGTGATCGAGAGCAGAAGCGTGAACGGAAGCGTTCAACTGACGAGCAAGAGGTCGTCGACGAAGTGGCCGACCCTGAGGCCGGTCAAGAGGTAACAGAGCGAATCGACGACCTGCTCGATGAGATTGATTCGGTGCTCGAAGAAAACGCCGAGGAATTCGTCAAGAACTACGTGCAGAAGGGAGGGGAGTGAGCCTCGAACTACCTTCCGGGCTCCCCCTCAACGCTCACGTCCCTGCGGATAGCTTCTACGAGCTGCTCCGTAGCCACAGCTTGCAGCCTCAGTGGGAACTGAGCGAGGGGTCTGCCCAATCGCTGGCAGCCCCTGAGGCCACCACCGTCCTGGCGTTACGCTATGCCGAGGGTGTGGTCATGGTGGGCGACAGGAGGGCAACTGAAGGCCACTCGATAGCTCATCGGCGTATTCAGAAGGTGTACCCGGCCGACGACTACTCGGCGGTCGCCATTGCCGGCACCGCCGGCCTGGCCATGGAGATGGTGAAGCTCTTCCAGACCGAGCTGGAGCACTACGAGAAGCTCGAAGGGGCTCGCCTCAGCCTCGAAGGCAAAGCCAATCATCTTGCTCGCATGGTACGACAACAGCTGCCCATGGCCTTTCAGGGCCTTGTGGTTGTGCCGCTGTTTTGCGGATTCGACGAGGTCGCCAACGAAGGCCGTCTCTACACCTACGACGTGGTCGGCGGCCGTTATGAGGAGGAGGACTTCGCAGCGTCAGGGTCTGGTGGTCGGGAAGCGAAGGCTTTTCTGAGATCCGTCTATAGCGAAGGCGCCTCGGCGGGCGATGCGCTGCGGAACGCCATCGCGGCCATTACCGCAGCTGCCGAGCAAGATACCGCGACGGGAGGACCCGATCTGCGCCGGGAGATCTATCCGACTGCCGTGGTTGTAAATGACTCCGGTTATAACGAGGTTGATGATGCGCACGTGGCCGAACTTTCGCAGAGTGTCCTGGAGGAGCAGTCATGACGATGCCCTTCTACGTCCCGCCAGAACAGCTGATGAAGGATCGGGCCGAGTTCGCCCAAAAGGGAATAGCTAAGGGACGCTCCATAGTGGCGGCCGAATACGCAGATGGTGTGGTCATGCTGGCCGAGAACTCAAGCAGGGCTCTGAACAAGATCGGGGAGCTTTACGACCAGATGGCATTTGCCGGGGTTGGCAAATACAACGAGTTCGAAGCTTTGCGGGTGGCGGGGATTCGCCACGCCGATCTCAAGGGCTACTCGTACGGTCGGGCCGACGTTGCGGCCAAGAGCCTCGCTAATGCCTATTCACAGACCCTGGGCGCGATATTCACCGAGAGCGTGAAGCCATACGAAATCGAGATCCTCATCGTTGAAATCGGGCCGAGCCCGGACGACACCAGGCTGTTTCGGGTCCGCTACGACGGCACCCTGGTGGACGAGGCCCGATTCTGTGCCATCGGCGGCCAGGAAGACGAGCTCTCAGCCCAGCTGGAGAATCGATACCAGGCAGGGAGCAGCCTCAACGATGCCATCAAGTTCACAGCAGAGACGTTCGAGGCGGTCGAGGACAAATCTATTGGTCCGGAAGATTGGGAAGCTGCAGTCCTCGACCGAACCAACGGGCGCCGCATGTTCCGCCGCCTGAGCGCTGACGAGATTACGGCAGCCCGTAGCTAATCGGTCGCATTCCCCCTCTGTCGTCGAATAAAATCAGGGCATGATTACTTACGACAGCGAGACGGCGCTGATCATCGTCGATGTGCAGAACGACTTCGCCGATCCTGCCGGAGGCCTGTCTGTGGCAGACGGAGATGCGGTCGTTCCGGTGATAAACAGTGAAATCGCCCGGGCGCAGGAGGCTGGTGCCCGGGTGGTGTACACCGCCGATTGGCACCCGGAGTCGACGCCACACTTCGCCAAGGACGGGGGTATCTGGCCCGTCCATTGTGTAGCCGGAACTTGGGGAGCAGAGTTCCACCCCGACCTCGTAGTAGACGGCCCCGTGGTGCGAAAGGGCACCAACGGCGAGGACGGCTACTCGGGGTTCACTATGAAAGACCCTGAGAGCGACGAGACCATGCCTACCGAGCTGGCACAGCTGCTTCGTGACTGGGAGGTCACCCGCGTAGTGGTGACCGGTCTGGCGACCGATTATTGCGTGAAAGCCACGGCTCTGGACGGAATCACCGAGGGCTTCACGGTGGAGCTGATAACGGATGCCGTCCGGTCCGTTGACCTGGTAGAGGGCGATGGCGCCGCCGCTCTCGAAGAAGTCGAAGCCGCCGGCGCAAAGCTGGTCTAGTAAGGCTGCCGGCCCAGAAGCTACCGGTGATTGGTCCCTTGTTATAGGGAGTTGATGAGGCGGTCGACTCGTTCGTCTACGGCTTTGAACGGGTCTTTGCACAGCACCGTGCGCTGG
>Ga0255057_10000984_pt1 | contig 16428 bp, 7 predicted proteins | sample Cases_109_6_MG_FD_189022 | JGI IMG/M metagenome (GOLD analysis project Ga0255057, IMG submission 189022) | Seawater microbial communities from Amundsen Gulf, Northwest Territories, Canada - Cases_109_6 | ecosystem: Environmental > Aquatic > Marine > Gulf | place: Canada: Northwest Territories... | reverse complement strand
ATTCGCACCAACGTGGTTGCATCCTCGCTGCGGGGCCTGCCCCTCGAGGTGCCGACCTTGGCTGAGCTGCTGAAGGGTGCTGGCTATACGACCGGCCTCTTCGGCAAGTGGCATCTGGGGCTCAGTCGTCCCGAGGATGGCCCCGCGGCCCGCGGCTTCGACCGGTCTGCGGTCCGGCTGCGCTCGGGCCCGAACGCCGGGGACATGCTGGTGGACGGGGTGCAGACGGTTTCCGTCCTCGACCGGGACGACTTCGCCACCGACCTCGCCATCGAGTTCATGGAGGCCTACGCCTCTGAACCCTTCTTCCTCAAGGTGTGGTACAGCGCGCCCCACGGGCCCTGGACCCCGCCACCGGAATGGGCGGCGCAGTACCCCCCCACGCTCGAGGGTCTCTACGCGGCCGAAGTCTCGGCCGCCGACGAGCGCCTGGGTCGCCTGCTGGATTCAATCGAGGGCCTCGGCCTCGACCAGCAGACCGTTGTGCTCGTGATGAGCGACAACGGAGCCAAGGAAAAGGAGCTGCCCTCCCCCCTTCGCGGTTGGAAGTGGGGGCTCTACGAAGGTGGTATCCGCGTGCCGCTCCTGGTGCGCTGGCCGGGTCAGGTTGCTGCCGGCGATGTGCTCGACGAGGTGGCGGCCGCCTTCGATATCGCGCCCACCCTGATGGAGCTCGCCGGGGCGACGGCTCCCAGCAGGGGCTTCGACGGCCGCAGCCTCGCTGGCGTGCTGAGTGGTTCGGAGCCTGGGGCGCCGCGAGCGATCGTCTGGGAGTACTCCACTGGTCAAAAGCCCGAGCCGGCGCCACCCGAAGACTCGAGCAGCTGGGCCGTGATGGAAGGAGACTGGAAGCTTCTGAGACAGGCGGCCGAGTCGCCCCCAGCGCTCTACGACCTCGGCGCGGATCCAGCGGAAACCACGGATCTGGCCGCCGCGAATCCGGACGTGGTTGCTCGCCTGACCGGCGAGTACGCGAGTTGGCGGCAGACCGCAGGCGAGGTCTCGGTTGGCTTCGATCGGGTGGAGGGAGCAGCCGTGGAGAACGCGGGCTGGTACGAGTTTGTCGACGGTGCCGCGGTGCTGGAAGCCCACTCCGGACTCCGGGTAGACGACGGCGATCTCAGCTTCCGGGCACGCATCTGGCCGGAGCGCACGGTTCCCAGACAGACGATTGCGGAGCAGCCGGGAAGTTGGAGCCTGAAGCTCGTGGGCCGGCGCCTGCAGCTCGAGACCTTCGACGGCGATGGAGCGCGAGTGTTGATGGGCGGGTTCGGGAACCTGACGCGCGACACCGGCGCGAGCGTGGCCTTCACCCTCTTCGGGGTGCGCGGCCGTTCGAGCCAGCTTCGGCTCTACCTGGACGGGGTCCTCCAAGGGGAGTTCGAGCTCGACGGCCTGGCTCTCTCGGACGAGCCGGTGCGGCTGGGGAGAGACCTGGATGGCCTCTTCCCCTTCGAGGGAACGCTCTGGGCGCCGTCGTTCCGTCGCCTCGCACTGCTGCCCTCCGAGCTGGCGGACCGCGACGGGGACGGCGTGCTGGACTCGGACGATGCCTGCATCGACGTCCCCGATGCGCCCCTATCCCCAGGAGGCGCGCAACTAGACGCCGATGGTGACGGCCTGGGTGACGCGTGCGACGCCGACTTCGACGGCAGTGGGCTCGTCTCGCTCCCGGACTTGCTGCGCCTCACCGGGGCCTACCAGAGTGCTTTCGGCGACCCGACCTACGACTCCATCGTCGATCTCGACCACAATGGCCTGATCGGAACCAGCGACTTGCTGCGCGTTCTGCACGCCTACGGGCAGCCCCCTGGGCCCTCGGGCAGCGCCTGCGACGGAACCCTGCTCTGCTACGGGCCCTGACCCCGGGGTGCCCCTGCAAGAGCGGATCGCCGCTTGACGGGTCCTCCGGCAGGCGCCGGGAGGCAGCGTCAAGTCGACTCGCGCGGGGGCCGAAGAGCGGCGAGAGGTGCTCCTTCTTGCAATTCGGAGTCCGCGAGCCACGGCCCGAGGCCTTGCCTCGGCGCTCCTGCTCGCGCTAGTCGCCGCCGGAGGCGCCGCATCGGCTGGGGTGGCGGAACTCGACGCCCAGCATGGTTTCCGCGACGTGCGCTTCGGCGAGACCTTCGAGTCCTTCGAGGGGCTCAGGCTGCTGACCGACGCCGGCGCCAACGGCTCCAGCCTCTTCACTCGCCCTGCAGACGACCTGCGCTACGGCGAAGCGAACCTCGACGGCGTCACGTACGGCTTCTACGCCGGCAGGCTCTACTTCGTCACCCTCTTCACGAGTGGTGAGCGCAACGGCCGGGCGATGCTCGCCGAGCTCGAGCGCAGCTACGGCCCGGGGCAGAGCAGCAGTGAGCACGCGCTGGAATACGTCTGGCAAGGGAGCCGTGTGCGGCTCCACTACCGGATGGACCAGGCCACTTCCATGGGCATGGCGGTGCTCACCAGCGTCGAGATGGACGCAAGCGTTGCCGCCGATCGTGCCTCGCTCCCCGCAGCCATCGCTCCCTGACGCCTCGGTGCCAGTCGCGTCGGGTGGGGCGCGGTCAGCGCGCCTTGGTATAGGGCTGCGAGATCGCCACCTTCAACAGCTGTCCGCTGGAAAGCTGTGCGTTGGCGAAGATGCCGTTCATGACGGCAGTCTCCTGGAGATTCCACTCGTTTTGGGTGCGCCGGGAGAGGTCTCCGATGCTCTCGCCCGACTTCGCCTGAACCACGCGTAGCCGCGTCTCGCGGATGGAGGCGAGCTCTCGCGGAGTGATCGGGCGGAAGCTCCGCGCCACGTTGTTGAAGACCCCGTCGAGCCCGCCCCCGATCGACGCCCCGGTGATGCGCAGGATCATCCCGTCGCGGGCGATCCAGGTCATGTGCAGCGAGATCGGAGCGCGCGGGTTGGCGGCGCTCCCCCTTGCGCGCACGGCCGGCAGCCCGCCGACCAGCAAGCGCTGCAGCCGCTCGATGCGCATCCCCTGGCTGCGATGCTGCTCCATGTACTGGTTGGCTGCCGCTTCGGGGTCGTCGCCGGGGCTCTGGAACTCGAGCGCCACCTGGGCGCGTCGGTCACGTGAAACCGCTCCCACGGCGGTCTTGGTGTTGATGACCGACCAGCCGGCGGGAAAGTTCATCGAGAAGCCCATGTCGGCGTGCAGGAAACGCGAGCCCTGGAACGCGCCCTCCGCGGCACCGATACCGATCACCAAGCCGTCCACGCGGCGCAGGTAGTCGGCCTGGCTGCTGGCGATGCCCGGCTGGCGCGTGAACTTGATCGAGCGCCCCCGAGCCCCGGCCGAAGCGACGCGTCCGCGCGTGGCCGGGTGGGAATCGAGATAGCCCTGGATGCGCGAAAAGCCGAGCTGTAGCCGCTCACTGGCCTCGAGCTGGGTGAGGAAGCCCGCCATGCCTTCGGGGTCGTAGCCGGCCAGGGCCGCCAGGCCCTGGCCCAGGCGGTCCGCTTCGCTTTCCTGGTCGCGGCCGTAGGCGGCCACCTGACCCCGTGCGTTCATCGAGAAGGCGCCGGGAAGGGCGCCCATCAGGCTCTGCCGCGCGGCGGCGTGGCGCCGCGCCACGTGAACGACCTCGTGCCCGAGCACGTTCGCGAGCTCGTCCTCGTTGTTGGACATGGCCAGCAGCCCGCGCGATACGTAGATGTAGCCTCCGGGCAGGGCGAAGGCGTTGGGCTCATCCTGGTCGATGACCTGAAAGGTGTAGCTGAAGCCCCCGCTGGGAGCGTTGCGCGCCACGCGCTGACCCACCTGGTTCACGTAGCGGTTGAGCGCAGCGTTCGAGACCACACCGATCGACGCGGCCACCTGCTCGGAAGCCTCGGCGCCGGCGCGCTGGTCGTCCGCCTCGGTGCGGAGGACGATCTCCTTCTTCTCTTGTTTGGGCGCGCCACCGCCCCCGGCACAGGCGGCAAGCACGGCGAGTAGCAGGGCGATGAGGCCCAGAACTCCCGCCAGCTTTCGTCGCTCGTGTTGCACGCGGGGCTCAGCCTCGGCCGTGGGGAGACTCGAAGTCGAGCTCCGGCCCCGCCGGCACGACCCCGGTGGGATTGATGCTGGCGTGACTCTCGTAGTAGTGCCGCTTGATGTGGATCAGATTCACGGTCTCGGCCACGCCCGGGTACTGGTAGAGCTCGCGAAGGTAGCCCGAGAGGGCCGCATAGTCCGCGATGCGGCGCAGGTTGCACTTGAAATGCCCCACGTAGACGGCGTCGAAGCGCACCAGGGTCGTGAACAGGCGCCAGTCCGCCTCGGTGAGGCGGTCTCCCACCAGATAGCGCTGGCGCGAGAGGCGTGTTTCCAGCTCGTCCAGGGCTGAGAAGAGCTCGCCGAAGGCCGCCTCGTAGGCCTCCTGCGTGGTGGCGAAACCGCAGCGGTAGACGCCGTTGTTGACCTTCGGGTAGACGAACTCGTTGACCGCGTCGACTTCGGCGCGCAGGGGCTCCGGGTAGAAGTCCGTCGGCGAGCGGGCAATGGCGTCGAACTCGGAGTTGAACATGCGGATGATCTCCGCGGACTCGTTGTTCACGATGGTCTCGAGCTCGCGGTCCCAGAGTACCGGCACGGTCACGCGGCCCGTGTAGCTGGGGTCTGCCGCGGTGTAGATCTGGTGCAGGAAGTCCGCCTTGTTCACGGAGTCGGGGATGCAGCCCAGCGCATTGCTGAAAGCCCAGCCGTTCTCGCCCATGTAGGGATCCACGACGGAGAGCGAGATGGCCTCCTCGAGGCCCTCGAGCGCTCGAAAGATCAGCGCGCGGTGGGCCCAGGGGCAGGCCAGCGACACATAGAGGTGGTAGCGGCCAGCTTCAGGCGTATGCCGAGTCGAGCCGTCGGCGCGAACCCAGTTGCGGAAGGACGACTGCTTGCGCTCGAAGCGGCCCCCGGTGGAGCGCGTGTCGTAGCCGTCTTCTTGCCACTGGCCTTCGACGAGAAGCCCCATGTCTGGCTACCCGATTTCCGAACGGCCGCCCGTGCTCCACCAGGAGGCCGTGAGCTTCAGGCTGGGGATGTCCTTGCGCGAGTACATCTCCTCGAAGAGCCGCTTGTAGCCGGTGTGCTGGATGCGCCAGCCGCCTTCCTGCTTCACGTACTCGTCTTCGTAGAAGGCCGCGCCGCGAATCACGATCTCCCACTGCGTGTCGATCACCGTGTCCTGGAGCGCCCAGGTTCCCAGCGCCGTCGAAGCACTGGTCAGCCGGATCTCGGGCTGGTGGACCTGGTGCGACGAGTGGAAGCTGTCAGCCCCCATCGAAGTCGTCAGGAACTCGAGAATGGCCGCGCGGCCCGAGTAGGAGTACTTGCCGCCGCTATAGGCCGCCGTGGCGTCCTCGGCGAAGCACTCCTCCATCTCCTCCCAGCGCTTCTGATCCAGACAGCGCATGTACTTGTACTTGAGCTGCTTGATCGCCTCGAGCTCGACCAGGTCCATGGGGTCCTCCACGGACCCCATGATGCCCCAACCCCGGCCGCGCGCCTACCAGATCCGCTCCCACCAGGGGCCGCCGCTCGTCGGGACGTTGCCCTCGCCGTCCAGGCCGATGCGTCGGCGGATCTCGGCCAGGGTCCAGCCCGTCAGCGATGCCAGCGTCTGCGCCTCTTGCTCCTGGCGCTGCCGCACCTGCTCGTAGTAGGCCGTCGCGGCCGAGCAGCTGGCACCCTCGTAGGGGTGACGCAGCACGTAGCGACCCTGGAAGTTGCTGCGGTCCGAGGTTTCCTGGAAGACCAGGTCAGCCGGGAAGTGCTCCGCGTCGTAGCGCGCATGCAGACGCGTCACGAAGACGTCGCGCGCCGACCCGCCACGTCCGGGCTCCAGCCAGTAGACGCCCAGCCCGCGCAGCTCCTCCGCCGACAGTGGGTCGGCGGCGCAGGGGTCGCACCAGCCCATGTCCCAGGCGTACTCGGTGAAGACGGCGCGCATGTTCTCGCGCTGCACCTGCTGGTCGAAGAGCGCCGTATAGAAATCGCCGAAGCGTTCCTTCACGTGCACCGGCAGATCCATGCCCGTCGGTAGCTTGACGCTGCGGTAGTTCGTCGTCTCCACCCGGCCCTTGCGAGTCAGGGTGTAGACGAAGAGGTCCTGCGTGCCGTCGGCGTTCAACGTGCCCAGGCGGATGGGCAACATGAACTTGGGCGACTCGTAGGCTACCTGGAGCGGGCGCAGGTAGCTGAAGCCGAGCTTCGACTGCTCCTCCAGGTTCACCTTCGCCACGAAGAAGCGCATACCCTGGCGCAGGTAGCTGCTGAGCACCGGCTCCGCGCCCTCGGGCAGCCGGTAGCCGCTGTCACGCAGCCAGCGCGCCAGGCCCTCGCTCTGCTCCGCCGACAGGATCAGGATGTCGTACTCACCCACGCTGTAGGACGCCTCGATCGTGACACCCTCGGCCCGGGCGCGCGCAGCGGCGTCGGCCGCCTGCACCATGTTCTTGGAGCTGAAGCCCTCGAGGACCGCGCGCGGCACGGGCCGTGCGCAGGGGTCCGAGTCGAAGTACTCCACCAGGCGCGGCGAAGTGTAGGCGTCGAGATGCTCGATCACGGCGCGTTCGCCCAGGTGGATCTGCTCGCGGGTCACGAAGGTGGGCACCGGGATCACCATGGCGAAGTCCACCGGGTCTCCACGGAAATCGTTGGACATGGTGATGACGGTGCGGTCCTGGTCGCGCACCAGCACCACCTGGGAGGCCTTGTTGAAGAGCTGGGTATCCGCGCGGGCCACGTAGAAGCCACAGAAGGCACTGGCCTCCAGGCTGAACGCGGCCAACGTCGCGAGGACGAGCCCTGCCGTTACGGCGAGGCGGCGGTAGGGACGATGCATGACGTTCTCCTTGGTGTGCTGCCGCGAGGTGCGAGCAGCAGAAGGGGTGAGCCCATTCCAGACGGGCGCCGCGCCCGGCAGGAAGCGGTCGATCAGCGGCACCAGCGGTGCCGCGAAGCAGAGCGACCAGAGCAGGCCGTTGCTGCGGAAGAGGCCGTACTGCACCGTGAAAGCACCGAGTGCCACGAGTGCCGCGAAGATCACCCGCCCAGCGCGGCGGGCGGGCAGCGTCTTCGGGTCTGAGATCATGAAGAAGGCGAAGATCATCAGGGCGCCGCTCTGCAACGCGTGCAGCGGGATCTCGAGCGGGTCGCCCAGCCACAGTGCCCGCCCGAAGAGCAGCAGCGCGAAGAAGCCGAGGAAGGCAGCGGTCACGTCGGCGCGGGCGGCGCGGTGCACGACGAAGCCGCCGAGCCCACCCGCCACCGCGCAGAAGAGGGCGGCGCTGCCCCACTGGCCGGCCGAGACCCAGGCTCGCTCGCTCGTGGCCAGCAGCACCACGATGGCGAAGCAGGTGGGGTTGAAGACGTGTCGCCCGTTGCTGCGAATCGCGAACTTGCTCGCGATGGCGAGAAAGCCCGCCAGCGCGGCGAGCCCCGGCGTCTCGACGCGCAGCAGCAGGGCCAGCGACAACCCAGAGATCAGTGCGCTGCGCGGGTCGAAGCGTTGGCCGTGCGCCGTGTTCAGCCACCACTGCGTACCGAGTGCGCCCAGCAGGCCGCAGCTCGCCTGGGCCAGGCTCACCTCGAAGTCCAGGGCCAGCAGGCCCCAGAGGAGAAGGCCGGCGAGCACGGCGATCTGGTGGGGTCGGGGGTCTCCTCGCTGCATGCCCCGATAGGTCTGTGGGGCTGTGGAAGTGGATCACTGGGCCGTCCGCGGCACCTGCGACCACCGGCAAGTAGCGCTTCAAGTACCCGGAGTAGCGGAGAAACCTAGAAGGAGAGGTCGTGCCCGAGCTTCTGGATCTGGGATGCCTCTTCTTCGAGGTCAGCCCGGGTCAGCGGGCGTTCTTCCAGCCACCCTTCCGGAAAGCCCAGCTCGAGGCGGCGCTTGCGCACCTTGAGCCGGATCTCGGGCAGCGGCTCGTCGCTGCGGCTGCGGTGCAGCCGCACCGCCAGGCGCAGCAGCAAGGTCAGGTCCAGGGCCAGCTTGCGGCGCTTGCCGTGCAGCGCATCGAAGCTCTCGCGCGGGATCTTGCGCCGGTGCGCGCCCACGATCACAGCCAGGATCTGCTGCTCGTCCATGGAGAAGCTCGGCAGCTCGGCGTGCTCCAGCAGGTAGGCCCCGTGCTTGTGGTAGCCCGAGTACGCAATCGAGAGGCCGATCTCGTGCACTCGCGCCGCCCAGGCCAGCAGGCGTCGCGCCCTCTCGTCGTCGTGCTTCCAGGTCGTATTGGCCTGCTCGAAGAGCTGCAGGGCCGTGCGCTCCACCCTTTCCGCGTGGGCGCGGTCCGCCTTGTAGCGCGAGGCGAAGGTCTCGACGCTGCGCTCGCGCGGGTCGCCGTGCACCTCTCGGCCCAGCAGCTCGTGGACCAGCCCCTCGCGCAGGGCGCCCTGGGAGGTGTGCAGCTCGTCGATGCGCAGCTGCTCGCAGGCAGCGGCGAGGATGGCGACCCCGCCGGGAAAGACCGCCGCGCGATCGCCCTCCAGGCCGGGCAGCGAGAGCTCTTCGATGCGCTTCTGGGCCACCAGCTCCTGCTCCAGCTTCTCCAGCGCCGCCGCTGTGATCGGTCCCTCGGACCAGCCGTTGGCGCGCAGCACCTCACTCACGGCCAGGACGGTTCCCGAGGAGCCGACGGCGCGCTCCCAGCCCAGCCGGCAGTAGCCCTGCTGGATGCTGCTCAGCTCGAGTGCTGCGGCCAGGTGCGCGTGTCGGAAGCAGCCACGCGAGATGCGGCCCTCGGGAAAGAAGCGCTCGGTATAGCCGACGCAACCCATGTAGAGGCTGCCGAGCAGGCGAGGCTCGAGGCCCTCCCCGATCACGCACTCGGTGCTGCCGCCGCCGATGTCGAGCACCAGCAGCCGGCCCTCCAGGTCGACGGTATCGTGGGCCACGCCCGAGTAGATGAGCCGAGCCTCCTCGCGGCCCGAGATGATCTCGACCGGGTGGCCCAGGGCCTCGGAGAGCTCGTCCTCCACGTCGGCACCGTTGCGCGCCTGGCGCAGGGTATTGGTACCCACGGCCCGCACCGCTCCGTCGGGCATGTCGCGGGTGCGCTCGCCGAAGCGTTCGAGTGCCTCCACAGCCCGGCGCAGCGCCCGGGGGGTGAGCTCCCGGTCCTCGTCCAGCCCCGCAGCCAGGCGCACCGGCTCGCGCAGCCGGTCGAGCACGTGGACGCGGCCGTCCTCCTCGGCGCGGGCCACCAGCAGGTGGAAGCTGTTGGAGCCCAGGTCGACCCCGGCCACCTCTCTCGGTAGACCGGGACGCGCGACGGCGCGGCTCACCACTCGGTGTGCCCTCCGAGGAGCAGGCTAGCACGGGGGAGAGGTCGGCTGGAGCCGCCCGGCTCGAGGCCGGGGCCCCACGGGAGGCACCTGCTGCTGGTGCCTCCCGTGGGAGAGTCCTACGGATTGAGATCGTTCTCGTCGCCGTTGATGATGATGCTGCCGGCGAGGTTGCCGACGGTGTCGAGCTCGGTGTTGGTGTCATCGACGTCGTTGCTGCGCTTCTTGTCGTCGAAATCGCTGGTGACGTCGAGCACTCCACCGACAGCAGTCAGCGCGAAGCCAGTGTCCGAATCCTTGATGGAGTTGTCGCCGATCTCGGCGTCCACCCTGCCGACGGTGTTCGTGAGCACGTTGATGCCGACACCTACCGCGTCGTCGACGTCGTTGTTCTTTATCCGCAGCTGGCTGTCATCGCCAGCCATCAGGGCCTGGATCCCGGTATCTGCGTTCTTGACGCTGTTTTTGAGGAGCTCGGCGAAGCCACTTCCGACGAATAGGAGGCTGATCCCGGTGCCCGCGCCTTCGACCCCGTTCACGTCGTTCTTCTTCGCGACGATGCTGCCATCGTCGGCGTGGTCCCCGGTGGCGTTGATGCCGTTTGCGTAGCCGTCGATGTTGTTGCTCTCGATTGCCGTGCCACCGCTGGCGCCCGTATTCGTGATCTCGATCGCCGTGCTGCCCAGGTCGTCGGGGGCCTTCACGTGGTTGCCGCTCACGCTCACCGAGGAGTTGCCGTCGTCTGCATCTGCGTTCACCTGGACGGCGAAGAGCTCACCGCCTTCCTGCTGCTGCTCCGCGTTGGGCAGGAGGCCGGTGGCGTAGCCGTCGACCTCGTTGTCGTCCACCACGACCGCCACGTCGGTACCGTCTGCCTCCACGTCGATGCCGAGGAAGCCGCCGATGTCCGGAGCCGTCACGGTGTTGCCGTCGCCGTCACCCCCCACGACCACGGTGGTGTTGTAGGCGTCGACGCTGACCTCCAGCGCAGCGACATCCGGCGCACCGGTGTAGCCGTCGATGTCGTGGTTGGTGACCGTCACCAGCGCATCGGAATCCACCTCGTCGCCCCCGGTCGTAAAGATCGAGAGACCCGGGCCCGAGAGGGCGAACGGCACATCGGCGTCTTCCAGATCGGGGGAGGTGATGTTGTTGCCGTCGGCGGTGACAGTCACATCCTCGTTGCTGTCGGCGAGCAGCGTGACGGCAGCGGGAGTCTGGCCCGGCCCGCCTTCGGAGCTGCTACTGAGCGCGGCGCCGCCGGCGTAGCCCTCCACGTCGTTGTCGGAGACCGTCATCTCGAGATTGGCCACGATGTCGTCACCCTCGACGATCATGCCGAGCAGCCCGACCTGCGCGGAGCCGCCGCCCTTCGAGATCCCGACATCCGGCGCCTCCACCGTGTTGTCGCTCACCTCGATCTCGGCCGTGATGCCGTTCTCGACCTCGACCCCTACCGCGGGCCCGGAGAGGTAGCCGATGTAGCTGAGAACCTCGTTGTTCGTGACCGACACGTCGGCGGAGTCGAAGCTACTCACGTGGACGGACAGGCCCGCGCCCACGGGAGCGAAGAACTCCTGCAGGAAGGTCGGGTCGCCCTCGATGCGGTTGTCGTCCACCGCAACATTGATGGTCTCGGCTCCGCTGGCCTCGACCACGACCGCGGCGGACTCGCCGAAGCCGCCTTCGTTGCCGAAGAAGCCCGAGAAGCCGAGGTAGCCGTCGACTTCGTTGTCCGAGACCTCCAGGTCCATCTGCTCGCTGCCCTTGCCGAAGGAGCCGACCAGGAGCCCGGTTCCACCGACCTTGAATTCGAGCTCGTCTCCGCCCTTGCTCACCTGTTCGACGACGGTGGGTGCGGTGATGTCGTTGCCCTTCACCTCGATATCCACGGTGTCGCCGAAGCCGCCGACCACCACGGCTCCACCTTCAGGCTGGCCGCCATTGCCTTCGGTGGAGGGGTTGAAGGACTCCCCGAAGCCCGCGTAGCCGTCCACCGCGTTGTCCTCGACACTCAGCTGGAGATCCTCGGCATAGCCGAGCACGGCCAGGCCCGTACCGAGCGCGGTGGGCTCCGAACTATCCTCCGCGATGGGCGCGCGGATGTCGTTGTTGGAGACCACCATGTCGAGATCCTGGGCAAAGCCGGCGACTCCCACGGCCGGGATGCCCCCCGGCAGGATGCCTTCCGGAGCCCGCTCGCCTTCGGCGAGGAAGTCGTCGAATCCGCCTCCCGAGTAGCCCTCCACGGTGTTGCCGTCGACCGTGACTTCCGCGGCTTCGAGACTGTTCACGTCGACGAAGAGGCCCGTGTACCCGAAGCGCTCGTCGTCGTCCGGTGCAACGTGGGGCGCCACGATCTCGTTGTCCGTCACCGAGACCACGCTCAGGCCCGCGACGGCGCTGGTCTGGACATCCACGGCGGCGTCGCCGAAGGGGCTGCCCTCGAAGTTCCGGACCGCGTTGTTTCGAACCTGCATGTCGAGGACCGTGTTGTTCGGCCCCCCGGGCCCGGGCGTCTCGCCTTCGGAGCTCGGCGGGGAGATGTTCGCGACGACCCGCAGGCCGAGGACGCCCGGCTCCTGGAGCCCGCCCTCAGTCCCCGGGTCCACGCTCTCGCGGTCGGGTGCCACGATCGAGTTGTTCGCCACGTCGATCTCCGTGAGGCCGGCAACGCTGCCGTTGAAGGCCAGGTCGACCACCGGGAGGAAGTCGGTTCCGGTGAAGCCATCGGCCTCGTTGTCGTGGATCTGGGCGTGAATGTCCTGGCCCGTTGCGCCGAAGCTGATCGCCTGGGCATCGACGTCGGGATTGTCCCCCGCGTCGAAGTCGTTGTTGTCGACGTGGAGCTCCAGGGTGCCCGCAAACAGCATTCCGCCCAGGCCGAGCCCGTAGCCCTTGATCGAGTTGTCGCTGAGCGAGATGCTGGCGAGCCCGGCGCCGCCGCCGATGCCCACGGCGGTGCCACCGTCGCCGCGGAACCTGTTGCCGCTGATGTCGATGTCGACGATGGCCTCAGCCAGGTTCAGATCGAGGGCCTGGAAGTCGCCCTCGAAGTGGTTGTCCATGATGCCGGCCTTCCAGCTCGTGGAGCTGACGTAGCCGGCTTCGATGCCCGTGGTCTCGAGGTCGATGAAGTGGCTGTCCATCACCATGAAGTCGCCAGGATCGTCGGCCAGCACGCCGATGCCGCCGCCGAAGCCGGGGCCGGCGTCGCGGCCCACGATGTCGAGCCCCGCGATCAGGTTGTTGCGCGCCGCGGTGACGACCGGGGTGAAGGGGCTCAGGCCGCCGGAGATGTTCGTAAGCGTGCCGCGCGAGCCGAAGGCGGTGTAGGGCAGGCTGCGTCCCTGCGAGTCCTCCAGGTGGATGGTCTCACCGCCGCCCATCAGGATCTGGCCGTTCTGCATCTGGGCAGTGAAGAAGACGTTGTCGCCTGTATCGATCGGGTCGTCGCCGATTGCGACCACGATGCCGTTGGTGCCGGCGGCCAGGAGCGCCAGCTCGATGTCGGCCGGATTGGTCTTCTTGCCATCGCCGCCGCCCTCGGCGTCCGTGTAGAGCAGGAAGTCGACCGCCTCGCCCGTCTTGGGGTTGTAGACCGGCAGGATGGGCCCGCCCTTGACGTTGGTGATGATGTCGACGTCGCGCTGGATCGGGTCGAGCATGCGACGCTGCAGCCGGCTGAACTTGCCGCTGCCGTCCGGTGCCAGGCCGCCGTAGTTGTAGATGGGTATCCGCAGCGCCACGCTGCCGAAGCCCTGTACGCCGCGCGGGTCGTCCCACTGCACCTCGCCCCCGAGCGTGATGCGCGAGCCCCTTGGAAAGAAGGAGAAGGGGTCGTGGAAGCGCACCTCGAAACGCCCGCGGGGCCCGGCGATCTCGTCCACGCCGCTGGCGTCGAAGTAGTAGCCGCCGGCGTAGATGCGCGTGTCCCAGAAGAGGGAGTTGTCCGAGAAGGGGATGCGCCAGCCGATCTCGCTGTCGAAGCCCCACAGGGCCCTCTCGCGGCCCTGCTGGATGCCGATGGTGGGGAAGACCGGAACGATCTCGTCGAAGTCGGGTGCGCTGTGGCTGCCGCCCTCGGGAATGTAGCCGTTGACGTGGAAGTCCCAGTTGGTCGTGAGCGCCTCCACTCCGATCAGGCCGCCGATGAAGCTGTTGTCGCCGATGTCGCTGTCGCGGTAGTCGAAAAAACCGTAGCCGCCGAGGATGAAGGACTCGCCGAAGAGGTGGCGATAGGCGACGCCGAAATTACCTTCGACGTTGGAGTCGTCGTCGCCCATGCCGCGCAGGTCCAGGTAGAAGAGGTTGGCCGTGTTCTGCCACAGCGGGATGAAGGCGCGGCCCTCACCCAGGATGCGCACGTTGCCGAACTTGCCCATCGCCTCGAAGGTGGCGGGGTAGCGGATGTTGTTCTCCAGGGCCTGCGCTGTCATCGGCAGCCCGGGCAGCAGCAGCATCGCGGCCAGGAGCGACGCCAACAGGGTGGAGTGGCAGGCGCTGCGCAGAAACGCGCCAAAGGACGTGAAGACACGACTAGCAACGGGGGACATGGTGGCTTCTCCTGAACGGTGAGCTGGCCCGGCCCTGGGAACGGCCGGCACTGGGCAAACAGCGTTCCGGCCATATAGGCACTGGGCTGGCAGCGATGCAAGCGAAATCTCGCGGTCGCTGCCGCTGGATTCTCCAGTGCGGACGGGCAACACGGTCCGGAGTTTCTAGCAGCTAGAGCGCCTAGACCGAGTGCTCTCAGCTCGCTCGCGACGGCTCAGGGCAGCGGGATCAGCTCGCCGTTGATCGAGATGGTGCCCTGCACCGTGCCCAGCGCCTGCAGATCCTGATTGGTGTTGTCGACGCTGTTGTCGCCCGGGTCGCCGTTCACCACGCTGTCGACGTCCAGGATCCCGAAGAAGCCGATCAGGCTGAACCCCGTGTCGGCTCCGTCCAGCTGGTTGTCGGCGATGCTGGACAGGGTGATACCCGTGGTGCCAACGGCCCGGATTCCGATGCCGTCCACGTCGTCGACCTTGTTGTCCACGATGTTCAGGGTGTTCAGGGGAGCGCCGAGCCCTGTCGCGACGATCTCGGCGTTGATGCCGCCGTCGCCTCCAGAGAGCTTGTTGTCCTCGATCACGACGTCCGTGTCGGCCAGGGGCACGGCCACGTTCACTTCTGACTCCACGAAGATCGCATCCCCCAGGCTGTTGGAGGAGGCGTCGACCTTGTTGTCCGTGATCTCGATCAAGCCCTCGCCGTGGCTGGCCCGCAGCGAGATGCCGTCCCCGAAATGCTTGACGTCGTTGGAGTCGATCCAGGTGAAGCCGATGGGAGCCGTGTTGGTCACCACGATGCCCGCGTAGCCATCCTTGTCGGCTGCGGTCACAGTGTTGCCCTGAATCAGCACCGTGGACTGGGCCTCGTTGAGGATGGGGAAGAAGGCCAGCGAGTCCACGTTGATGGCCGCGCCCTGGAACGCGCCCTCCGGTTCCGGCTCGGGCTCCGGTTCCGGCTCGGGCTCCGGTTCCGGCTCGGGCTCCGGCTCGCCGTCGAGCCGGCCGTAGCCCTCGACCACGTTGTCCACCACGTTCACGTTCACCAGGAAGGCGTCGGCTTCGACGTCGATACCGACGAAGCCACCTTGCGTCGGCGCGGTGACCCTGTTGCCCTTCCCTTCGGCGCCGATGTTCACGTCGAGCCCGTAGGCCTGGAGGGCGGTCACCTGCAGCGCAGCCTCTTGGTCGGTGTCCCAGCCGGTATAGCCATCCACATCGTTGTCCAGGACGTCGATGTCGGCATCGGCGAAGTTTTCATCGCTTGCGTCGTAGCGCACCCAGATGCCGGGACCCGAGAGCTGACCGTCATCGAGCTTCGGGGCAGTGATGTCGTTGCCGTTCACCGCGATTTCGGTCTCGGCACGCTCGGCCCTGGTGAGGGCGTCGATGACGACACCGCCCAGCGGCGCCCCGTTCGCGCCGGCGTAGCCATCGATGTCGTTGTTCTCCACGGCGATGTCCACTTCGGTGCCGTTCAGCGCGGCATTCACGTCCACGAACACGCCCGTCCCGGAGGCGTCCGGCGCGTCCGAGAAGACCTCGAGCACCGAAATCGGGGGTGCGTCGATGGAGTTGTCGCTGATCGCCACCTGGGTGCTGTCGGCGTCGCTGACGCTGACGCTCACCGCGGCGTTCTCCTCGGTCGTCGGGATGGGCCCGCTGGCGTAGCCGAGGTAGGCGAGCCCCAGGAAGCCGTCGAGGTCGTTCTGCAGCACGGAGATATCGATCTGGCTCGGGTCCAGCCCAGCTAGGCCCTCGGCCTCCACGAGCAGGCCGCTGCCTCCCACGCGCTCCATGCCGGTTGGAGTGCGCGTCTCGAAGCCCAGGATTTCGTTGTTCTGGATGTTGAGATCGAGCTGGCTTGCCTGGGCGTCGACCTCGAGCGCCGCCGCGGTCGCGGTGGCGATGCCTTCGCCCGCCGGCACCGGAACCACCGGCACGCCGAGGAAGCCCTCGATCCGGTTGTCGGTGACGCTCGCCGTGATGTCGCTGGCGTCGAGCTCCAAGCCCAGGCCGGTGCCGGCCGGGGAGTCGTTCGAGAGGATCTCGTTTCCCTGGACATTCAGGTCGACGTAGACCGGGCCGAGGACGCCCTGCGCCGACACGTCGATGCCACGGCCCTCGACACCCTGCCCGAAGGCGGTTCGCGGCGCGTTTACGCTGTTGCCCGAGACGTTGATCGTCACCTGCGGCGCATTCTCCTCGGTGCCCAAGAGGTTGGCCGCGACGGTCTCGATGTTGACGGCGGCGGTGCAACTCGCTCCGCAAACGCCAAGGAAGCCGTTGATCTGATTGTCCGAAACGTCCAAGCTGATGTTCCCGAAGGACGTGGCCGTCAGGTCCACGGCCTGCCCGCCGCCCTGGTCGGGGGCGTGGATGCTGTTGCCGTGGAACTCGCTGTTCAGGTCGCCGCCCAGCGCCAGCTCGACCACCGCTCCGCTCGCGCCCAGGTAGTTGCTCATGCTGTTGTTCCGGACCTGGACCGCTCCCCCGACGCTCAGCAGACCCCCGGCGATCGCCTGCCCGCCGCCGTTCTCGTCCGCTTCGAAGTCGTTGCCCTCGATCTTGAGATCCATGCTCGCTGCCCGGAACTGGGGTGTGCCGACGAT
>Ga0255057_10000982_pt1 | contig 16449 bp, 14 predicted proteins | sample Cases_109_6_MG_FD_189022 | JGI IMG/M metagenome (GOLD analysis project Ga0255057, IMG submission 189022) | Seawater microbial communities from Amundsen Gulf, Northwest Territories, Canada - Cases_109_6 | ecosystem: Environmental > Aquatic > Marine > Gulf | place: Canada: Northwest Territories... | reverse complement strand
ATTGTTCGATTCCGTGGCACCGGAGGTAAAGACGATCTCGCGCGGCTCCGCACCGATCAGCGCCGCGATTTGTGCGCGGGCCGCCTCGACCGCCGCCTCGGCTTCATGCCCATAGAGGTGATGAACCGAATGCGGATTGCCGAACTTCTCGTGGAAAAAGGGCAGCATCGCCTCGACCACCCGCTCATCGGTGGGCGTCGTGGCCTGGTAGTCCAGGTAAATGGGTCTCGGTGTGGTCTCAGACATTCTCACGTCGCTCCACGAGAGCCGTGCCGCCAGCCCATTCCTAAGCCGCCAGGTTGCGCCGGTAGAAGGCCAACCAAGCATCGAGAAAACGCTCGATGTCGTCGGCCCGGCTATCCCATCCGAGGCTCACGCGGATCGCCGACCCGGCCTCCTCCTCGCTCGCCCCCATCGCCCGCAGGACGTGCGACGGCGTCACCTTGCCCGAGGAGCAGGCGGACCCGGCACTGACCGCGACACCGTCCAGGTCCAAGGCCATCACCTGCGTCTCCGCCCTAAGCCCGGCCAGACCGAAGCATGCCGTGTTGGGAAGCCTGGGGGCGTCGGCTCCGTAAACCCGGAGCGTCGGGATTTCAGCCAGCAGGCGCCGCTCGATCTCGCCGCGCAGGCGCGCTAGCTCTGCATAGCGATCCAGCTCCCGGCATGCAAGATCCGCCGCCGCCGAAAAACCTGAGATGCCCGGCAGATTTTCGGTCCCGGCGCGCCGCGCCCGTTCCTGTCCGCCACCCAGAAGAAGCGCCTGCGGCTCAAGGCCTGGGCCCGGGCCCACGACCAGGGCTCCCACTCCCTGAGGCCCGCCGATTTTATGAGCCGATAGGCTCAAAAGATCGATGCCGTTATCATGCATCGAAAAGGGTATCTTGCCCGCCGCCTGGACAGCGTCGCAGTGAAAGATCCCGCCCGCCTGATGAACCAAACGCGCCGCCTCCGCCACCGGCTGCACGACGCCGGTCTCGTTGTTGGCCGCCATGACGGAAACCAAAACAGGCCCCGTCCGGCCCGAGAGCAGCCCCTCCAAGGCCTCCAGATCGACCTGGCCGTCGGCACGCAGGGGTAGGCGCGCGGCACCGGGCGCCGCTTGTAGGACCGAGTCGTGCTCGCCGGCCGAAACGACGACGCGTCGGTTTGCGAACCCGCGAAGCGCCAGGTTGTTCGCTTCCGTCCCGCCCGAGGTGAAGACCACGGAGCCGGCCGGACCGCCGACCAGACCGGCCACCGCCGCTCGGGCGTCCTCGATTAGTCGCCTGGCCGCCCGGCCGAAGGCATGAACCGACGAGGCGTTGCCGGTCACCTGCAAGGCCCGCGCCACCGCCTCGGCGGCGACCGGGCGCACCGGCGCCGTCGCGTTGTAATCGAGATAGACCGGCTTTCTCATGGTCGGGGCGATGGCTGTTCCCGGGGCGCGGCTTGGGCTCAACCGACGCCGCGCTCACCCACGCTGCACTCGACGGCGACCGGCCCTTCATGGCCGATGAGGCCGCTGGTGCCGAGGACGCGGCGCTCGACGACGTCGGCAAGGGTGACCGCGCTCAAATAAAGATAGATTTGATTGCCCAGCTCTTCCCAGAGGTCGTGCGTCAGGCAGCGGCCCTTGTTGGCGCGGCAGCCAAAGGGTTGTCCGGGTTGGCAGCGGGTTGCCCTGATCGGCTCGTCGACGGCCAGAATGATGTCGGATATCCGCGTGCTGCCGGCCGGGTGTTCAAGCAGATAACCGCCGCCCGGCCCGCGCACCGAGCGTACCAAGCCCGCGCGCCGCAGCTTGGCGAACAACTGCTCGAGATAGGAGAGGGAAATCTCCTGTCGATCGGCGATCTCGGCCAGCGATATGGGCCGCTCCTCTCGGCGGCCCGCCAAGTCGACCATCGCCATCACCGCATAACGTCCTTTGGTGCTGAGTTTCACCTGTGTCCTCCAAGGTATCCTAAAGAATTCCCGTCAACATTCAGGCTGGCCGCTCGCACCTCGCGGCGATTTCGCGGCCTGTTCCTCTCCGTCCTCATCCTCGTGCGGTTCGTCCTCGCTCACCGCGCCCTCGCCACCGGCCTCCAGGGTATTGACCCGAGCGCGCAGCGACTGAACCTCGCCCAACAGCCCTTCGAGCGCCCGAGCGACCGGGTCCGGAATATCGCCGGTCGGTGTGCCGTAGGCCATGAACCGGGGCTCTTCGGCAGGCTTCTCGCCGTTGATGCGAATGACCTTGCCCGGGTTGCCCACCACGGTCGCGCAGTCCGGCACGTCCTTGGTCACGACGGCATTGGCGCCGACGCGCGCGCAGCGCCCCACCGTGATCGGGCCCAATATCTGGGCACCGGAGCCGACGATCACCCCGTCGCTGAGGGTCGGATGGCGCTTCTGATCGCGCTGGCTGTGCGAATCGACGCTGGGCGAGACACCGCCCAAGGTCACGCCGTGGTAGAGCGTCACGTTATCGCCGAGCCGGCTGGTCTCGCCGATGACGACGCCCATGCCATGATCGATGAACAGGTTGCGGCCGATTTGCGCGCCCGGATGGATTTCGATACCCGTCAGCCATCTGGCGATCTGCGAGATCAGGCGGGCCGCAAGGGTCCACTTGCGCCGCCAAAGCCAGCGCGACAAGCGGTGAAAAGCGAAAGCTTGAAAGCCGGGATAGCACAGGACCACCTCAAGCCTCGAGCGGGCGGCAGGATCGCGCGCCATCATCGAATCGATTTCCTGGATCAAAGGCTTGAACATCACTTCCCACCTCGTGTTATAGTCGCGCCCCGCTGCGCGCGGACCGGGGTCCGTGGGGCCCGAAATCAAATCACATCATGAACCTCTAACCGTGATGTAAGATTTCATACTTCCCGGGTCAAGTATTCGCGCGGCGATGCCTGCTAACGGAGCGGAATGCTTTATGGGAGCGTGTGGCCGAAATCCGATGGATTTAGTTGGTTTCGCTCGGCACACCTGAGCGATTCCCACCCGCGGCGGCGCACAGTGAGAAGAACGAGGATCAAAGCCGGTAATGCCTGATGTAATTTTCAATGGCCCTGATGGTCGCCTCGAGGGCCGTTATCACCACAATATGGAACCCAATGCCCCGATAGCGCTGATGCTGCACCCCCATCCGCAGCATGGTGGTACGATGAACAACAAGGTCGTCTACCACCTCTATCATGCGTTCGTGAAACAGGGGTTCTCGGTGCTGCGCTTCAATTTTCGCGGCGTCGGCCGATCGCAAGGCACCTTCGACAGGGGAGAAGGCGAGCTGGCCGACGCGGCCTCCGCGCTCGATTGGCTGCAGGGCTTCAACGACAATGCGCCGCACTGCTGGATCGCCGGCTTTTCCTTCGGCGCTTGGATCGGCATGCAGTTGCTCATGCGCCGGCCGGAGATCTCCGGGTTCATTTCCATCGCCCCCCCGGCCAATAGTTTCGACTTCTCCTTCTTAGCGCCCTGCCCGTCCTCGGGCCTGATCCTCCATGGCGGTCGGGACGAGATCGTGCCCGAGCCATCGGTCGCCAAGCTGGTGGACAAACTCTCGGCGCAACGCGGCATCACGATCGACTACCGTTTGATCGACGAGGCCAATCACTTCTTCACCGACCACCTCGACACCTTGACCGAGCACGTCGACGATTACCTGGCAACCGCGCTGCGCCAGAAAAAATCCAGCAAGGGCTGAGCCCCTCTAACCGTACTCCCGGCACGGGCTCAGTCGGTTGGGGGCGCGTCGATCCGTCCGCCCGAGGTCGCCCGGGGCACCCCCGTGGTCGAGGGCAGCGAGGTGGGCAGCCCCCTGGCAACCCGCACAGCGAGATAGGCGAAGGCCTGGGCCTCAAGCGCATCGCCGTCCCAGCCAATGGCCTCCACCGGCTCCACGTCCCCCGGCAAGCGTGCCGCGAGCGCGGCCATGATAGCCGAATTGTGCCGCCCACCGCCGCTGACCAGCCAACGCCCGGGCGGCGCCGGCATGATGGAAAGCCCGCGCTGCACGGCGGCGGCGGTAAAGGCGGCTAGCGTCGCCGCACCGTCCGCTACCGCGAGGTCCTCGACCGGCGAGGGGTCGAAGTGGTCGCGGTCGAGCGACTTGGGTGCCGATCGGGTGAAATAGGGATCCTCGAGCAAACGGGCCAGGATCGTCTCGTCTACGCGGCCCTGCATCGCCAGCGCGCCGTCGCGGTCGAAGGGACTGCCGGTGCGCTTGGCGACCCAGTCGTCGATCATCGCGTTGCCCGGCCCGCAATCGAAGGCGAGGACCTCCATCTCACCCGTACCAATCCAGGTGACGTTCGACACGCCCCCAACGTTGAGGACGGCGAGAGGCCGCTCGAGGCGGCGCGCCAGCGCGGCGTGATAGAGCGGCGCCAGAGGTGCGCCCTCGCCGCCTTCGGCGACGTCGCGGCTGCGAAAGTCCGAGATCACGGTGATGGCGCTCTCGCGCGCCAGCAAAGCGCCATCGCCGATTTGCCAGGTGCGCCGCTCGGCCGGTGCGTGGTCGATGGTCTGACCGTGGAACCCGATATAGGCGATGGCCGCCGGCGTCATGCCCGCCAGGTCGAGCAAGCGCCGTACGACATCGGCATGTCTCGCAGTCAGCTCACGCTCCACCGCCTCGACCGGGCCACGGCCGCGCAGGACGCCGCGCAGCCGCACCCGGAAGGCCGGGTCATAGGCCATGGTGGTCGAGGGCCCGGTGGCCAACACCGCACGGCCGTCGGTGCGCAAGAGCGCCGCGTCGATCCCGTCCATCGACGTGCCGCTCATCAGTCCCAGCGCCCAGACGCTGTCTTTTGCCGGGCCTCGTTTCACCATGCCATCTTATCGCCCTACGACAATTTGTTCAGGTCGGAGGATTGTGCTAAGGGAGCGCCGCGGCGGCAAGCCGTAGCTTCCTCACCCTGCGACGCATTGAACGATGACCAGCTTCAAGTCCGATTTTCTCAAGCAAATGGCGGCACGCGGCTACCTGGAGCAATGCACCGACCCGCAGACCCTGGACGGCGAAGCGCTAAAGGGCCCGTTTGTCGCCTACATCGGCTTCGATTGCACCGCCGACTCGCTGCATGCCGGCAGCCTTCTGCCGATCATGATCTTGCGGGTGCTGCAGAAAACCGGCCACAAGCCCATCGTGCTGATGGGCGGCGGCACGACGCGGGTGGGCGATCCATCGGGCAAGGACGAGAGCCGCCAGCTTCTGAGCGATAGCCAGATCGCCCGCAACATGGCGGGGATCAAGGAAATCTTCAGTAAGTTCCTGACCTTCGGCGACGGTCCGACCGATGCTCTGATGGTCGACAACGCCGATTGGCTAGGCAACATCAACTATATCGATTTCCTGCGCGACTACGGCAGGCATTTTTCGGTCAACCGGATGCTGAGCTTCGACTCGGTGCGCATGCGGCTCGAACGCGAACACCATCTGAGCTTCCTCGAGTTCAACTACATGGTCCTGCAAGCTTATGATTTCCTCGAGCTCAGCCGGCGCTACGGCTGCCTGTTGCAGATGGGAGGATCGGATCAGTGGGGTAACATCGTAAACGGTATCGAGCTTAGCCGACGCGTCGACCGCAAAGAGCTCTACGGGCTCACCTCGCAGCTCTTGACCACGGCCTCCGGCGCGAAGATGGGCAAGACCGCCGAAGGGGCCATCTGGCTGAACGCCGAGCGGCTCTCGCCCTATGACTACTGGCAGTACTGGCGCAACACCGAAGATAGCGACGTCGGCCGCTTCCTGCGCCTTTTCACCGAACTGCCGGAAGACGAGATCGCGCGCCTCGAGGCTCTCCAGAACGCGGAGATCAACGAGGCCAAGAAGATCCTGGCCACCGAGGCGACCCGGCTATGCCACGGCGACGCGGCGGCGCTGGCCGCGGCCAAAACCGCACGGCAGACCTTCGAGGCCGGCGCCATCGCCGACGATCTGCCGACCATCGAGGTCGCCGAGGACCGGTTGCGCGCCGGCGTGCCGCTGTTCGAGCTGCTGCGCGAGGCACGGCTGGCGACCAGCAATGGCGAGGCCCGGCGCCTGATCAAGGCGGGAGGTGCGCGCGTGAACGACGAAAAGGCGGTCGACGAGATGGATATGGTCTCGACGGCCGATCTGGGCGCCACCGGCGCGATCAAACTCTCGGCCGGCAAGAAGCGCCATGTTCTCGTGCGCCCCGGCTGAAGAGACAGGATAGAGCCTTCCAATGTTTTACGAGCCAAAAGACGGCCATGGCCTGCCCCATGACCCCTTCAAATCTATCGTCGTGCCGCGGCCGATCGGATGGATCAGCAGCATCGATGCCGAAGGGCGCGTGAACCTGGCGCCCTACAGCTTTTTCAACGCCGTGTGCTCGGCACCGCCGATCGTCCTCTTCGGACCCGGCGGTCAGCACCGTGAGGGCGGCCTGAAGGACACGATCGCGAATATCGAAGCGACGAAGGAGTTCGTCTGCAATCTGGCCACCTGGGACACTCGTGAGGCGATGAACAGGACATCGGCGCCGGCACCGCGTTCGGTCGACGAGTTCGCGTTGGCGGGTCTCACGCCGATCGCCGCACAGTTGGTGAGCCCGCCGCGTGTGAAGGAAAGCCCGATCCACATGGAATGCCGGCACCTGCGCACGCTGGAGCTGCCGACCAACGACCCCGAGCAGCCCAACCACGTCGTGTTCGGCGAGGTCGTCGGCATCCACATCGACGATCGGGTGCTGAAGGACGGCCGCATAGACGTCGCGTCGATCAAGCCGATCGCCCGTCTCGGCTACATGGACTACGCCGTGGTCGACGAGGTGTTTACCATGCTGCGGCCGGATTACCCGTAAGCCCGACTACCCGTAAGCCCGGCCGCCGGTCAGTCGGCTTCCGAACGGGGCGCGATTTTGGGTCCAGGCAGAGCCTGGGGCGGCTCGTCGTCGTCCTCCAATATGCCTTCGCCGCTGAACAGGCCACGCAGAAATCCCGGCGCTAAGACGGAAAGCGGATTTACTTTGACCTGGGGGTCCTTGGGCGAGCCCTCCACCGTGTAGACCACCGCCAGGATCCCCTCCCCCTCACCCCCGACCAGGAGCGGGCCGAGCAAGGGGATTTCGCCGAGAATGCTGTTGATGGAGTAAGCGGGGATCAAGGTTCCCTCCAGCTGAATCCAGTCCCGATCCAGGTCGAGCTGCCCGCGCGCCGTCACGCCGACCTCGCCACCGAACAGACGCACCAGATCGGTTCGCAGCTTTCCATCCTCCAAGGTCAGATCGCCCATCAGCCGGCGCATGAGAAGGCCCTCGCCTTCGAGCAACGTCTGAATGTCGGAATAGGACGTCAAGCTGAGGATCTTCTCGGCCGTCGGTCCCTCCACGATCAGAAAATCCCGAGCCCTGAGCTGCAGGTCCAGGCCATGGGACGGATAGGGCCCTTCGCCAACGCCCCTGATCCTCAATTGACCGGCCACGACGGCGTCGGACACGTCGAAGAGCTTCAGGATGCCGCCGAAATCGTCCGCCGTCACCGACAGGCGCTGCCGGCCCTCGGCGTCGGACCCGAATTCGATCGCCACCGCCGGGTCCGGCAGTATCGCCAACTCCTCCTCGTCCGGATCACCGCCGTCGCCCGGGACGGGGTCCAACGGGTTCCCTTCGCCTTCTCGCTGACGGCCCGGCGTCGGCAAATGCCGGGCGTTCAACCGCCGCGTGATCGGCGGCGAACGCAGCGTCTCCGCCAGCTGGCCACGCAAGAGCAACCGCTGCCATCCGGCCTCGACCTGCTGGAGCCGCAGCGTGGCATCATGAAGCTCGCGTCCTTCGGAAAAGACCACGCGCTCGAGGTTGTCGGCGCTTAACGTGAAGAGGTCGCGTGCCTCTTCGTCATCCGGTGGATCTTCGTCGTCGTCCAGGCCGAGGAAGTACTCGGCATTAAGCCACCCCCGCCCTATCACGATGTCGGTTTGCCGCTCGCCGATGCCGATGGTCACGTCTTTCAGGCCACCGCCGGCAAAATCGATCTCATCGAGGACGAATTTGGTCAGGCCGCCATCGGCGTCAGGGAGCGCATGGCCGCTCAATGCAAGGTCATCGGCCTTGATTTCGATGCGGCTGTAGTCGGTCACCCGCTCGTCGCGCAAGGCGAGCACGAAGCGGCCCTCGGCCGGAACGCCGACCGGTTTTTCCCAGCCTATGGGATCCAGCACCAGCCGCGAGTCCGCGAAGTTCACCGCTGCCTTCAACTCGCCCGCGCCGTCGTCCTGCAGGGTCAGGAAGACGTTCGCCGCGACCTGGCCTTCGAGGTAGTCTTGGAGGTCGATTCCGAAACGCTCCCGTGCGGCGGCATCCAATCGGGCCATGCTTGCCTTCACGTGCGTACGGTAACCTTGGCCGGCTTCGAAGGCCTCGCTCCAATCGACCTCGAGCGGGACACCGCCGAGACCCAGGGTGCCGACGATGTGCATCGCCCTGCGGTCCAGATCCAGGGTCAACTCGCCGTCGGCGACATCCTGGCCAAGAAAGAAGTCCTCAAGACCGACCCCGGCGAGCGTACCGGACGCCGATAATTCTACCTGCTCGAACGCCAGATCGGCCAAAAGAGGAAAATCGAAGGCCAGCGCCACCTGCGACGTACCGGTGCTCGAATCCGGCTGGATCCCCAGGTCGGTCAGCAAATCGAGGCTCTCATGGTCGAGCAACTCCAATGCCGTGCGCACCGGCCCTTTCGTGGTAATCCTTACCCGCGCCTGCTCCACGTCACCCGTGTGGAGGGTCGTGTTGAGATTGGACAAGCGCAGCTGCCCCTCGGCGATTTCGATGTCGCGCACCCGCCCGCCATCGGCGGTAAAGGCCAGACTGTCTAGGTCGAACGTCGCCACGCCGGTCAGGCCGGTGATCGGCGCCAGCGGCTTGAAGTAATGGAGTTCGACCTCTTGTGCGAAAAATCCGCCCTCGAGGCTCTCGACGTTAAGGCCGCCGTCCTCCGATAGATGAAGCTCGAGCGTGGCCATGAGGTCGCCGGCACTTCCCGCGGTCATGTTCTCGCCGACCCACTCGCGGGCGTTATCGGACAGGCCTTTCGGCCACAGGCCGAGAAGATCGGCGATATCCACACGGTCGACCTGGACCTCGAAAGCGCCGCGCATCTCGCCGGCCAGGAGATCGGACGTGTCGTCCAGGCTACCGGTGGCCGAAAACTCCGGCCCGACATCGTCCTCGCTCCCCAAGCTCACCATCAGCTCGTCAAAGGTAACCCGGCCCGCGCGGGTATCGAGCTGACCGACCAACCGCGACGAACGCACCGGCAGGACGTCAAGCCCGAGGCCCTGCAAAGCCAGGGCCCCGGGGCCGGAGCCGATGGAAAAGCGCACGAAGGTCAGACCCTCGCCGGCTGCCAGGGATGCCGAAAGCGAGCCCCGAAGCGAGGCCTCCAAGACGCTCAGCGGCTCGAGCTCGCTGAATGCCTCGGCGAGGGTCTTGGTATGGAGGTCGCCGAAGGTTGCCGCCAAGTCTATGATCCTGGCCGACTTGTCATAGATGAAAGCCGTGTCGATTTCGGCCGCGGCATCATCGGAGCCAATGGCCAGGGAAAGGCCGCCATTGATCCCCTCGCCATCACGGTTGATCTCCAAGTGGCGCAACGGGAAGCGCCAGACCCGGTCCGCTTTCTTGTCCACCACCAGAATAGTGCTTTCAAGAATGCGCACCCGGTTTAGCAGGCTCAACGGCCGTTCGACCGCTGACACCGGAGCTACGGTGGCGAGAAACTCCCAGAGCCCGAGACCGACGTCGCCTTCGGCATGGGGCCCGGTGGGAAACTGCGAGCCATACTCCAGCCGGATCGAGCCGTCCAACTCCCGTACCAGGAACAGCGCTGCATCGCGGATCTCCACGACGCTCGGCGTGACGATCCCATGGGCCAGCGCCCGTGTGCTGAGCCTAAGGGACAGACTGGGGAGCGATAGACCAATCTCGCCGTCGGCATCGAGGATGCGCACGCCCTCGGCCTTGAGATTGAGCGAGTGAGACCAGCCGCGCCACTGCAGTTGGGTGGCACCGATAGTGACTTGGCTATTGGGCAGCGCGTCCTCGAACGCCTCTTCCAGATAGGGGGTCAGGAAGTCCAACGCGACGGGCTCGCTCGCCAGCCGCCACAAAAAAATGCCGGCCGGTACAGCGAACAAAAGCGTGAGCCCCAGAATGACCTCCAGGGCGATTTTGGTCGATCGGCGAATCATGTCACCATTTTTCAACGACGATCACGGACCCACAACCCTCAAGCTTGACCAGACGCGCGGTGAGACGCACCCTTAATTTGATGCTCTCGTTATCGCACATCAAGGCCCCCGATGCCGACGCTCTTTTCGCTTGACCCACTGCCGGAGAAGATCTTCGAGGGCGCCATCGGCGCCGGCCTGCACCGCTGGCGCGAACGCCTGAAGCAGGAGCCCGATAGCGACCTTGCCCGGCGTCTAAGCGCCCTTACCGACGAGGCGAACTGCGCCGCCCTCCTGCACCGGGTGTTTCTCGGCAGCGCATTCCTTACCCAGGCGGCCATCGACGACCCCGGAATTTTGGCGGATTTCGTGAGCCGCGGCCCCGAGCCGGTACTGAACGATATCCTGACCGACCTGACATCGCCGGCCAACGGCGCCAACCGCCGGCAAGAGCTGCAAAGCCTGGTCCGCAAGGTGCGGCGGCGCGGATGTTTCGTCATCGCGCTTGCCGACATCACCGGCCTATGGGACGTCGATCGGGTCTTGGAGGAGCTGACGCGACTGGCTGAGCGCATCATTTCGGTCTCCCTCTCCGGCCTACTTGCGGAGCTTGCCGAGCGCGGCGAGATCGAGCTTGCCGAGGCGACACGGCCCGAACAGGCCTGCGGCTATACGGTCATCGGCATGGGAAAGCTCGGCGCGCGGGAGCTCAATTACTCTTCCGACGTCGATCTCATCGTCATCTACGATCCGGCCCACGGCCGCTATCGTCACGCCCGCGGCCCGCAGGAAGGCTACGTCAGACTAACACGCGCGCTCGTGCAAATGCTCGAAGAGCCGACCGCCGACGGTTTCGCCTATCGCACCGACCTGCGCCTTCGGCCCGACCCCGGCGCCATGCCCTTGGCCATATCCTACGTCAGCGCCATGACCTACTACGAGAGCATCGGCCAGAACTGGGAGCGTGCCGCCATGATAAAGGCGCGCCCGGTAGCCGGCGATTTGGAGCTCGGCCAAGCCTTGCTGGAGGAGCTGCGCCCGTTCGTCTGGCGCAAGCACCTCGATTTCTATGCCATTCAGGACATTCACTCGATCAAACGCCAGATCCACAGCCACAAGGGAGGCGAGCGGATTGCCGTCGCAGGCCACAATGTGAAGCTGGGGCGCGGCGGTATCCGGGAGATCGAGTTCTTCGTTCAAACGCAACAACTTATCTGGGGTGGGCGCAACCCACACCTGCGCTGCGCACGCACCCTGGACGGCTTGCAGGCCCTAGTGGATGCGGGGCACCTTGCCGCCAGCACGGCCGAGGAGCTGGCGGAGGCCTACCGGTTCTTGCGCCGGGTCGAAAATCGGCTGCAGATGCAAGACGACCGGCAGGTCCACGCCCTTGCGACGAAACCGGAGGACCTCGAGGTGTTCGCCGCTTTCCTCGGCTATCGGGGCGCCCAGCCCTTCGCAGAGGAGCTGGTGCGCCAACTCGGGCGCGTCGAAGGCCACTACGCTCAGCTCTTCGAGGAAGCGCCGAACCTGTCGGGGCCCGGAAACCTGGTCTTTACCGGTGGCGAGCCCGATCCCGGGACCGTCGAAACACTTGAAAAACTGGGCTTTGTCGACGGCGCCAAGGTGTTCAATCTGGTCCGCAGCTGGCACCACGGCCGCTATCGCTCCACCCGCTCCACTCGAAGCCGGCAGATTCTGACCGAACTCATGCCGGCGCTCCTCGAAGCGATGAGCGGGACCTTGGATCCGGACCAGGCGCTGACCCGTTTCGATCAGTTCCTGGCCGGCCTGCCGACCGGGGTTCAGCTCTTCGCCATGCTGCATGCGAACCCCAAGCTGCTGGAGTTGATCGCCGAGATCATGGGGGGCGCGCCGCTGTTGGCGGAAAAACTCGGTGGCCGGCCCGGTCTTCTGGACGCCGTGCTGTCGATGGATTTCTTCGAGGCGATCCCACCGCTACCCCAGCTCGAACAGGAGTTGTCCGAGCGGCTGCGCGAGGCACGCGACTTCCAGGACAGCCTCGACCTTTCGCAGCGCTGGGCGAACGACCGCCGGTTTCAGGTCGGTGTCCATGTCCTGCGGGCGACGCTCGACGTCGACGAGACGGGCTTCGCCTTGAGCGACATTGCCGATTGCGTCTTGCGCACCCTGACCGAGCCGGTCACTGCGGACTTCGCCCGGCGCCATGGAAGGATCGAGAATTCCGCTTTCGCCATTCTCGCCATGGGCAAGCTCGGCGGCCGGGAAATGACCATCTCGTCGGACCTCGATCTCGTATTCCTGTACGATACCGCACCGGGCACGGGTCCCTCGGACGGTGAACGGCCGCTGGAGGCCGGCGAGTACTTCGCCAAGCTCGCGCAGCGGTTCATCAACGCAGTGACCGCCCGCACGCCCGAAGGCGTTCTCTACGACATCGACATGCGGCTGCGCCCCTCAGGCAAGTCCGGGCCCATCGCCTCTTCACTGGCGGGTTTCCTGGCCTACTACGATGCCGACGCCTGGACTTGGGAGCATATGGCCTTGACCCGGGCACGGCTGGTCTGGACGGAGCCCGAGCTCGGCCGCCAGACCGCAGCGGGTCTGCGCGCCATCCTGACCGCACAGCGCGACCCCGAGGCCCTGCTTAAGGATGTCGCCGAAATGCGCCGGCGCATCGAGCGCGAAAAGCCTGCAAAGTCGATCTGGAGCGTCAAGTATCTCAGAGGCGGTCTTATCGACCTCGAGTTCATCGCCCAGTACCTGCAGCTCCGCCATGCGGCCCAGCATCCGGAGATCCTATCGGCCGGCACCGAGGCGGCCTTCGAGAAACTGGCGGCCGCCGGTTACCTGGCGCCGCGCAAGGCCCAAATGCTGGCCCGTGCCACGCGCTTCATGCGACAGATCCAAGGCATGTTGCGCCTCACCGTCGGGCCGGCGTTCGACGCCGACCGGCTGCCGCAAGGCCTGCAGACGGCGCTGGCGCGCGGCGGCCGGCTGAAGGACTTCGCCACGCTCAGGGCGCACCTGATCGAGACGGCGGCCGAGGTCGAGGCGGCCTACACGGAGATCATCGACGAGCCGGCGGGGCGATGAGGTCGAGAGCCTCCGGTACCCGCTCGATCGTCGCCGGAAGCGACCCGCGCGGGTCGCCGTCCACCTGGAGCGGATCGCCCCTGGGTGCCACAATCTCCACGCGCCTGCCTTCGAGCACACGGTATCCGCGATGGCCCTCGAGCCCGCCACGCCGCATCGCCAAGCCGAAGCCCAGCATCGCGCCAAGCCCTGCGCGGTCATAGAGGCAAACCTGAAAACTATGGTGATGGAGCGAGGCCCCGGGCGCGATGACATAATCGCCGGCATAGCGCGAGACGTTCGACACGATCGCCCAGGCCGCCTCGAACTCCGCGTCGTCTATGCGTAGGCGCACCGGCGGCGCCGAGCGCCGCACGGCCTGACGGACGCTACTCCAAATATAGGCCCCCTTGCCGATCGCGCGCTTCAGTGCCGGGTCGATACCGGCGACGACGCGCGCATCGAAGCCGGCGCCGGCCATAAGGATGAAATACCCCGAGCAGCCCGCCGCCTCATAGCGGCCAAGTGAAACCGGCTCGCTCGGCGCCGATCGGATCACCGCCGCCAGCCCCTCCGCGGTCCGCGGCAAGCCCAGCTCGAAAGCCAGGACGTTCGCCGTTCCCGCCGGAATCAAGGCAAGGGGCGGCCCGCGACCGATGAGCGCCTCGGCCGCTTCCTTCACCGTCCCGTCGCCGCCGACGGCGATCACCGCGTCGTATCTGTCCAGATCCTGGCCAGCCAGTACCTCACGCGCACCGCCGGCCGGCTTGGTTTCCACCTCCTGCAGCTCGCAACCCTCGGCGCGTAGCAGCGACAAGGTGTGTGCGACCTTGCCGTCGCGCGCACCGCCGGCCGCGGGATTGCGAACTACCAGGAACCGTTGGCGCACCGTGATCGCCTCCCCTCTCCCGGGACCCAACCTTCGCCCCTCTCAAACCGCGCGGCCGATACCCGCGAGCAGCCCGGAGAGCCGATACTAAGAGCGGACCCTGGACGAAGGGAACCCTTTCCGCAGGTCTTCCTGACCGCGCGCCGAGAGTGGCCCGCGTCATCTGGACAAGCGGCGGGCCAAAATGTTAATGAACGATTAATCTAATTGTTTAATTTGGAGCTGAGAGAAACCGTGATGGCCTACAGCCAATTCAAAGTGATCCACGTCATGGAAGGCGGATGCGGGACGGTCCTGCTGGGCGCCTCGGGCATTCCCGTCGCGAAGATGGAAGAGACCCTCAACAAGGAAGCCGCGGACGGGTGGCAGGTCGTCTTCATGGTGGTCGAACAGAAGCGGTTCCTGCTGTTCTGGACCCGCGAGGCGGTGATCATCACCCTGGGACGATGAGCCCCCTGGCCCGCGCCTGCATTCGGCTGGTCGAGCTCTATCAGAGAGGCCTCGGCTCCCGGGCGCTGCTGGTCGAGTGCAACTTCCACCCATCGTGCTCCGCCTATATGAAAGAGGCGATCGCCACCCATGGCGCGTGGCGGGGTTTGCGCTTGGGGATCGGCCGCCTACGGCGCTGCACGGACAGGGATCTCACCAGCCGCCTCTTCGATCCGGTACCGGGCCACCATGGTCGATAACGAGCGCATGGAAGAGGCCGAAGAGCGCCTGCGAAACCTGATCCATGCGCTCCCGCGGGAGACCAAACAGGAATACTATCGGCGGGTCAGAAGACGGACCAAGGACCCGGACACCTATGCCGCGCTCAACTGGAGCCTGATCGCCGGACTACATCACTTCTACCTCGGAAACTGGCCGCGCGGGGTCATCGACCTGGCCACCCTGATTACCGGCCTGGCCCTCACCTTTTGGACCGAATGGGTGCTGGCCGGGATCCTGCTGATCGCCGTCCTCAGTCTCTTCGAGCTGTGGGAGCTGTTCAACTCGCAGATGATCGTGCGCCGGCACAACCTCGAGCAAAGCCGCCACCTGCTGCGGGAGATGAACGTCGATCTCGTAGGAGAGCCGCCGAGGATCGCCGAACCGCGCTAGACTTGGCTTACCAAGCCCTTCGAAGGTCAGCCTCGGGGCAGTGGAGAAAACTCACCATCACCTTCACTCGCCTGTCTCTTCTTCGATGAACCCCCGTATCTCCAGCGCCATATCCTGGGGCCAAGCGCCATGCGGAAAAGTGGCTAGGCCGCGCCCGTCGGGGCCGAGGAGATAGGTAAAGGCCGTGTGGTTCATCGCGTAATCCAAGTTCGCCTCGCCCTCTTCGCCGTTCTCACTTTCTTCCTCCTCGTCGTCCCACGACGGCGGGTAATAGAGCTTGAAGTAGCGAACGCCATACGCTTTGGCCACCGCCTTGATCTGCTTAGGCGTACCGGTCAGGCCGACTAAGCGCGGATGGAACGCGCCCACATAATCGGCCAATGCCTCCGCCCCATCGCGCTCCGGGTCGACGGTGATGAAGATCGGCTGCACTTTGGTGCCCGCATCGCCCAGCATTTCCACCGCCTCGCTCAACATTTGCAACCCCGTGGGGCAGACGTCGGGGCAGAAGGTATAGCCGAAGTAGACAAGCAGGTAGCTGCCACGGAACTCCTCATCGGCGACCTGCCGGCCCGTATGATCGATGAGCGAAAAGGATCCGCCGGAGGGCGGGGGCAAAGAGGGAAGAGCCAGCACTTCCTCCTGTGCCGAAGCGGGCGTGAGCGTTGGCCCCGGCGTGGGCCAGCCAAAAGCCGCCCCTAAGGCCGCGAGTACAGCGATGATCGGTTGTTTTGCCATGCCGGATCCTCAGACCAAGAACAAGCGATTGGGACGAGGATAACAGCGTTATCATAGCAAAAAAATGGCGATCCGGCGGGGTGTAACCCGGGTTGCCTCGCATGACCCACGATCAGGCGCGCCGCGGTGACGGTATCGGCTGATCGAACCGGGAATGCAGAGGCTCCGGAATGCGCGCTGTATCGATAATTACAACTCAACATTGCTTCTCCGATAGCCATTGTGTAGACCCCCTACCGACGCTGGCCAATAACCTGAACGGTCCCTGACCGAACCATCGTCACACGCGCGCCACCACAAACGATCACTAGGGAGAAAATGGCTAATGATGATCATGAGGATATTGCGGGATTGCCTGGCGACCGCCACGGTCGGCATTGCAATGAGCGCGGGGGCGCTTGCGGATGCCCCACCAGTGCAAGAGCCATCATCCGTAGAAGAAATAAAGGCGGCACTGTTCGGTGGCGTACCGGGTGATAGGTGGAAAGAGGGCCTGTTG
>Ga0255057_10000981_pt1 | contig 16458 bp, 12 predicted proteins | sample Cases_109_6_MG_FD_189022 | JGI IMG/M metagenome (GOLD analysis project Ga0255057, IMG submission 189022) | Seawater microbial communities from Amundsen Gulf, Northwest Territories, Canada - Cases_109_6 | ecosystem: Environmental > Aquatic > Marine > Gulf | place: Canada: Northwest Territories... | reverse complement strand
CGCGCGGCTGAGCGGAACGGCGAGAAATCCGAGTAGCAAGGTGGACAGCGGCACACCAATGCGCCACTGAAGCTCGGCGATTTCTTCGAGATCATCACTCATCAGCAACTGCGACACCGGTCTTGCCCTTGGCCTCGGCACCGGTGTTTCGAGACTTGGCAAGCGATACGGAATACCGTGTTCGACGAACTCGACGACGCGAAACTGCGCGGTACCCGGTACGCCCTCGTATCGACGCCCATCGTGCAATACCAGCAGGCGAACGTCCGGATCCTCTGAAACAACCTGCTCCCCGCGTGCGGCAATCACTACTTCGACGACGTCGTTATCCAGGGTTCGCTGCAGGAACACCTTTTCCATGAAGCCGTCCGGCGTCACGCGCTCGCCATAGACCACGGCGTTATCCGGGCCGAAAACAGTAAATCGCCCGGGTTCGATACTGGCGAGGTCAGCCTCGCGCTGCGCCTCGGCGCCAATTCGATCAATGGCGATCAATGCTTTGGGAGCGATATCGATCGACAGCCAGGCGACGCCCAGCGTCAGCGGAATCAGGAGCCAAAGCAGCGGACGATAGATCCCCATCGGGCCGGTGCGACAAGCCATCATCGCCGGCAGTTCGCTATCACGGTAAAGACGCCCCAGCGCCATCATGACCGCCAGAAACAGCCCGATCGGCACCAGCACAGTCAAATACTGGACTGCCGACAGGCCAATGACGTCAAAAGCCGCCCCTTTCGGCAATTTTCCCTTGGCGACATTGCCCAGCACTCGCGCGAACTGATTGGTCAGCAAGATCATGAGCAGGACGAGCGTCACGCCCAGCCAGGTCGTGGCAATTTCCTTGAATATGTAGCGGTCGAGGATGCGGCGCATCGCGTTGATATACTTATCCGTTGGCGACTCAATCAGTTAGACTACCCGTTTTATTTTGCCAGGGACAAGCGGTTTTCCATGGAATATTTCACGACAACAAGCAAAGCCTCAAAACGCGCGACAGACTGCGTCATTGTCGGCATCTACGAGCGCGGCAAACTGGGAGCTGGCGCGGCAGACATTGATGCCGCGAGCAAGGGTGAAATCCGGCGATTGATCACGAGCGGAGACCTGTCCGGGTCGCTGGGTCGATCGCTTGTGCTCTCAAACCTTGCCGGCGTACGGGCGGCACGGGTGGCCGTCGTCGGGCTTGGCAAAGCATCGGCTTTTGGCGCCACCCAGTTTCGTCGCGCCCTGGCCGCTGCGGTTAAGTCCATTTCGTCGACCAAGAGCAATCAAATCCTCAATTGCCTGACGCTTGAAACAGATGCTGCCGACGCCTATTACCTTGGCCGTGCTACGGCCGAGGCGATTGGCGACGAGTTGTACCGCTTCACGCAAATGAAAAGCGGACGCAAGCCTGCGTCGATGCCGCTGAAAAAAATCGTACTCGCCGTTGCGTCACGTGGAGATGCAAACCGGGCGTTGCTCGGCACCGAGCACGGCGATGCAATTTGCAAGGGCGTGTCGCTTGCTAAAGACCTCGGCAATTTGCCGCCGAACATCTGTACGCCGAGTCACCTCGCACGAACGGCGCAGAAGCTGGCGAAAAACAACGGCAAACTGACGACGCGAATACTAAACGAGGCTGAGATGAAGCGCCTCGGAATGCATTCGCTGTTGTCGGTCACGGCGGGAGCCGCCGAGCCGGCGAAGTTGATCGTCATGCAGTACAAGGGCGGTGGGCGCAAGCCGCCCGTGGTCCTGGTCGGCAAAGGTGTGACCTTTGATACCGGCGGCATCTCTCTAAAACCCGGTCCCGCGATGGACGAGATGAAATACGACATGTGCGGCGCTGCCGGGGTGATTGGCACGATGGCAACGGTCGCTGCCTTAAAACTGCCCGTTAACGTCAATGTCGTCGTCCCGACGGTCGTGAACATGCCGGGCGCAAAAGCCACGGTTCCGGGCGACATCGTTACCAGCATGTCTGGCCAGACAATTGAAATCCTTAACACCGATGCCGAAGGCCGATTGATACTTTGTGACGCCCTGACCTATTCGCGACGCTTCAAACCCGCCGCAATCATAGACGTTGCCACGCTGACCGGCGCGTGCGTCATTGCGTTGGGCAAGCATCACAGCGGCGTGATGAGTCACAGTGATGAGCTTGCTGACAGCATTCTGTCCGCCGGAGTATCGGCCGATGATCGTGGCTGGCGATTGCCGCTCGGCGATGATTATGCACAACAGCTGAAAAGCAATTTCGCAGACTTCGCCAATGTTGGCGGACGTGATGGTGGCGCCATTACGGCTGGCTGTTTCCTTGCGAAATTCACCGATGGAATGAATTGGGCACACGTCGACATCGCCGGTGTCGCCTGGCGCTCGGGCGCAAAGAAAGGCGCGACCGGACGGCCGGTGCCAATGCTGTCTGAACTACTGTTGTCGCATTGCGGCGAATTACCGCGCTAGCGCAACCGCGAAAAACAGAAATGGCGCGCATCGACTTCTACGTGTTGAGTCAAAGCAGCGAGCGAGCTCGGCATCACTTTGCCTGCAAGCTCGCCGAGAAAGCCTACCGTCTCGAAAATACCGTTCATATCGTCGCCGCCAGCCGCGCCGATGCCGCACGTCTGGACGAATTGTTGTGGACGTTTCGCGACGGCAGCTTTGTGCCGCATGACGTCGTTTCCGAACGGGGCGATCCGGATTCGCCGATTACGATTGGCTGCAATACTGACGAAGTCGCGCCAGGTGATTTGCTGATCAACCTTTGTGACGAAATTCCGCCGGCCGCCGAGTCTTTCCCGCGTGTTGCGGAGCTTGTAAGCTCGGATCAGGAATGCAAGCAGCGCAGTCGAAAACGCTACGCCCTTTATCGCGACCAGGGTCACGAGATCAACACGCATAACGTGTAGCGCATGGAAAAGTCATACCAACCACACGATATTGAGCGACGCGCTTACGAGCGCTGGGAAGCTGCGGGCTATTTCGCGCCCGACGGCGACGGGCCGCGTTACTGCATCATGATTCCGCCGCCGAACGTCACGGGCACTTTGCACATGGGTCACGCGTTTCAGGACACGATCATGGACGCGCTTACACGTTATCACCGTATGATTGGCGACCGGACGCTGTGGCAAACCGGCATGGATCACGCCGGCATCGCAACACAAATGGTCGTCGAGCGCGTTCTCAACAACGAAGGTGTATCGAAACACGATCTCGGCCGTGAAAAATTCGTCGAGCGCGTCTGGCAATGGAAGGAAGAATCCGGCGGCCAGATAAGAATCCAGTTGCGACGCATGGGCGCGTCAGTGGACTGGAGTCGCGACCGCTTCACGATGGACGAAGGCTGTTCGGACGCCGTGCGTAACGCTTTCGTAACGCTTTACGAAGATGGATTGATTTATCGCGGCAAGCGACTCGTCAACTGGGATCCGGTACTGCACACGGCACTGTCCGATCTTGAAGTCCTGTCGGAAGACGAGGCAGGCCATCTTTGGCATTTTCGCTACCCGCTGGCATCGGGCGAAGGCCATTTGGTGGTCGCGACAACGCGTCCGGAGACGATGCTCGGCGACTCCGCTGTCGCTGTTCACCCGAAGGACGAGCGCTACCTCGATTTCGTAGGGCAGGAAATAATCCTGCCCATCGTCGGTCGGCGAATTCCAATTATCGCTGATGATTACGTTGACCCGGAATTCGGAACGGGCTGCGTAAAAATTACGCCGGCGCACGACTTCAATGACTACGACATTGGCAAACGTCACGATCTGGCAATGCACAATATCCTGACCGACAGCGCGGCATTGAATGACGATGTGCCAGAGGCCTATCGCGGAATGGACCGCTTCGACGCCCGCGAAGCGGTCGTCGCCGAATTCGAGCAACTCGGTTTGCTCGATCACGTCGAGGTTTACACGATCAAGATTCCGAGAGGCGATCGTTCGGGCGCGATCGTAGAGCCCTACCTCACTGACCAGTGGTACGTCAGCATCAAGCCGCTCGCCGATCCGGCGATCGAAGCCGTCGAGACGGGCAAGATAAAATTTGTACCCGAGAATTGGTCAAAAACCTACTTCGACTGGATGTACAACATTCAGGACTGGTGCATCAGTCGGCAACTCTGGTGGGGGCATCGCATCCCGGCCTGGTACGACGACGCAGGCAATATCTATGTTGGACATTCAGAAAACGACGTGCGCAAGAAACATGCATTGGCCAAGAAGATTTCACTTCGACAGGATAACGACGTGCTCGACACATGGTTCTCGTCCGCACTGTGGCCCTTCAGCACGCTCGGCTGGCCCGAGAAAACCGCGGAGCTGGACGATTTCTACCCCGGTAATGTCCTGGTTACGGGTTTCGACATCATTTTCTTCTGGGTCGCTCGCATGATCATGTTCGGCCTGCGCTTTATGGGCGACGTGCCGTTTCGCGAGGTTTACATTCACGGTCTGATTCGTGATCAGGAAGGACAGAAGATGTCCAAGTCCAAGGGCAATGTACTCGACCCACTGGACCTGATTGACGGCATCGATCTCGATGAGCTGGTCACGAAACGCATCAGCGGAATGATGCAATCGCACCTGGCGCCAAAAGTCGAGAAGGCGACGCGCGAGCATTATCCCAACGGCATTGACTCCTACGGAGCGGACGCGCTGCGATTCACGTTCGCGGCGCTGGCGACCACGGGTCGTGACATCCGCTTCGACCTCGGGCGTATTGAAGGCTACAAAAACTTCTGCAACAAATTGTGGAATGCCGCTCGTTACGTCCTCATGAACACCGAAGACCTTGATGACGGTCCAATCGAGGTTACGGTAGTCGACCGATGGATTCGAAAGCGCCTCGATAGGACGATCGCGAACGTCCATTCCCATTTCGCGTCGTATCGCCTCGACCTCGCCGCTCAGGAAATCTACGAATTCACGTGGCATGAATTCTGCGACTGGTACCTGGAGCTGACGAAGCCCGTATTACAGTCCGATGAATACTCGGAAAAGTACAAACGCGGAACCCGCAAGCAGCTGATAAGCGTTCTCGAAGAATTGTTGCGTCTTATCCACCCGCTGATGCCGTTCATCACCGAAGAAATCTGGCAACAGGCAGCACCGCTTGCCGGCATTGATGGCGCGACAATCATGACTCAGCGCTTTCCCCGAGGCGAGCAGGACTTGCACGACCCGACGGCTGTCGAAGATGTCGAGTGGATAAAGAACTTTGTCCTCGGTATTCGTCAGATTCGCGGCGAAATGAATATTGCACCTGGCAAGGAGCTTCCGGTCCTGTTGCAGAATGCTTCTGCCAATGACCAACGTTGCGCAAAAGAGCATATCGCATTGCTAAGTCGCGTCGGACGAGTGACGACGATTGATCCGCTCGGCCCCGGCAACGAAGCGCCGGCCTCCGCCACCGCCCTGCACGGCGACATGCAGTTGCTCGTCCCCATGAAAGGTCTTATCGACGTCGATGCCGAACGCGAGCGCCTGAGTAAGCAACGCATTAAAATTGAGGCGGAGCTCGCGAAGACGACGGCCAAGCTTGGTAACTTGAAATTTACGAGCAATGCTCCCAAAGCAATAGTCACGCAGGAATATGAGCGCCAGGCCGAGTTTGAGAAGCAGCGCACACAACTGGACGAACAGCTCCAAAAACTCGACAAGCTGGACTAAACGCAGGCATTTCTGAGTACTTCATCACAATCTCTCTGGCTCTGGAGTGCAATGCTGGTTAATCTGGCGCGGGTTTCGAGGAAAACACATGCAAGGCGGCAATACACTTGAAGAATTGCCAATAAGCAAAAGCGCAGAGCGCTCGGCGCTCGACGCGTCGCAAAAAGCGCTTGGCCGGATCATTCTCGGCAAAGACGAGCAGATCGAACTCGCATTGTCCTGCTTGCTGGCGCGCGGCCACCTGCTCATCGAAGACCTGCCCGGATTGGGCAAGACCATGCTGGCGCATTCGCTAGCCCGCATCCTCGGCCTAGGATTTCGCCGCATTCAGTTCACGAGTGATCTGCTGCCAGCCGATATTGTCGGCGTATCGGTCTTTCGCAAAGAAAGCGGTGAATTCGAATTCCAGCCCGGCCCGATTTTTACGCAACTGATTCTCGCCGACGAGGTCAATCGCGCGACGCCGAAAGCCCAAAGCGCGTTGCTCGAAGCGATGGAAGAGCATCAGGTGTCAGTCGATGGCACGACGCGAGACCTGCCCGAACCGTTTTTCGTGGTCGCGACGCAAAACCCGGCTGACCAGATTGGCACGTTTCCGCTGCCCGAGTCTCAGCTCGACCGATTCTTAATGCGGCTCGAGCTCGGCTATCCCAACGAAGAGAATGAACGCGAGCTTATCACCGGAGAAGATCGTCGCACGATGCTTGAAGACGTTGCGGCGGAAACCTCGCCGGCCATTCTGCTCGCACTGCAAAAAGCCGCGAGCCAGGTATTCATGAGCGACGCGCTGATCGATTACATTCAGGCGCTGGTACGCCAAACCCGCGAATCGCCGGATATCGATATCGGACTGTCCCCGCGCGGTGCGCTGGCGCTGGTTCACGCGGCCAAAGCGCACGCCTTTATCCGCAAGCATTCCGGCGTGTTTCCCGATGACATACAGGCGGTCTTCGCGGCCGTTGCCGGTCATCGTCTAAAAGCGGCCGGTGGCGCACACTACCGCAACGCAAGCGAACTCTGCCAACATGTCATTGATTCGGTGGGCATTCCCTAGGGCCTCGGGACTGTTCCCGAGCGTCAGTGTAGCGGCAACGCGGCGAGTCCGTCGATGGGCCCGCAATCGTCAGGGTATCGACCCGGACCACATCCAGCTTACCGCGCGCCGCACCTACATCCTGCCGACCGGCGTCGGGCTGATTTACGCACTGACGAGCTTGGCGATGTTGCTCGGCTCCATGAATTACAACAACAACCTGTCGTTCCTGCTGACATTCCTGCTGATCGGTCTTGGCTTCGTGGCCATGCATCAGTGCCAACGCAACATCGTCGGCCTTGTCGTCAGTTTCGCCGGCGTCGAACCGGTGTTTTCCGGGCAAGCCGCGCAATTTCGCATCGCGGTCACCAATCACTCGAAAAACCCGCGCTACCGGATTCGCTTGTATCTGGATTCCGCGGTAAGCGACATTCACGATCTGGAGCCGGGCGAAAGCCGGGTATTCGTCATTCCGCTTGCAACGGACAAACGTGGCTGGGTTCAACTCGAGCGATTCGGCATACGGACACTATTTCCGTTCGAGCTGTTTCGCTCCTGGGCCTGGTTGCACATGAACATCCGCGGCCTCGTTTATCCAAAACCGCTCGATGAAGTACCGGAGCCACCGGCGACACAGATGGCTCTGGGGCATCGGCAACACGACGCGCGCGGCGAAGAGGATTTCGCCGAGCTGAGGCGCTTTGTCGTCGGCGATTCGCCGCGCAATGTCGCGTGGAAAGCCTACGCACGCAGCGGGCAATTGCTGTCAAAACGATTCGCGGGGGCCGATACCAGCAGCCAGTGGTTTGACTTCAATGCGGTGGAGAGCACCGATGTCGAAGACCGCCTGTCCACGCTCGCTCGCTGGATCGTCGACGCAGACCGCACGAGTAAGGACTACGGCCTGAAGATGCCGGGCAAAGACATCGCCCCGTCGCATGGCGAGGCGCATCGCCATCATTGCCTTGAGGCGCTGGCGCTGTTCGGGCTTGAGAATGACGATGGCTAAGCCGCGCGGCACCGACGGCTCATTGTTGTCGAGCCTGCCCTGGACGATCGCATCGCTGGCGATGGCGTTGATGCCGCACGTACTGTTCATGCCCTTATGGATTACGACGGCGTTCCTTGGCTGCGCGATATGGCGTTACTCGATTGAGCGCCGTCGAGCGGCCCTACCGTCCACCTGGTTCCGGGCATTCCTGGCACTGATTTGCTTCCTCGGCGTACTCGCAGTGTATGAAACGATCAGCGGCGTCGGGCCTGGATCGGCATTGCTTGCGATAATGGCATCGCTGAAATTGCTCGAGACGCGAAAGCGGCGCGACCAGTTTGTATTGCTCTTTATCGCAATCTTTCTTGTGATGTCAGCCCTGCTCCGGGAGCAGTACCTTTGGTCACTGCCCTACCTCGTCGTCGGCATGGTTTTCATCATGACGGCCTGGATTCGCATGTCGGCTGAACCGTCGGAATCCGTGCGCAGGAGTTTCGCGACCGGCGGACGCATGATGCTCTACGCCGCGCCCCTCGCCGTTGCAATGTGGGTGTTTTTCCCGCGCATATCAACGCCGTTTTGGGCCGTGCCCATCGACACCAGCAGCGGCACGTCCGGGCTTAGCGATACGATGAGTCCTGGCGACATCAGCTCCCTGTCGTTGTCGAACGCGGTGGCCTTTCGCGTGCGCTTTGACGGGGATGTTCCGGAGCCTCGCGAACGTTATTGGCGAGGGCTTGTGTTGCACCAGTTCAATGGTCGTACATGGTCCGGCAGCGAACCGAACATCGGGCGCCGTGCGTCGGCGCAAATTGAAATTACCGGTGAGCCCATTAAGTACCAGGTCACGATGGAGCCAACTCGCCAGCAATGGATTTATGCACTCGACATACCGTATCGCTGGACGCTGGACCAGACGTTTATGGGACGGCAACAGGAGCTGGCGCGGGTTGTTCCGATCGATCAGCGTATCGCCTACGAGGTCGAGTCCTATACTCAGCATCGCACCGAAATAAATCTCAACAGCTTCGCGTATGACTGGTACCTGGCCGTCCCGCAGGGCAGCAACCCGCGGGCAACTGAAATTGCACAGCAGATGCGACAGGAAGCCGGCTCCGACGGTGAATTCATCGATGCGCTGCTCGCGAAGTTTCACAATGAGGAGTTCTACTACACGCTGGAACCGCCACCTTTGGGCAGCAATCCGGTCGACAGATTCATGTTCGAATCACGGCGCGGCTTTTGCGAGCACTATGCGTCCGCGTTCGCCGTCATGATGCGCGCGGCCGGCATTCCATCGCGTGTCGTGCTCGGCTATCAGGGAGGCGAACTGAATCCCTTAGGCGATTACATGATCGTGCGCCAGTCCGACGCACATGCGTGGAATGAGGTCTGGTTCGAGGGTCGCGGCTGGATTCGCATTGATCCCACAGCCGCGGTAGCGCCAGAGCGTATCGAGTTAGGCGTTGCCGAATCCCTGTTCGATGGTATCGGTATGGAATGGGGTCTGGCCGCGCCGTCAATGCTGCTGCACCAGATGCAACTCAGCCTGGATGCACTGAACGCGAAGTGGAACGACTGGGTCCTGGGTTATGGACCGGACAAGCAGAACGAATTCATGCGGCTGTTGGGAATGGAAGATCCAAGCTGGCGGAAAATGCTGCTGACACTCGTAACGATAGTCATCGCGTTGATCTTGCTCGTCAGCGCAATTCTGGCGCTTCGCTACCGCCCGCCTCCACGTGATCGTGCAGCCGTTTTGTATCAGCGTTTTGTCGACAAAACCGGTCTCGAACCAGGCATCGGCGAATCACCGGACGCGTACGCCAATCGTGTTAGTGCGGATTGCGAAATAGCTGTCGATACGATCCATGACATCACCGGCAGCTATCTTGAAGCACGATACGGCAAGGTCGATCCGGCGGCGCTGCAGCGCCTGGAAGCCCAGGTCGCTGCGATTATTTAAAGCACTTCTGCGCCGCGAACCGGGCGTCCATCGCGCACGACCGTTAACAACATTCCCCCGCCGACGAACAGCGGTATCAATGCCAGCAGGACCCACTTTGGATCATCGGACAGCATTGCCACAATGGCGACGAGTACTGTTCCGAGGACGTGGGAAAATTTGGTCAACATATTGTAGAAACCAAAAAACTCGCCCGGTTGGCCGGCGGGAATCAAGGACGCGTACAAAGATCGGCTCAGCCCCTGCACGCCACCCTGCACACAGCCAATGACGATGGCCATAATGTAGAACTGTCTGACCTCCGTCATGAACAGCGCCCAGACCGACATGATGATATAGATCGCCAGCGCAAAATAGATGCCACGCTTTGGCCCGAATTTGTGTCCAAAAAATCCGTAGATCAACGTGGCCGGAAAGCCCGCGAAGTTTGTGATCATGAGCGCCATCACAAGATCCTGGCGACTAAAGCCCAGGCGCTGCCCGTAGTTCACGGCCATGAAGATGGCCGTGAATACCCCTCCGATGTAAAGCCAGTAGGAAATCAGGAAAATAACGACGTTGCGGTACTGCCTGATTTGTCTGATCGTCGACCTGAGTTCCTCATACGCGGCACGTATGGCATGAGCCGCCACTTCCTTTGTGCTGTGCCGTTCCGGAACAAACAATAACAAGGGAATCGCGAAAATCAGCCACCATGCGCCGACCGATACAAAGGCGAACTTGATTGCTGCGTCGGCGTCTGAAAAGCCGAAAGTCTCGGGTGAAATTAACATCCACACATGCAGCGAGAGCAACAATGCGCCGCCGAGATAGCCGACGGAAAAGCCGAGTGAGGAAACGAAGCTGTAATATCGCGGCTCGGTGACGTCGATAATCAGCGAGTCATAGAACACCGTCGAGATGTAGTAGCCGATAGATGCAAAGAAATACAACGCGAGCGCGACCGGCCAATTACCCTCACCAACAATTCCGAGTGCTGCGGTTGCCGTCGCACCAAGCAAGGCCAGCAGAAATAGAAATCGCTTGCGGTAGCCGCCCGTATCCGCTATCGCGCCAAACACCGGAGAGATAAGGCAGACGATGGCACTCGAGGCGGCCGTTATCCAGGCAAGGCGAGATGTAACAACGGAACCGGCGCTGCCGTCATTCCAAAAGCTGCCAAGAAACAAAGGAAACAGAACCGCGAGTACCGACAACGCAAACGCTGAATTCGCCCAGTCGTAAAACGCCCAGGACAATATTTTTTTGACGCTCACATCGGATCTGGACAATGCCTGTCTCCGACCTTGTAGCTGTGGTCAGTGTTCGCGGGTCTTGCGGAACTCGATGTCCGGCCAGCGTTCTTCAGTCAAACTTAGATTGACTCTCGTAGGGGCAATGTAGACCAGACGCTCGCCATGATCCAGCGCCAGATTATCGTGCGCCTTGCGTTCGAACTCGGCCAGCATCTTGGCATCGGAGCAATGCACCCAGCGGGCGGTTGCCACGTTGACACTTTCGAACTGGCACTCGACTTTGTACTCGTCTTGCAGACGATGAGACACTACGTCGAACTGCAGTGGGCCAACCGCTCCCAGGATCAGGTCGTTATTTCGCATGGGTCGAAATAGCTGCGTCGCGCCCTCTTCGCAAAGCTGCGCTAGCCCTTTTCGCAGCGCTTTCAACCGCAGCGGGTCTTTTAAGACCGCACGCTGAAAAATCTCAGGCGCGAAATTTGGGATTCCCGTGAAACGCAGTGACTCTCCTTCGGAGAAGCTGTCGCCAATATTGATCGTACCGTGATTGTGCAATCCGATGATGTCACCCGCATAGGCCATTTCCGTGTGCTGTCGGTCCGCGGCCATGAATGTGATCGCATCGGGAATTTTCATGTCCTTACCGGATCGCACATGAACGACCTTCATGCCACGGCGATATTCGCCTGAGCAGATGCGCATGAACGCGATGCGATCCCGATGCCCGGGGTCCATGTTCGCCTGTATCTTGAATACGAAGCCCGTCAGCTTGTCCTCAGATGGTTCAACTCTGCGTTGCTCGGTTTCGCATGCCAGTGGTGCGGGTGCGTATTGCACGAACTCATTCAGCAATTCTTTAACGCCGAAATTGGACAGCGCAGAGCCGAATAACACAGGCGTTTGTTTTGCGTTGAGATAGTCTTCTACATTGAATTCCGGGCAGGCGCCTTTGACAAGCTCGATCTCTTCGCGAAACTCATCCGCGATATCGCCGAGCGCCTCGCTTGCGGCCGCAGAATCGAGACCCTCAATGATGCGGATGTCGGAGGCTTTCTGGCGACCCGTTTTGTCGTATAGATAAATACGATCCTGCGACAAGTGATAAACACCTTTGAGTCTGCTGCCCATGCCGATCGGCCAGGTAATCGGCGTGCACTGTATGTTCAGGATCGACTCGATCTCGTCCAGTAACTCAATCGGCTCGCGACCTTCGCGATCAAGCTTGTTGATAAACGTCATGATTGGGGTATCGCGCAGGCGACAGACTTCCATCAGCTTGATCGTGCGTTTTTCGACGCCTTTTGCGCAATCGATAACCATGAGCGCAGAGTCGACCGCGGTCAGCGTTCGATACGTATCTTCCGAGAAATCTTCGTGCCCCGGCGTGTCGAGTAGGTTGACGACGTGGCCGGAATACGGAAATTGCATGACCGACGACGTCACCGAGATTCCGCGCTGCTGCTCCAGCTTCATCCAGTCCGAGGTTGCGTGCCGACTCGCCTTGCGGCCCTTGACCGTGCCCGCGAGCTGGATGGCTCCGCCGTACAGCAAAAGCTTTTCTGTCAGCGTCGTTTTGCCCGCGTCCGGATGCGAAATAATCGCAAACGTTCGCCGCTTGTCGACCTGTTGTTGGATGTCGGTCATGGAATATGTGAGGGTGCCAAAACGGCGCGCAGTCTAGCCGATCAGTAAGCGCCCGTCAGCTTCTTTGAGAACACGGCGGCATCTTCCCGGCCCCGATCGGCCTGGTAGTATTCCGGCCGTCTGGAAATCTGATGAAATCCCTTTTTTTTGTAAAGCGCTATTGCGTTCATATTTGTCGGGCGGACCTCGAGGAAAATTTCCGCCACATCCGAGCCGCGAGCGTGTCCGAGAATCTCATCAAGTAGCCGCTCTCCGTAACCATGCGCACGATGCATGGGATCAACGCAAAGATTCAGAATATGCGCCTCGCCGGCTGCTACTGACAGGATTGCGTAGCCGGCGACACGATCTTCACGATCCAGGACGACGCACCGGTATCCCGCCAGCAGGCAATCGCGAAATACGCCGTGACTCCAGGGAAATTCATAGCTCCTGCGCTCGATATCCGATACTTGCGGTAGATCTTCGTGAGACATGGGCCGGACATGAACCGGCGGCTCCTGCATCGGCATAATCACGCCGACAGCTCCCTGACGATGCTGCGCGCAAGTCGCAAATCGTCCCAGCTCTTGCGCTTTTGTGACGGACTGCGCAACAAATACGCCGGGTGATACGTCACGATGAGTGGCACATTGCCGAAGCTATGGCGCTTTCCACGCAGTCGACCAAGCGGCGAATCCGTTCCCAGCAGATTCTGTGCCGAGATTTTGCCTACCGCGATAATAATCTTCGGTTTAACGATTTCGATCTGGCGCTCAAGGTAGCCGCGGCAGGCGGCGGCTTCTTCGGGTTTCGGATCGCGATTATTGGGTGGCCGGCATTTAATGATATTGGCGATAAAAACCGACCTACGCGACTGACCGATTGCCGCCAACATCTGATCCAGAAGCTGGCCAGATCGACCCACAAAAGGCTCGCCGCGACGATCCTCTTCGGCGCCGGGCGCCTCACCGATGAACAACCAGTCTGCGTCCGGATTACCGACGCCAAACACGGTTTGGGTACGACTCTGGTGCAGGGTGCAGCCCGTGCACGTCGATACCGACGCTTGCAACGCGTCCCAATCCAGGGCCCCGGCCGCTGTCGGCTGTGCGGCAAGCGGGATATCGACCTCCGCTTCCGGCGCGCCCCGTGGGACCCAGACATCGATACCCATCGCATCGAGGTAGGCTCTGCGTTGCTGTTCATTCAGATTCATTGAGCGATAGTTTGCCACGCCGTGGCGCGCAAATCATGGGTGCGGCAGTTTGCCCAACAGGTCGTGGCCCGCGACGACATGTTGCCCCGGCTCGACGAGAATATTGCTCTCGATCGGCACATGAATATCAGCGTATCGGGCCAGCCGCAGGTAGGCACAACGCGTGCCCTGACCGAGGCGCTCGCCAAAGCGCACGAAGGATTTTGGCGCGAGGCCGAAGCGGTATCCCCGGAATTGCAGTACCACATCATCGCCCTCGTCGCTCTGTACCCAAAGAGCGTTGGTGCGATAGTCGCCAAGCTTGTCGTCAGCGTGGGCGTTTAGGTCCATTATTTTACCCTCGATCGGACAGCGGGCAGTGTAGGTCCCGAGGCTGTTAATTTGAATAACGACACGGTGTGCTTCCCCCTGCAAGACGCCCTTGTCGACAAGACCCACCTCCACAACGCGGCCGTCGACGGGACTGACAACGCCGAGCGGTACGGCCGGAATTCGGCGGCGTGGATCGCGAAAGATCAGTATCAGCATGACGAACAGGGCGATAGAGCCGCCCAGACCAACGACGCCAAGATACCGATAGGCAACCCAGCACAGCAGGATCGATGCGAGCAGGAAAGGAATGCCCTCCTGGGCAACAAACGGGTTACGTCTACCTTGCAATGTTCAGGCATCCCTGCGGCGAAAAGACACGCGACCATCCCCCGCTTTGGCCGCAGAGTCAATACGTTTGCTCCATCACAGGGAGTTTCAGGCTAGAATGCGCGGCTTGTGCCAACAGCCTAGAACCAAGCATGCGTTATTCTCAATTCGGACTGACAACGCTCAAAGAAGTCCCGTCAGAAGCTGAACTCCTGAGCCACCAACTGATGCTTCGTGCCGGCCTGATTCGGCGTCTTGCGTCCGGGCTGTTCACCTGGATGCCGATTGGCCTGCGTGTGCTGCGCAAGATCGAAGCGGTGGTGCGCGAGGAAATGGATCGTTCCGGCGCGCTCGAACTGTTAATGCCTGCTGTTCACCCGGCCGAACTGTGGCAGGAATCCGGCCGTTGGGAAGAATACGGCCCATTGTTGCTGAGGATGTCGGATCGCGCCGAGCGTGAGTATTGCTTTGGGCCGACGCACGAGGAAGTCATCACCGACATTGCCCGCCGCGAGCTGCGGAGCTACAAGCAACTGCCGGTCAACTGGTACCAGGTGCAAACGAAATTCCGTGACGAAATCCGGCCGCGATTTGGCGTGATGCGGGCGCGTGAATTCATTATGAAGGATGCGTACTCATTCGATATCGATGCCGAGGGTCTCAATATCGCCTATCAAAAGATGCATGCGGCCTACACGGCGATATTCGAGCGCCTCGGCCTGACGTTTCGGGTGGTCGATGCAGACAGCGGTGAGATTGGCGGCAATTGCTCACAGGAATTTCACGTTCTCGCCGCTTCTGGCGAAGATGCGATCGCCTTTAGCGATGCTGACAACTACGCATCAAATGTTGAATCAGCCGCGACATCGAGACCGGCCGGCAAGCGACCGCCTCCTGGCAAAGATCTTGAAAAAGTCGCGACTCCGGGCACCAAGACGATCGAAGCATTGGCCGAATTGCTCGGCGTCAAAGCCGAACAGACCTTGAAAACCTTGATTGTTGACGGCAGCGATGGGCCTGTTGCACTTGTACTTCGAGGTGATCACGAGCTCAACGCGGTCAAAGCGCAGAAGATTCCGGGCGTCGCGTCGCCACTAACAATGTCTGAACCGGCCGTGATCGTGAAAGTGACCGCTTGCAAGCCAGGCTTCGCGGGACCGATCGGTCTTGACGTGCCCGTGTATTTCGATCACGCGACCGCGAACATGGCTGACTTCGTCATCGGCGCAAACGAAACGGACATGCATTACACCGGCGCCAACTTCGGCCGCGATATTGACGAAGGTGAGACCGTCGATATTCGCAACGTCGTCGAAGGTGATCCGGTGCCCGGGGGCAACGGCACATTAAGCATTACACGCGGTATCGAGGTTGGTCACATATTCCAGCTCGGTACCAAATACTCGAAATCGATGGGCGCTGCGGTCCTCGGCAAAGATGGCAAGGAACAGCTCCTTGAGATGGGTTGCTACGGAATCGGCATCACGCGCATTGTTGCAGCGGCGATCGAACAGAATAATGACGAGAACGGCATTATTTGGCCGAACCCATTGACGCCCTTTCATGTCGTCATCGTTCCGATCAACCTGCAGCGCTCAGACGAAGTCCGCAATGCGGCTGAGGCCTTGTACGCCGAACTGACCGATGTGGGTCTGGAGGTCCTGTTTGATGATCGCGACGCCCGTCCCGGCGTCAAATTTGCCGATGCCGAGCTCATCGGTATCCCGCATCGGCTGGTGGTCAGCGACCGCGGCCTGGCAGCCGGCGAACTCGAATATCGGCATCGCCGGGATTCGGAATCGCGCGACCTGAAACGTGAAGAGGCTCTCAACCTGCTGAAGGAGTCCGTCGTAGCATGATGGACCGGTAGGAGCGCTGCTGTAGGAGCGCTGCTTGCCGATCAAGAATGGAGAATTCACATTAAAAAGCTAATACAATACACTGTTTTATTTAGCTTTATTATGATTAGCTCTGTCTCGAGTGCCGTGCAAGCGCAGGATACGCGCGATCCGGAATTACGGCAGGCATTGCTCGCCGCCGTCTCTGATACCACCAGTTTCCCGGATCGATTCGACGCCGAGGTGTGGCTCACTGACAT
>Ga0255057_10000980_pt1 | contig 16459 bp, 12 predicted proteins | sample Cases_109_6_MG_FD_189022 | JGI IMG/M metagenome (GOLD analysis project Ga0255057, IMG submission 189022) | Seawater microbial communities from Amundsen Gulf, Northwest Territories, Canada - Cases_109_6 | ecosystem: Environmental > Aquatic > Marine > Gulf | place: Canada: Northwest Territories... | reverse complement strand
GCCATGGCCCGTATCGACCTGCCGCTTGTCACCAAGTCCGGCCCGCAGGGCGAGTTCTTCACCCGGTTCGAAAAGGGGATCGAGCGCGGCCTGCCCCTGATGCTTTTGACCGGCTCGCCCTACAGCGGCTGCGAAAGGCTCGGCGAGGTCATTGCAAATGGTCTGGATGCGGCCAGCGGCCCGCTGGCGCTAGGCCTCTTTCCGCGGACCAGCTTTGTCGCCTCGCGTCTTTCGGTCGCCGCGCAGGGGGGCTTCGTCGCCGCCGAGACCGTCGGCCCGACGCCATACAACCTGGAACAAATGGCCGCCGCCGGCGTCTCGCGGACGGTCGTCGTCACACGCGATCCCAGGGCCGTTGCCCTTTCCTGGGCGCAAGCCATTCAGATCGACTGGAATCTGAAGCTGCTGGCTCCCCTGTGGCGCGAGGTCTTCCCGTCGGCATCCGTTCTACGCGCCGGCGCGCCCGCCGTCCTCGAGTGGAGCATCGCCACCATCGTGCCGTTGGTCTGCCGCAGCCTCGCCGATTGGAAGGCGCTGGCCGACGAGGGCCGGCCCACGGCAGCCGTCCGTTTCACCACCGTCGAGGCAAGCGCCGCCGACCCGCTGGGCGAAGTGCGGAAAATCCTCGCGTTCTTTGGCGTCGATCAAGGCGAGTTCGATACCGCGCGCGCCCAGGTGCCGGACCCGGTCGCGCCCACCAATCCACCGCCCTGGCGCGCCGCCTTCACCGATGCCCAGTTCGCAGCGGCCAGCGCGCTCATCCCCGGCGATCTGGCCAACGCTTTCGGCTGGCCCATGTGACCGTTCCCATCGCGGGTCCCAAGGCCACGGGTCCCACGATCGCTGGTCATCAAGGGGCCGGTGCCCCGCGCTAGACCGGCTGGTCGGCCTCGTCGAGGTAGCCGAAGCGTCGCATCAGCGGCCGGTGGGCCTCGATGACCCGGGCGACCTGCTCCGCCGACAGGCTCTCCCGCCAGGCGCCGACCCGCCCTTCGCGAAAGAACGCCCGCCCGTCCTTGTGGCCTTCGACGAAGCGCTCCGCGCCCTCTTGCTTCCTCAACTCCTCGAAAGAGGTAAAGCGCACCGCCTTGCGCAGGCGCGGTTGCTGCAAGGGCAGGTCGAGAAACTTCACCACCGCGCCGAAGGCCTTGAACGGCTTGCGGCGCATGTCCTCGTAACGGGTGACGTGAAGCACCAGGCCTTGGGCGTTCACCCAGCTTCGTGCATTGCGCGACCAGCTGGCGACATATTGCTCGACCGTGGTCTCCGACGCGGGAAGGATGGAGGCCCGGTCGCACAGGATCTCGATGGCGCGGTCGCGCGGGATCTGGAAATGGTGGGCGAGCGATATTGTCACGTCCAGAGGGTTGCGCACGATATAAATAGCGCCGGCGGTCACACTTGGGGAGATGAGCGGCATCTTACCGGCCTTGGCGATGATGTTGTGGGTCTTGACGAAGACGTCGTCGGGCCGCGTCTCGACGAACCATTCCTGCACACGCCCGCGCAACCCGTTCACCTCCTTGCGGGACATCTCGGAGACGGCCTTGCCGGAGAGCCGCTCGAAGTGCTCGACCTGGCTATCGCCCAGCGCATAACGCGGCAGATCGTTGATGCGCAACGGCCGGTCGGGATTTTCCAGGTACGTGGCAATGAAGGCCCGCATCCAGGTGTTGCCCGACTTCGGGTAGGACGCAAGCCAGATGATTCCGCTCAAAGGTCGACTTCCTTGTTGCTGGCCGGCTCGCTTGCTGGCCGGCTCGCCGCGGCGGCAAACTTATTCCCACACACCAGCCGCGGCAAGGCCGTGCCGGCGCTCTTCACCCCTTGTCCGCACCTGCACCCTTCGCCATAATCGCGCGCCACAAGCGCCGGACCCGGTGCAACGATATTTCGAGGACATTGCCTTGAGCGAGCTGAAGTTCGAGGAGTTGCGGCCGAACGACCTTTTCATGTTCGCCCGCCAACGCCTGGCGGAAGGAGAACGGGACCTGGCCCGCGAGGCCTTCGAGAAAGTGGTGCAGATTGCACCCCAGCATTTCCAGGCCCTGACCCTGCTCGGCTCCCTAAGCTACCAAGTCGGCGACGATCTGCAGGCCGAGGCCTACGTCGACCGCGCCATCGAGCTGACCCAGGCCGCGGCCGCGCGGCACCCGCGCGACATGGGCCTGCGCGCCTCGCTCGCCAACCTCCTGACGACGCGCGGACGGCGCGAGGAGGCCGAGCAGATCGTCCGCGAGGTGGAGCTGCCGATCTATCCGGTGCGCTCGACGCAAGAGGAGTTCGAGGCCCGTATCGCCGACGCGACCGCCCGCGGCCTGCCGTCGATCCTGATCAACACCGTCCCCAAATCGGCAAGCGAGAGCATCTGGAACCGTCTTGCCGAAGGCCTGGGGCTGGCCCAAGGTCATATCTCTGTCTTTCTCTATCCCGACTGCTCGGTCGTGCCGTCGCGCGCCGCCTTTGCCGCACGTGGCGGTCTCATCGCCAAGGAGCACCTGCGGGCCAGCGAGCATAATTTGTCGATCCTCGCCGAGCATGACTTCCGGCGGATCGTCTTCCACCTGCGCGATCCGCGTCAGGTGATCGTCTCCTGGGCCCATTTCGTGCGCGACGACGTCTCCATGCGGTTGATGGGCCCGCTCTGGCGAAAAGTGGTGCCGCCCCATGCGGTCCTCACGGCCGATTTGCCGACGCTTCTCGATTGGTGCATCGACCACTTTTTGCCGCTGCTGCTCGAGTTCGTGGACGGCTGGCGGAAGGTCGCGGCGGACGACGCCTCGCCCTTCCAGGTCCGATTTCTCTCCTTCGAGCGCTTCCTCGACGACCCGCAGGGCTACTTCGACGAGGCGCTCGCGTTCCTGGAAATCGATCCGGCCCGCTTCCGCGCCGAGGCCGAGACCGAGAGCGTCCACCTACGCAAAGGCGAAAAGGAAGAGTGGCGCGCGGTGCTGTCGAAGGACCAGAAGGCCCGGGCCTGGAAGCAGATCCCGGCGGAGCTGGCCGAAGAGCAGGGCTGGCGCAAATAGTTCGGCTTGGAAAGGCACTGGAATGTGGGCGAAGATCACGGTATGTTCTCGCCTGAAATGCGCAGTCGCGGCGAGAAACGCCGCGGCACGGCAAGCAATGAAAGGATCGGTTCGGTGTTGAAGCGTCAGGTGATCGTTCTTTGGGCCATCTTCTTGGCGTTCGGCCTCGCAGCTTGCGAGAGTGACGGCAAGACCGTCTACCCGGAAGACGACAACCGCAAATCCACCGGCAGCATGTATGAGGAGCCCTCCAGCATTTTCGGCGATGGTGGCTTGAACATCTTCGGCGGCGATGAGGTGGCGCCCAATACCGGCGGCGGCGGCATCGGCGTCAACAGCTATCTATGGCGGGCGTCGCTGGACACCATATCCTTCATGCCCTTGGCCTCCGCCGATCCCTTCGGCGGCGTGATCATCACCGACTGGTACTCGCCGCCGCAATCGCGAAACGAACGCTTCAAGATCAATCTCTTCATCCTGGGACGCGATCTGCGCGCCGACGGCCTGCGCGCATCGGTCTTCCGCCAGGAGCGCATCAACGAGGGCGAATGGGTGGATGCGGCGGTCGGCAACCAGACACCGATCGATTTGGAAAACGCGATCTTGACCCGGGCGCGCCAGCTACGCATCGCCTCCCTGCAATAAACCCGGCCGCGGGACTTGCGGAAAACCGGCGTTCCGGTTTGCCACCGGGCCGCGATGCGCTATATGACGCCGGCCCACGCGCCTTTTAGTTAGGAAAGACCGGGCGGTTCATATCTTCAGGTCGCACACCATGAGCCAGCGTTACAACGTCAATGAAACCGAAGCCACGTGGCGGACCGCGTGGCGCGATGCGCGCTGTTTTGCCGTCGACGAAAGCCCGGACAAGCCCAAATACTACGTTCTGGAGATGTTTCCCTATCCCTCCGGCCGCATTCATATGGGGCACGTGCGTAACTATACCATGGGCGACGTGGTCGCCCGTTATAAGCGCGCGCGCGGCTTCAACGTTCTTCATCCCATGGGCTGGGACGCCTTCGGCCTGCCGGCCGAGAACGCGGCGATGGAAAAGAAGGTCCATCCCGCCAAATGGACCTACGAGAACATTGCCGTCATGCGCGGCCAGCTCCAGGCGATGGGGCTGTCCCTTGACTGGGATCGCGAGATCGCAACCTGTCATCCGGACTACTACCGGCACGAACAGGCGATGTTCCTCGACTTCCTGGAGCAGGGCCTGGCCTATCGCAAAGAGTCGTGGGTCAACTGGGATCCGGTCGACCAGACGGTCCTGGCGAACGAGCAGGTGATCGACGGGTGCGGCTGGCGCTCCGGCGCTCCGGTGGAGCGGCGCAAGCTGGCGCAATGGTTTTTCCGCATCACCGCCTATAGCGAGGACCTGCTGAACCGCCTCGGCGACCTGTCGCGCTGGCCCGAGAAGGTCCGCCTCATGCAGAGCAACTGGATCGGGCGGTCCGAGGGCGCGGAGATCGATTTCCCGGTCGTCGGCCAAGATACCGGCTTGCGGGTCTTCACCACGCGGCCCGATACGCTCTTCGGCGCCTCCTTCTGCGCCCTCTCGCCGCATCACCCGATGTCCACCGAGATCGCCGCCGGGGATGGCGCGGCGGCCGAGTTCATCGCCCGATGCGATCGCTTGGGCACCAGCGAGGAGGTCATCGCGACGGCCGAGAAGGAGGGGTACGACACCGGGCTCAAAGTGCGCCACCCCCTGGTCGACGGCCTGGAGTTGCCCCTTTACATCGCCAACTTCGTGCTCATGGACTATGGCACCGGCGCCATCTTCGGCTGCCCGGCGCACGACCAGCGCGACCTCGACTTCGCCAACCGCTATGGATTGCGAGTGATCCCCGTGGTCCTGCCCGAGCGCGCCGATGCGGCGAGCTTTCGTATCGAGACCGAGGCCTTCACCGGCGACGGCGTGGCGATCAACTCGGAGTTTCTCGATGGGCTGGGCGTCGAGGATGCCAAGCGCCGCGTCATCGAACGTCTTGAGGAACTGGGCAGCGGAACGGGCACCGTTCAGTACCGCCTGCGCGACTGGGGCATCTCGCGCCAACGCTACTGGGGCTGCCCGATCCCGGTCATCCATTGCGCCGATTGCGGTAGCGTGCCGGTGCCTCGTGACGCGATGCCGGTCCTACTGCCGGACGACGTCAGCTTCGACAAGCCCGGCAATCCCCTCGAACACCACCCAACCTGGAAGCATGTCGATTGTCCGCGCTGCGGCGGCGCGGCGCTGCGCGATACCGACACGATGGATACCTTCGTCGACTCGTCTTGGTATTTCGCGCGCTTTTGCAGCCCGCGCGACGACGCGCCGGTGGCGCGCGCCGCCGTCGACCACTGGCTGCCGGTCGACCAGTACATCGGCGGTGTAGAGCACGCCGTGCTCCATCTGCTCTATTCCCGGTTCTTCATCAGGGCCATGCGGCAATGTGGTCTTCTCGGTATCGACGAGCCCTTCGCCGGCCTCTTCACCCAAGGCATGGTCTGCCATCGCACTTATCAGGACGCCCAGGGCCGCTGGCTCAATCCGTCGGACGTTCGCCCGGCGCCCGGCGGCGGCTTCGAGACCCACGACGGTCAGCCGGTGACCCTCGGCCGCGTCGAAAAGATGAGCAAGTCGAAGAAGAACACCGTCGACCCGGCCGCCATCATCGAGGAGTACGGGGCGGATACGGCGCGTTGGTTCATGCTTTCCGACAGCCCGCCCGACCGCGATCTCGAGTGGACCGACGAAGGCATCGCCGGCGCCTACCGTTTCGTTCAGCGCCTCTGGCGCCAGGTCGTCGAAGCCCTCGAACACCTGCCGGAGCGAGATACGGCCGCCCCACCGGGAGACGACGAGCGCGCCCTTTCGCTTCGCCGCTCGGCGCATCGCGCCTTGAAGTCGGTCGGCGAGGACATCGACCAGTTTCGCTTCAACCGCGCCGTCGCCCGCATCCACGAGCTGTCCAACGAAATCTCCGGCTTCGTGCCCCCCAGGAACGCGCGTGCGGCCTGGGCCCTGCGCGAGGCCTGTGAGATCGTGGTACACCTGACCAACCCCATGATGCCGCACCTGGCCGAGGAGCTTTGGCGCAAGCTGGGCCATGAAAGAATGCTCGTTCTCGAGCCCTGGCCGCTGGCCGACGAGGCGTTGACGGCCGCGGTGCTGCTGACCCTGCCGATACAAGTCAACGGCAAGAAGCGAGCGACCATTGACGTCGAGGCCGACGCGCCGGAAGATCGTATCCGTGAGGAGGCGCTCGCCCACCCCAATGTGGTGCGCGCATTGGAAGGCAAACCGCCGCGCAAAGTAATCGTGGTACCGAAGCGAATTATCAATGTCGTGGTTTGATCTGAAACGATGGCCCGCTGTCCGGCGGGTGACGAGTTGGTCCGGCGCTCTGGCACTGCTCTTCGCTCTGGCCGCTTGCGGGTTCCAGCCCCTTTACGCACGCGATTCCGCAACCGGCGTCGCGGTGAGCGACGAACTGGCCCAGGTTCTGGTCCTACCGATCAGCCATCGCACCGGCCAGCAGATGCACAACTTCCTGCGCGATCGGCTCAATCCCCAGGGACAGCCGGTCCACCCCTCCTACACGCTCTCGGTCAGGCTGATCGAACGGGTCACCGAGCTGGGCATCCAGCAGGACGCCACCGCCACTCGGGCCCAGCTCAGCATGGTGGCGGAGTACGCGCTTCGCGATTCCGCGGGCGAGACCGTTCTCTATCGAGGAAGGGCTCGAGCCGCCAACAGCTACAACATTCTCGAAGATCCCTACGCGACGCAGGTGGCGGAGGTCGACGCGCGCGAACGGGCGTTGGAGACGCTCTCCGACGAGATGAAAATCCGGCTGGCAACCTATTTCAACCGTGCCCCGGAATAGCCGGCCACGGTCACCGTAGCTGCGTTCTGTCACCGTTCGGCAGGCCGCAGAGAGGACCTAGCACCTTGAAGATTCAGCCCGCCCGCGCCGCACAGTTCCTTAGCGCGCCGCCGTCGGGCGTGCGAGCGGTTCTCTTTTACGGCCCCGACGGCGGCCTGGTGCGCGAACGGGCGCTGGCCCTGACCGCGCTCATCGCGGCCGACCCCAGCGACCCCTTCCGCGTCGTCGAGATGACCGGGCGGACCCTGGCCGAAGATGGCGCCCGCTTGGCCGACGAGGCCGCGGCGATCAGCTTTACCGGCGGGCGGCGTGTGGTCCGCCTGCGCGATGCCGGCGACGGGGTCACGCGCATCTTCCAAACCTTTCTCGGTGATGGTCCCGGCGATGCCATGCCCGGCGACACCTTGATCGTGGTCGAATCCGGCGACCTTCCACCGCGCTCGTCCTTGCGCAAGCTGTTCGAAAAGAGCGAGCAGGCCGCCGCTATCGCTTGCTATCGCGATGAGGGCCGCGACTTGGAACAGGTGATCCGCCAGTCGTTCAGCACGGCCGGTCTCGCCGTCGAGCCCGATGCGCTGACCTACCTGATCACCCACCTCGGCGGTGATCGGCAGCTGTCACGGCGCGAGCTCGAAAAGGTCATCCTCTACAAGGGCACGCAGACATCGGCGGTCGGGCTTGCCGACGTGGAGGCTTGCGTCGGGAACAGCTCGGCCCTTGCCTTGGACGACGTCGCCGACGCCGCCGCTTTGGGTGATCTTAGGCGCTTGACGACGGCCCTGGCGCGCTGCCTCCAGGAGGGTGCTTCCGCGGTCGCCGTGCTTCGCGCCGTGGCGGTGCATTTTCAGCGCCTGCACCTGGTCACCAGCCGGGTCGCCGCCGGCGAGCGCCTGGACGACGCCTTGAAGCGCCTCAAGCCGCCGCTGTTTTGGAAGAAGAAGGGGGCCTTCACCGCGCAGCTTCGTCTTTGGCGCCTGGAAGACTTGGGCCCGGCGCTCGAACGCCTGCTGGCCGCCGAAAGATCGGCCAAGACGACCGGGATCCCGGCCGAGCCGTTGCTTGGCATTACGCTTTACCGCCTTGCCCTGAGCCCGGCCCGCCGCCGCGTCGGCGCTACTCGAAGCCCGGCGCCCCCTCGGGCACATGGCTGAGGCGCCGCAGGAGATCGTCGAGCTGCTCGAGGGTCTGGTACTCGATGTTCAGGCAGCCCCGTTCACCATCGTCGCCTCGAACATCGATTGTAACTTTCAAGCCCAAGCGCGCCGATAGGTCGTTTTCCAGCGCCAGGGTATCGGCGTCCTTGCCCGCCCGGGCGGCGTGAGTAGAACCGCTCCCACCACCGGCAGCGGTGCCTTTGTTTTTCTTCGCTGCGGGTTTGACGCGCTGCGCGAACGCCTCGGCCTGGCGCACCGAAAGGCCTTCGGCGACGATCCTCCGGGCCAGCGCGGCCGGATCCGGTGCACCGATCAAAGCGCGCGCGTGCCCGGCGGTCAGCGCGCCCTCGTCCAACAAGGACCGGACCTTCTCAGGCAGGGTTAACAGTCGCAGGGAATTGGCGATGTGGCTGCGGCTCTTGCCCAGCGACTGGGCCAGGTTGGCTTGCGTATAGGAGAACTCGTCCATCAGACGACGGTAGCCCTGGGCTTCTTCGATCGGCGTCAGGTCGGCCCGCTGGATGTTCTCCAACAAGGCGATCTCGAGAACCTTGACGTCGCTGATGTCGCGCACCAGCGCCGGGATCTGGTGAAGTTGAGCGAGTTGCGCGGCCCGCCAGCGCCGTTCGCCGGCGACGATCTCGTACTCGCCGCTGCGGTCCGGGTGATGGCGCACGATGATCGGCTGAATGACGCCATTTTCGCGGATCGAATCGGCAAGCTGGGCAAGGTCCTCCTGATCGAAGCGCTGGCGAGGCTGTCGGGGATTGGGATGGATGTGCTCGAGCGGTAGGCTATGCTGCCCGCGCTCCGAATCGGTGCCGGGCGTGTCCGATGGCGGCCCCGTGTCGCCGAACAGCGCCGCCAAGCCACGCCCCAGATTGCTGCGCTTTTCCTTGTCCCCGGTTCGCTTTTCCTCCACGGCGAACCCCTCTTCGCCCTCGCCCGGCGTCCCGGGCAGGTCTTCATTTCTGTTGTCAGGACGCAAGCGCTGCCTCGCTTTCGGGCGTGCCGCCCGCCGTTTCCAGCACCTCGCGCGCCAACGCCAGATAGGCTTGCGAACCAGCGCATCGCAGGTCGTATAGGAGAACCGGCAGGCCGTGAGAAGGCGCCTCGGACACCCTAACATTGCGTGGAATCATCGTTCGGTAGACTTTCTCGCCAAAGTGGCGGCGTACGTCTTCCGCAACAAGGCGACACAAGTTGTTGCGGCTATCATACATTGTTAACACTATACCTTGTAGTTGCAACGCCGTATTGAGGCCCTGCCGTACGCGCTCGATGGTTCGCATCAGATGCGACAAACCTTCCAGGGCATAGAACTCCGCTTGCAGGGGCACCAGGACGCTCGCCGCCGCGACGAGGGCGTTCAGCGTCAGGAATCCCAGCGCCGGCGGACAATCGACCAGGATGTAGTCGTAGCGGCCAAGCGCCTCGGACAATCCATCCTTCAGGCGGAATTCCCGGCGCGGCAGATCGACCATCTCGACCTCGGCGCCGGAAAGTGCCGCATCGGCCGGGCAGATATCCATGCCGGGAATGCGTGTCGGTGAGACGTGGGTGGCCAAGGGGGCGCCGTCGATCAACACGCTATAGATGCCGCGGCTGCGCGCCTCTTCAGGCACCGCCAAGCCGGTGCTGGCATTGCCCTGCGGATCGAGATCGATGATCAGGACGCGCTTGCGGCATGCCGCGAGAGCGGTCGCCAGGTTGATCGCCGTGGTGGTCTTGCCGACGCCGCCCTTTTGGTTGGCGATGGCAATCACGCGGCCTCGTCCGCCGTGTTCCCAGCCATCGGGCCGCTCGACACTCTTAGCCGGATCCTCTGGGATCACGCTTTACTGCCCCTCGAATATACGTCGGTGATGCGAAGGACCACCCCCCGCGGATCGGAGACGCTGGCCACGCACTCGAGGGCCATATTCCATTTTTTCCGGGCCTGGGTCAATTCCGCCTCGACATGTCGGCCCTTCAAAAAAAGCGCCATCGGCCCGCGCCCTGTGCCGGCGGCCCTGTCCTGGACCGAGAGGAAGGGAGCGGCATAGCCCAACAGGCGATCGAGTGGCGCCAGAGCGCGCGCCGTCACCACGTCGACTGGAAAAGGAGTGAGCGTTTCGATGCGCGCATCGTGAACGACCACCGCCGATTGCGTTATCCGCGCCGCCTCGCGCAGAAAGGTGGCTTTCTTCTGGTCAGCTTCGACCAGATGGACGCGCCCTGCCCCAAGGATGGCGAGAACAAGTCCCGGCAATCCCGCCCCGGAGCCCAAATCGAGCACGGTCGACGGCACCGCCGTGGGCCTCGGCATCAGGTCGAGTAGCTGCGCCGAGTCGAGAATATGCCGGCGCCAGACATCGCCAAGGCTCTCGGCCGAGACGAGATTGATCGATTTGGTCCAGCGTTCGAGGAGGGTCACGTAAAGCTGGAGCCTCTCCAATGTTTCACGTGAAACATTACACCGGCGGCCGAAAGCCTCGGCCGATAAGATATCCGGCACCGCCCTACCCGGTCGCGGCAATCGAGGTGGCGCGACGACGGGCGCGGCGTTGGGCGCGACTTCCGTCCGGTGCTTTGCGCCGCTTGACATGACGCAGAAGGAGGACGAGCGCGGCTGGGGTCACACCGGGCAGCCGGGCAGCCGCGCCCAGGGTCGCCGGACGGGCCGTGTCGAGAATCTCACGCATCTCGTTCGAGATGCCCGGCAAAGAGCCGTAGTCCAGGTCGTTCGGTAGTTTCAGCGCCTCGTCCCGGCGGTAGGCCGCGACGTCCTTTTCCTGGCGCTGGAGATAAATGGCGTAGTGGCCGTCGATTTCGATCTGCTCGGCGGTCACCGGGTCGAGGTCGCCGAGCTCCGGCCAGAGTGCCGCCAGACGATCGAGGCTGACGTCCGGGTAGCGCAGCAGCTCGTGAAGCGAGCGCCGGACGCCATCCTGGTTGACTTTGAGCCCCAGGCGCTCGAGTTGCGTGGGCGAGGCGATCAAGGAATCGGCCAGGGCGCGCGCGTGCTCCAACTTGGCCATCTTGGCACCGAAGGCCCGGCGCCTTTGCGGACCCACACAGCCGAGCGCGATGCCGTTTGCCGTCAGGCGTTGATCGGCGTTGTCGGCTCTCAGACGAAGACGATATTCGGCCCGGCTGGTGAACATCCGATAAGGCTCGGTGACCCCGCGGGTGACCAGATCGTCGATCATAACGGCGGTGTAGGCCTCCCCTCTGTCGAGCACGAAGGGCTCGCACCCCCGGGCCTTTGCCGCACCGTCCCTGCCAGCAAGGAGCGCCGCATTCAGTCCCGCCATGAGACCCTGGGCGGCCGCCTCTTCATACCCGGTCGTCCCGTTGACCTGGCCGGCCAGGAAAAGGCCCGGAACGCGCCTGGCCTGCAAACCCAGGTCGAGCTCGCGCGGATCGACATGGTCGTATTCTATGGCGTATCCGGCCTGTCGTATCTTGGCGTTCTCCAGGCCGGGGATCAGCTTCAGCAGCGCCGATTGCACCGCCTCGGGCAGAGAGGTGGAGATCCCGTTCGGGTAAACCACCGGGTCGTCGAGGCCCTCGGGCTCCAGAAAGATCTGATGACGCGGTTTGTCGGCGAAACGGACGACCTTGTCCTCGATCGAGGGGCAATAGCGCGGACCGATACTCTCGATCTGTCCCGAATACATGGGTGAGCGATGGAGATTGGCGCGGATCAGATCATGCGCCGCTGGCGTGGTGTACGTGATGTGACAGGGGACCTGTGCCTGGACGATGGTCCGGGTGAGCATGGAAAAGGGCTCCGGCGGATCGTCGCCATGCTGCACCTGCAATCCGTCCCAATCGATGGTCCGCCCGTCGAGCCGTGGCGGTGTCCCCGTCTTGAGCCGCCCCAGGCGAAAGCCGAGCCCTGCCAGGGTCCGCGATAGGCCGACGGACGGTGCCTCCCCCACCCGGCCGGCCGGAACCTGCATTTCGCCCCGGTGGATCAGGCCGCGCAGAAAGGTTCCGGTGGTCAGCACCACGGCGCCGGCCGTAAGAACGTCGCCCTTATCGGTCACCACGCCGGCGCAGGCGCCCTCCGGCGTCAAGACCAGATCTTCGACCCCGCCGGCCTTGACAGAGAGCCCCGGCTGGTCGGCGATCAAGTCCTGCATCGCTTGCCGATAGAGCGCGCGGTCGGCCTGAGCGCGCGGTCCACGAACCGCCGGACCTTTGCTTCGGTTGAGCACCCGAAACTGTATGCCGGCCCGGTCGATGGCCCGGCCCATCAGGCCGTCGAGCGCATCGATCTCACGCACCAGATGCCCCTTCCCCAGACCGCCGATGGCCGGATTGCAGGACATCGTCCCGATGGTCCGCAGGTCGTGGGTCACCAGAAGCGTCGTCGCGCCAAGGCGCGCGGCGGCGGCGGCGGCTTCGCACCCGCCATGGCCGCCACCGACGACGATAACGTCCCATCCGCTCATAGGTTACCTTCCGCGCCGCGTTGCAGCCTCGACCGCAATCCCTCGACTCTATAGCTCACCGCCGGCGCCGCGGTCAACGGCGCCGTGGGGTCGGTGCCCGGCCAGCGAATTGTTTCACGTGAAACATTCCCCGGCCGCCCTCCTACTTTCCGATGCAGAACTCGCGGAATAGGCGCTCCAGCACCTCTTCGATATCGCTGCGCCCGGTGATCTGGCCGAGCGCCGAGAGCGCGGCGCGCAGATCCTCGGCCGCCAACTCGGGAAGACGGGCCGTACGCATCTGCAAAAGCGCGGCGCGGCACTCTTCCAGGGCGCGGCGATGGCGGGCCCTTGTGATGACCGGCGCCTCACCAGCACCACCGAAAAGCCGTATCACCTCATCGCGCAGATGGGCGAGGAACTCTTCAATTCCGGTCCCCACCGTCGCCGAGAGGGTGAACACCGGCCGCGCCGACAAGGCCGGCAGGAGATCCGGCGCCGTGTTCGGGTAAAGATCGCACTTGTTCAGCACTACCGTGGTCCGCCCATCGACCACCGCCAAGATCTCGGGGTCGAGACCGGATAGCGTGCCAAGGTCGAGGACCGCGACCAGCAGGTCCGCGTCCGCCGCGCGGCCACGCGCGCGGCGCATGCCCTCGCGCTCGATCTCGCCGGGCGCCGTGTCGGCCTGCGCCGTCTCGAGCGATCTGAGGCCCGCCGTGTCGGCCAAGGTTACGGGATAGCCTTCGATGTCCAAATGCACCTCGATCACATCGCGGGTCGTGCCGGCGCTCGCGGTGACGATCGCCGCCTCGCGCCGGACCAGGGCATTGAGGAAGGAGGATTTGCCGGCATTGGGCGGCCCGACGATAACCACCTGGAAGCCGTGGCGAAGACGCTCGCCCAGCCGTCGATCATCAATATATTGAGCAATCTCCTCTGCGACTTCGCATATATGGGAGTCCAGGCGGGTACTCAGATCCGTCGGCAAGTCTTCCTCGCTGAAATCGAGCATCGCCTCGGCCAATGCGCTGGCCTGCAGGAGACGTTCGCGCCAAGCCTCCATGAGCCCGGAGAGCACGCCGTCCATCTGGCGCAAGGCTTGACGTCTTTGGGCCTCGGTTTCGGCCGCGATCAGGTCGGCCAAGCCCTCGACCTCGCTCAGGTCGAGCTTGCCGTTGTCGAAGGCACGGCGGGTGAATTCCCCCGCTTCGGCCGGCCGCAGGTCGGGTTCCGCTTCCACAGCGGCGAGCACGGCCCCGACGACCGCCGGCCCGCCATGCAGGTGAAGCTCGACGACATCCTCGCCGGTGAAACTGGCCGGCGCCGGGAAATACAAAACCAATGCATGGTCGAGGATCCGCCCGTCTTGCGGGTCGCATAGGCGGGTCAGGCGGGCCAGGCGAGGTTGCGGCACATCCTCGCCGCTCAGGCGGCATAGCGCGTTGGAGGCCCGCGGGCCCGAAAGCCGCACGACGGCGATACCTGCGCGGCCGCGCGCACTGGACAGGGCGAAGATCGTATCGACGGGCATAGAACCTATGCCGATGCAGGCGAACCCGGACGCCGAGCGCGCCGCGCCTCCCGGCTGCGGCCCGATAAATGGCTGGCAATCACGGCTTTTTCTTTTCCCCGCCGGCACCCGAAGCCGCGCTCACTTGCGACCAAAAGGCCTTTTGCATGTCCTCCAACCCCTTCAGTCCGCTCGGCAACCAGGTCTTCAGGATCTGGTCCGGCTCCATGGCCGCGAGGCCCGTCATCATGCGCTTTTGCATTTCCTGCAACAGCTCCGCCTGCATCGGTGCCACATCCGGCAGACCCAGGAAGCGGCGGGCTTCCTCCGGCGTGCAGTCCACGTCTATGGAGATCTTCATTGCGCCCTCCTCTCGCCTCGTCCTTCACCGTCATGCACGGACACGCCCGGGTCAATACCCCCTGAAAGTTTGTGGTTGTACCGACGGTCCATCGCATCTCATAACTCTACCCGAACCAACGTTGCGACCCAAGCAACGGCGAAGGGCGCCACCGGCGGCGACCCGACAGGGAGACGAGATCCTCATGAGCGATGCGAGCGCGCCGACCCAGCAAAATCGCCTGAGCGAGGAGACCAGCCCCTACCTGCTGCAGCACAAGGACAACCCCGTGCACTGGCAGCCCTGGAGCGAGGATACCCTCGCCCTGGCCGACCGGTTGCAAAAACCCATCCTGCTGTCGGTCGGCTACGCCGCCTGCCATTGGTGCCATGTCATGGCGCACGAGTGTTTCGAGGATCCGGAGATCGCCGATCTCATGAATCGGCTCTTCGTCAGCATCAAAGTCGATCGCGAGGAACGCCCCGACATCGACGGCATCTACCAAAGTGCGCTGGCCCTCCTGGGCGAACATGGCGGATGGCCGCTGACCATGTTCCTGACGCCCGCCGGCGAGCCTTTCTGGGGCGGGACGTATTTTCCGCCGGCACCGCGCTTCGGGCGCCCCGGCTTTCCCCAGGTCCTCCAAGGCGTGGCCGATATCTACGCCGGCGAACCTGAAAAGGTTGAAAAGAACGTCTCCGCCCTCACCTCCGGCCTGCAGCAACTCTCGCAGACCGAAGCCGGCCAGTCGATTTCCCTCGAGACGATCACCGAGATCGCGCGCCGCCTGGTGCGCCAATTCGACCCCTTCGAGGGTGGTCTCGGTAGCGCTCCGAAGTTTCCGCAGCCGGCCAACCTGAAGCTCCTCTGGCGCGCCTGGCTGCGCAGCGGGGCCGAACCCTTTCGACAGGCGGTCGAGTTGACGCTAACCAAGATGAGCCAGGGCGGTATCTACGATCACCTTGGCGGCGGGTATTCTCGCTACTCCGTAGACAACCAATGGTTGGTGCCTCATTTCGAGAAAATGCTTTATGATAATGCACAGTTAGTGCAGTGCCTCACCTGGACTTGGCAAAGCACGAATAACGATATTTACGCGCACCGCGTGCATGAAACAGTCGGCTGGGTGTTGCGTGAGATGATCGCCGCCGCCGACCACACCGGCCGCCCCGCCGGAGCCTTCGCCGCGTCCCTCGACGCCGACAGCGAAGGCGAGGAAGGCTTGTTCTACCTTTGGCGCGAAGAGGAAATCGACCAACTTCTCGGCCCAGAGGCGACGCTGTTCAAGCAGATCTACGACGTCTCGCCCGGCGGCAATTTCGAAGGCCGAACGATCCTCAACCGCTCGCGCGACATGGCCTTGGCGGACCCGGCGACCGAGGAGCGGCTGGCCGCCGCGCGCGAGCGCCTGTTCGAGGCGCGCAAGGGACGCATTCGCCCAGGTTGGGACGACAAGGTGCTGGCGGACTGGAACGGCCTTATGATCGCCGCGCTTGCCGAGGCGTCCCTGGCCTTCAACGAACCAAGCTGGCTCGCCGCCGCCGAGGGCGCCTTTGCCTTCCTGCGGGAAAATATGGAAACCGACGGCCGCCTCGTCCATAGCTGGCGGCACGGGCGGGCGGCCCACCCGGCCACGCTGGACGACTACGCCCATCTATCGGACGCGGCACTGCTGCTCTATGAGGTCACCGGCAACACGGACTACCTGCGCGCGGCAGAGACGTGGCTGGAGGTTCTCGAGCGGCACTATTGGGATAAGGCCGGTGGCGGTTATTTCTTCACCGCCGACGACACCGCCGACGTCATCGTGCGCACAAAAAACGCACTCGACAACGCCACACCCAGCGGTAACGGCACGCTCGTGGCGGTGCTGGCAAGGCTTTATTATCTCACCGGCGATGACCGATACCGCGAACGTGCGCGGGCGACGGTGGCCGCCTTCTCCGGCGATGTCGAGCGTCAAAGCGGCGCACTCGCCACCTTGCTCAGCGCTTGCGAGCTGCTCCACGAGCCCCTGCAGATCGTCATCGTCGGCCGGCCCGGCGAGCCTGATACCGACGCGATGCTCACCTCCCTATTCCGGTCCTGCCTGCCCAACCGCGTGTTGCAAATCGTCCCGCCCGGGGA
>Ga0255057_10000979_pt1 | contig 16465 bp, 10 predicted proteins | sample Cases_109_6_MG_FD_189022 | JGI IMG/M metagenome (GOLD analysis project Ga0255057, IMG submission 189022) | Seawater microbial communities from Amundsen Gulf, Northwest Territories, Canada - Cases_109_6 | ecosystem: Environmental > Aquatic > Marine > Gulf | place: Canada: Northwest Territories... | reverse complement strand
AAAGGGATCGCTCCCGACATAGAGTGCAATTGAACAAGAAGTATTGATGTCATCACCCTCATTAGTATCTGAGCCAAGCCCCCTCACCGACCGAGGCTTTCTTTTGCACCTCCCACGACCAGATTCATGCGATCTAGGTTAGTGAACAAGTGTGCAATCTTCTACCGTTTTGTGCTTCTCTCCAGATCGTGCATACCGCGTTTTACTGAGTATTATTGCTATTGATTGCTACGACTTGCAATCGTTTCTAATTCTCGTAAGATGAGAAATGCTCAAGGGTTCCGAGTGTTTCAGCTGTCTCCCAAGACCGCCTCTTAATCAATAGGTTCAAGGTTCGAGTCCTTGAGGGAGCACTTTTCTAGCATTCTCAGAAGTGGCATCGCAATTTGACGACGCTCCAAAACCCAGGGATTGCAATCTCTGGGCTTGATCGAGGGGAGGTCCTGCGTTTCACGCTTTGCTTGTGCCGCCGCCGCTGTGCGGCATGTCAGGTGACGACGCGCCGTCCTTTTCTGGGGAGAATTCTCTCGTGGCGAAAACGGTAGTCAATCCAACGGCCGAATTGCCGCCCCGCCCTGGCGACGTGCTCTTGAGTTTGGAGCAGTTGGCCGTGCTGAGCGTGTTTGCCTCGGCCAAGAAAATGTCGCCGCAGGTGCGGGCCGAGGTCAATCGGTTGATCGCCGGTCGCAAGGAGAGCGATCAGCGAATCGCCGCCGCGTCGATCCACTCGGTCTCCCGCTCCAGCCGCGCCGAGGAGCTTGGCATTCTGCAGGGCCAGAAGTTGATGCTCATCGACCTGGACCGCTGCACCTGCTGCGGCGATTGCGTCGAGGCCTGCATCAGCACGCACAACGATGGCCACAGCCGGCTGTTTCTCGATGGGCCGCGGTTGGCCCTGGTCCGCCTGGCGGTGGGCTCAGCCGCAAGCGGCATGCGATTACACCGGGTACTATGTGGGCGGGGGCGCTTCGCGTTACCAAGGTCGCGAGCGATGCCCGGCCGAAGGGACATGGGGCTGGGACTATCGCGGCAAGTGGTTTGCTCGTCGCGTGCGACTGGCCTGGTTCTGCAAACCGCGTCGGCAAGGGGGTGAGGGCCAGTATCAGCCCGATGGTCCGCGCGTGCTGGTAGCCATGGCAGAAGCGTGTCCCCTGGGACACGAAGCGTCGGAATGAGCGGCAGCGGCCCGAGTCCATGGGCAGATTCAGCCCGATCCTTGGCCATCTCCTGACTTCGAATGGCAGTCACTTTCTGGCACCGCTATTGATCGCAAGTCGTGGTGAGAGCAGGACTTACGACTGATTATTTAGCTTCTGTCGCGTCCGGCTTGGGCATGCCGAATCGTTGCACGCAACGCACCTGACGACTATAATTGGTTGAAAATGCACTAATGGGCGACGCTTCGCCCTTCGCCCGGATGACCCTTCGATTCTGAGATAGGTATGACACGCATCTTGTCTGCGGTTATGCTCTCGATGCTGGTGGCGTACCCGGCGTCGTCGACAACTTCCGTAACTTCCTTTTGGCTGTCGCCTTTCGGGACCGAACTTGGCAGCACGCAGCCGACGAGTCTCAGTGAAGTCCCGACGCTTTATAATTTTGCGATGCAAGACACCGGAAGCGTCTACGTCTGGGCCCAGACCGACCCGAATCACACCTTGAAGAATTGGTCGTTACGCGTGGTGAGTATGACTCCCAGCATTCTTACCTTCACCACTTCCACGGTCTACAATCTAGAAATATTCCCGGAATCAGCCGGGGTTAAACACGTCCGTTGGGAGTATATCGTCGAGCCCACGAGCAATTCGGCCACTACCGATGATTTCATGGGCTTCACGATCACCAACGATCCTAACGATAACCCTAACAATTACATGAGCTACGGCATTGGTCCCAACACGGCTACGGAGGACATGTCGATCGACCCGCTTTACTATGGTCCAGACGATGGAAGCGGGTCCTGGCTACTGGCAAAGCTTGACTACACGATCGAGATTGACTACACGATCGCGACTACCCTGAGCACGACCGAACTGTTCCTGCAAATTGGCTTACTGGGGCTCAACAACGTTGGTCATACTTCCGTGATGACGACAGTGGAATTCGGACACGTGGGCAACTCGGTTGGTGATGCCCAGAACGATCGGCACACCAGTAGCTCCGGTCGAGACGCCTATGTCCAAATCGCCGATGCCGATTTCGACAACGACACTTTTGTGACGGGCGCGGATTTTCTCATTTGGCAGCAAAACGCGGGAACGACCAGTTCCTTGAACTCCAAAGGCAATGCCACCTACGCGGACGATAACGACGTCAATGAAATCGATTTGGCTGCCTGGGAGTTCCAATATGGAATGACGATCCCATTCGGAGGAACATTGGTTGACGGCATGGCCGTGCCCGAGCCGGCGACGTGGGCGTTGGCGTGCCTGGCATTATCGGGTTTGTTAACAAGAGGGCGTCGAAAACTGTCTCTAGGTGACCCATGAGATCAAAACTGATCACACTCGCTGTCGGCCTCTGGATGGGCGGTTTCTGCGCCAGCAACGCGATCGCGGTCCAGATTTTCTGGATCACGCCAACGGGCGGTGCATTTGACGGTTCGAACAATTGGTCGACGGGGATCGTACCTGGGATCATGGACAATCCTATCTTCGATCTGCCGGCCCCCTATTCCGTGACCTTCCCGCTCCTTGCAGAGACGGGACCTTTGAACGTGGTTGAAGGGGACGTCATATTCGAATTCATGGCGGGAAGCTCCTACATCGCCGCCGGCGTCGCCATCGGCGGGGGTCTACCACCAGCCCCGTTGCACGACGGCGCCTTGGCGACTCCGGTAATCAGTCTCGCTGTCAATGGGGCGGGAATTTTCCTAGGAGGCAATATCACTGTCAATGACGGCGCAGCATTGAAAGGATCCGGCACCGTTATCAGTAACGGACTCATCATCAACGAAGGAGGACAGCTACTCGGTTCGCTTACTGTGATACCGGATCCTAACTTCGGCGGCGTCGTCAACTCCGGTGCAGTTGCGCCTGGCGACGGGGCCGGGAGTCTCACGATCGACGGCGACTACGAGCAGAGCGCTTCAGGCTTACTAGAAATCGAGGTCGGTGGACTCGCTGCAGGAAACCAACACGATCAACTGCTGGTCACTACTAGCAGTGTGATGCTGGCCGGCAGGCTCGACGTGCCGTTTATCAACGCGTACACGCCGATGGTCGGCCACAACATTCCCTTCCTCCTGGCGGGGAGCATTACCCCGGGCTTCGAATTCGACATCATCTCCTTGCCCGACTATCAGGAGCCGCCAGTGTCGCCAGTAGCCGTACAGGTTGTCTATCTGATGGAAAGTGTCTCCCTGAGCTTTGTGACACCCACGATGGTATCCACAGCGGGTTTCGATCCGAACACTCCGATTAGCTTCTGGGGCGACGCCTCGACGTGGACGGGCGCCGTGCCCATTACTTCCGATGTGGTGGACTTGATCAACAGTGATCCGTCTCCAACCCGCGTTAACCTGGATGTCGGCACTCAAGCTTCCAAAAGGGCCTTCGCCCATGAGGTCAACATCTCGAGTATGAGTCCTGCCGCGCCAAGCACGCTGGGCATTCCCTCGGGGACGAATCTCTCGGCGATTAGCCGCGTGGCTGTCGGTGCGAATGGCATCGTGGAGATGTCGGGAGGGGCCGTTTTCACCAATCTGGTGGAGGTCGCCGGCGGCGGAACGGTCCTCGGCAATGGAACCATTGCTGGAGACGTGATCTTGGGAAGTGGCTTGGGCGGCGAGGCTACCTTAAATCCCGGCAGTCCAGGATCTGCCGCAGGCGTGATTAACGTCGAGAATTTGACGATCAACTCGGAGGGCGTCCTGGCGGTTGCGATCGTTGACCCCAATAGTTTTGGCCAGGTGATCGTCGAAGGCACCGCCTCCCTGGGCGGCCGCTTGGTCATCGACGCCACCAATTACACCGCGGCCATCGGAACCACGTTCGACGTTGTGGTTGCCGGCGCGTTGTCGTTAGGATTCGACAGCATCGAAACGGTGGGTGGCGGCGGGTCGGTGTTTTTCGCCCCAGTGGTTCTATCGTCCGTGATTTCGCCGGATATCGCGGCATTGATCACTTGCTCTGACCCTAATGTCATTGTAGCGATGACGTCGCACACCACGGGCGACATGGATCTCGACGGAGGTGTCGATGGCGATGACGCTGCCGATTTCGTCCAAGGTTTACTCGACCCAGACAGCTACGAGGCTGCTCACTGCGAAGTAGATCCCGGATCTGCGGGTGATTTCAGCGGTGATCTCTTTCTCGATTTCGATGACATTGAGGGTTTCGTGGCCGAGGTCGGAACCCTGGTTGCGGCCGACATTTATGCCCTGATCGAGCAAATGTCCGTTCCGGAGCCCACTTCCTGCGGTCTGCTTCTTTTGGGGAGCGGCTTGCTCGGCGCGACGAGGTCGCGGCGGTTTAAGCGTTCAGTCAGACGATCGGGCTAAAGGCGACACATTGATCCGGTGACAGCGGAGATGGTCGGGTGTTACGATTCAGCGCGACAAATCGCTTCTCCAGGCCCCGACACGGTTTTACGTTGGTGGAACTCTTGGTGGTGATCGCCATTGTGGGCGTGCTTATGGGTCTGCTCCTGCCAGCGGTCCAAGCTGCCCGAGAAGCGGCCAGGCGCTCCCGGTGCTTGAACAATCTCAAACAGATCGGCCTCGCGCTGGAAAACTACCACAGCGTTTACGGCGAGTTTCCCGCCGGGGCGCCGATCCACAAGATACCGAAGAAAGTAAGTTTTAGTTGGCGGGTGCCGATCTTGCCGTATCTGGAGTTGGGCGCTCTCTACGACCAGGTTGATCCCCAGCCCGACGGCGGAGTGAAAGGTGCTAGTGCCAGGTATTTGCTGATCGACGCGTACATCTGTCCCTCTGCCCTGCAGCAAGACGACGATCCAAAGAAAGAAAAGTACTCTCACTATGCCGCAGTCGCCGGCGGGAATACGGACGAGCGAATTGATCTGGAAGACGAGATCAACGGAGACGTCGAGACGAGCGGCATTTTCTATGCCGACAGCTATACGCGTAGTGCGGAGATTACCGACGGCACCTCCAACACCTTGGCGGTCGGCGAACGGATCTATCCCATCCTTAAACATTGGCTCAGCGGAGTTAAGGCCTGGGGAGATCGTCCCACCAAGATGAGCAGCGGGGCGTTCAAGAACATCCGCTACCCGATCAATGCTCCTCACGTCTGGAAGATCATAGCACCGCCCACGATGCCGGTCGAGCTCAAGGTGCTATTCAACGATCTGCCGTTCGGCAGCGATCACCCCGGTGGCGCCCATTTCGGCTTCGCCGACGGGAGTGTCCATTTTCTCAACGAAACGATCGATTTCACGGTCTACCAGGACATGTCCACCAAGGCCGGCGAAGAAGTTGTCGGCGAGCTGCCATGAGCGTAAAAGAGAGACCGCGGCTCATTCGTCGCGTTGAGCCGCGTTCTCTAATTCGCTGAGCACCGGTTCCTGCTCGGTCAGGAACGACGCCATGTCGTAGAAAGCCACGGGGTCCGTGGGCCAATTCTGCTGGAGAGTCTGCTCGATTTTTTCGGCTAGCAGCAGTCGAGCTTTAGCCGAATCGAAACCCCCCAACACGGCGCCGCGCAACTCCGACTCCAGCCGACCCACACGATAGCGGAGCATCTGCTTGTTCTCAGCAGCAAGCTGTTCGTAAATCATCCCGGCTTGGATCAACGCAGCCGCAGCTTCCTGCTTGCGAGAGTTGCCATAGAGGCGGCCGAGTTGCGTATAACACTGGGCCAGCGCCTGGAGGTAGCGAACACTGTCGGGCTGTTGTTTCACCAGTTCTTCTAGCAGACGCCGAGCAACGAGAGCGTGGTTTTCCGCTTCCTCCGGCTGCTTCATCTGTTCGGCGATCAGCGCCAATCCCAAATGGCCGCAGGCCAGTTGGCGATCGTCGAACGGACCATCCTGGAGACTTGCCACAAGGGTCGCATAATGTTGCTCGTAGAGCCTGGTTAGCACCAGTTGCCGGGGATTGTCCGCCGGGTGGGGAGGCCAAAATTCGAAGGGATTGGCACGACCTTCCCAGAGGTCCAACTGGTTTTCCAGGCGAGTGATTTTATTCGTACTCCGCGTGGCATCGGTCACCGATTGAGCGATCTGGTTGTCTCTCTCCTTGAGCAAATCCACCACACGTTGCCGTTGGCCTTCGATCACCAAGGCGGTCAGCGGTCCGGCGGTTGCCAGAAAGAGGGTGAGCACCGCCGCCGTGGCCTGGGCCGGCTTCCGTTTGGCCCAACGGGCAACTCGCGCCACTCGGGATATCGGCCGGGCATGGATCGGCTCGCCCCGCAAGAACCGACGCAATTCGTCGGCGATCGCTTGGGCCGTTTGGTAACGTTTGTTGGGATCGCGCTCCAAACACTTTAGGCAAATCGTCGCCGCGTCGCGCGGGATGTGGCGATTGAGGCTGCGCGGATTGGGCGCATCCTCGCTGAGTCGCTGCTGGATTTGTTTTTGGATGTTGCCGCGAAAGGGGAGTTCGTTGGTCAGCAGCTTGAATATCATTACGCCCAGCGAGTAGATGTCGGTGCGACGATCGACCCAATGGCTCTGCCCGCTGGCTTGCTCCGGCGACATGTAGGAAGGGGTGCCCAGGATCTGGCCGTCGACGGTCATCGTCACCTCGCCCACCTCGCGTTTGGCCAAGCCAAAATCCATGAGATGGGGCTGATCCGCCTCGTCGATCATCACGTTCGACGGCTTCATGTCGCGGTGGATGATGCCATTTCGGTGGGCGTGCTCAAGTGCTTCGGCGATCAAGATGCAGAGTCGGGCCACGTCCTGGCTATTCAAGCGACGGTCGATAAGCCACTGCGACAGCGACTGCCCGTGAATTATGTCGCTCACGATGAAGACTTGGTTCCCATCCCGCCCCACCTCGTAGACGGGAACGATGTTGGGGTGGCGCAACTGGGCGGCCGCACGGGCCTCGCGATAGAACTGCTCGACGTCAGTCGGGCCGAGTTGACTCTTGCGAGGAATCTTGATAGCCACGACGCGGTCGAGATCCTCGTCGCGCGCTTTCCAGACCGTGCCAAAGCCGCCCGCCCCCAGCCGTTCTTCCAGCTTGAAACGGCCAATCGACTTCGGAGCTACGGCGGCGGTCGTCAACTTTTCGCGATCGACCAGTTTGAACGTGCTGCCGCAATCGGTGCACGAAATGTCTTCAAAAGGCGTGTCGGCTAGCAATTCCACGCCCATGGAGCAGTGGGGACAGCGGATCAGCAAACCGCTGGTGGAGCGTTTCGTCTGTTCATGCCGACTCTCATGCGCGATCGTAACCTCCGATTTCACGCCCTGGGTCTGTAATGACTCGACCGGCTGCTGGGAATGACTGTCCGTGTGCGAAGGCGGCGCTGGCTGTTCGACCAGCGTCACCAGTTCCGGTTCCTGTTGAAACGTCGATCGCGTCTTCGCGGACGGTCCCATGCTGTCTCGTCGATACCGCACCTCGATCTCGGTCAGCTCGCGCACCAGTTGAGCCCGGGCCTCACCCGTGATGTCGCCCAAATAGTCGTCCAGCCCAGGGGACTTGCCCTTCTTCCAGGCTGCCTCAAACTGTGTGCACAAGGCGCGGAGTTGCTCGGAAACTTCGGGGGGAAGCGAACTGCCGGATACGGAGTTTTCCATCGGTTGATCCATCGAGTGAAAAAGTTTGCGGTTGCCTTAGAGTGGACCAGGGTTTCAAGCAACCTACGACGGGAACTTGACCCCTCGAACTTACCCAGTATAGCCGGTTTAGGGGGGTGCCAAAGGCACTCTTCTTGAGAACCTTCGATTTGCAGGCCATAATATAAAGTCTACGGGGATTGAAGATCGTAGAGGGTAGCAGTTTCCCTCCGGTGATCTTTCGTCTCAAGGCAGAGTCTTTCCAGCCAACCAATCTGACCTAACGGCCCGCATTATGGCGAATCTGGTTGCAACCGGCATCGACGAGCAGCAATACTGGCGTCGCGAGTTGACCATGGGCGAAGTGGTTCGTCTGGGGCGAGCGCCGCGCCAGGGTTGGGCCGTCCCCTGGGACGTGCTCGTTTCCCGCGAGCACGCCGACCTGGAGTTGGTCGAGCAAGGACTGCGGGTGCGGGCGCTGGAGACCGCTCGCAATCCGATTCTCTACCGGGAGAAGCCGATCACCGAATTCGTGGTCGTTTCGGGCGACGAATTTCAGATCGGCCGCACCACGTTTCAGTTCCACGAATCCGTTTCCATCCAGTCCGCCACCACAACATTTATTGAACATACCTACACCAACAAAGAGCTGCGGGCGATTGGCTTTAAGAACTCCGACGGCTGTCTCGACTCGCTCTGCGAGATTCCGCGTCTGATTTCCGATTCGACAAGTGACAAGCAGTTTGCCACGGAGATCGTCGAACTGTTGCTCGACGCGATGCCGGATGTGGGAGTCGTGGCGATCATCCAGTTCGACTCCTCGGCCGACTACGATGCGCCGGAACCGAAACTGATGCGGTGGAACAGCCACGACGATTCGGTAAAGCGATTCAAACCGAGCCGACGTTTGATGGCCAAGGTGCTGCAGCGCCGCTGTAGCGCGATTCACCTCTGGGATGAATCGCAGTCGACGCCCGGCTACACGATGAGCGGCGACTTGGATTGGGCCTTCTGCACCCCAATTCCCACCAATCAAGATCGATGGTGCCTCTATGTTTCCGGCCGACGGATGTTCGACGGCATCGAAGCGATCGAGTCGCCGACCGATCTCATTGCCGAATTGCGATTCGCCGAGTTGGTGGCTAATTTCATTGGGGCGATTCGCAAGGTCCGCACTCTTGAGCGGCAGCAGAGCCAGATGCGACAGTTCTTCTCGCCGGCGGTCGTGGAAATGCTTGTCGAGAACCGGGATTCGTTGCTCCAACCGTTCGAAGGAAACATCTCGGTGATGTTCTGCGACGTCCGTGGTTTTTCCCGCAAGGTGGAACAGTCGCGCAAACGACTCGATCAACTGCTGGAGCGCGTCAGCCACGCGCTCAACGCGATGACGCACAGCATCTTGCGATTCGAGGGTGTGATCGCCGACTTTCAGGGCGACGCCTCGCTCGCGTTTTGGGGTTGGCCCAATCCGCACCAGAGCGACGCCCTCTCCGCCTGCCGCGCCGCCGTGTCGATCCATCGTACGTTTTACCTGGCCAATCAAGATCCCGAGCAGCCGCTCCATGGGTTCCAGGTGGGCATCGCGGTCGGCCATGGCCATGCGATTGCCGGGCGCATCGGCAGCGACGAGCAGATCAAGGTCGGCGTCTTCGGCCCGGTTGTGAATCTCACGTCCCGGCTCGAGGGAATCACCAAACAGGTCGGCGCTTCGATTCTAATAGACGGCGAAATGGCCGAAGCGGTCCGCAAGGACTTGCCACCCAGCGAGGCCCGGCTGCGGCTCGTGGCCCGCATGCGACCCCGCGGCATGGACGACGTGGTAGACGTCTACGAACTGCTGCCGGTGGGCGTTGGGTTCGATCACATTACTGACGAGGAGATCGCCACCTACGAGAAAGCGGTGCAAGCGATGATCGTCGGCGAATGGGACAAGGCCCAGCAGATGCTCGAAGGCATCCTCCCCGACGACGGCCCGGCCAACTATCTAAGAACCCTCTTGGCCGACCACAACGCCTCGCCCCCCACCGACTGGGACGGCGCCATCAACTTGCTGCAGAAGTAGGGGGCGGGGGACAGAGGACAGGGTTCAGGGTTCAGTTGTCGGTTTCAATTCCGCAATCCCAAATCCGCATTCCAAAATCCGCAATCACCTCCCCGTCGCTTCCTCCGCAATCGAGTAGAAGGAGCCGTGAGGATTATACTCGGCGCCGTCGCATGCCAATCATCCCCAGTCCTGCCATGCCAAGTAGAACAAGACAGCTGGGCTCGGGAATGATCAACCTGACATTGTCGAAGACAGCCACGTTGCTATTGCCATTGACATCGTCGGGATTCACGGAGTTGAACGGGTCGGACTGGCCCAGTAGCAGTCTGCCGACTGTAAAAGCTCCACCGGAGTTGTCAAAGGTGTCTATCACAAAGTTATTCATCCTGTAGGTCACGATTCCTGCCACACTCCTGATTTCCATCTCCACCCATTGGTTGAAGGGTCCAAGCTGAAGTGCACCACCAGTGCCGACGCCAGGGATGCTACCATCCGGGATATCCTCATACCCACCCAGGCCGGTTTCCGATCCTGGGGGATTCTCGAACCGGAGAATATCGGTCGCCGTATCGCCGTCGGTATCCACCTGCCAAGCCAGACCATCGCCATTGTCAATGTTAAAGCGGATTGGTGCAGCTGTACCCCCGGAGAAGACGCCCAACGTACCATACTCGGTACTGCCACTTCCGCCGTTCCAGTATAAGTACATGTCAGCCTTTAGCTGGAAGTCGCCGGCGGGCATGTTCGCCAATGCTGAGAGAGGTACGATGGCGACGCCTTCGCCCTCGTCGCTGTCGGTGCAGAGGGGATCGGCCGGACACTGATCGGTCGTATTGGTTTCCATGGCAACGCCAATCGTCGTGCCGCCGACGGTGTTGGTCGCTGGAGGTGCGCCGATCACGCTGTAATCATACGCATAGTCGACGCTACCATCGAATGCAATATTTGGGTCTTCTTGGGCAGTAATAGGCGCCGACCATCGTGTCGCGCCATTTAGATCGTCCCAATCTTCTGAAAACTGTGCCGACACAACTGTTGTCATCGCGGCTGTAGCTACAAAAACAAAACTACAGATGGTAACTTTCATGAGCTCTGACCTCCCTCTTGAGATAAGAAAAGTTGATTGGAAAGAACGACCAGGATTGTTGCTCATAATCCTTGTACAACTAAACTGGCCATCGTGAGCGACGGCCGCTGCCCCCCGTCTCTGCATCGTCTAACTTAACAACCCATGATGAGAAGTCAAAGACTTTTTGAGAATCCTGGTTGTTTTTTTGCCATTTCTCGAAACTGCTAGAGCTAAGCCTCATGCGTGCAAGAAGATACGTCCAAATACAGAGTACCATGGGCTAAAGAAATGCGCGGAAGAGATATCCGCATGCGCTCAGACGACAAAACCCTTCCACTGAACGTAGACGCTCTTCGGCAATAGACATACAAGCCGAGACCAACTACTACCCTTTGAACGCCATCCAACCGGTGACGCCGATGCCGAAAACGATAATGCCGGTCCACTTGAGATAGGAACTCATTGTCTTCGGGCCTTCATCGGCGGCTTGGAACTGCTCTTTGAGCACATCCAATTCCATCAGGACTTTTTTGTACTCTTCTTGCATCTCCGCAGAATTTTTTCCGCCAGTCATGTTCGGTTTGCGTTTTGCCAATTCTACTTGGTAGTGCAACTTGTGAGCCTTGCTGCTCAAATCGCTCATTTGTTGACTCTTTTCATCGGTCCAGGCACTCGTCGTTGGAAAGAGGATAGGCCAAAGGACACTGCCTGCAAGCAGTATGAAACCTACGATGATAGCGGCAAATGGAATCGTCGATTTCATAGTCATTCACTTTCCTTCGAGCATGCACAACTAGACAATCCTAACACTAGTAGTCCGTGAACGGAACAATCCATCAGACAAGAAACACGATCTAATTGTATTCACCGACGATTTCACCATCGTCGATACTAACCAGTCGTGCTAACAGAAGCACATCGATCTCATCCGGTATCCAACGAACACTTCCATCAACATTGGCGGCATTTACGCCACTCGGATGGGAACTGCGGGGAGAAACGGTCAACCACTGATCCTTGCGGCATGGCATTCCTAGCGCATCTGCGTCAGCTTTCTCGGTGCACTCGCGCATATCATCCGAATTGAATTGACCTGCCGGCAGGTTGGGAGGCGTTGCCTGTGTTAACGAAATCGGATCAGGGGAGTAGGCCGTCCCAATAGGCGTATTGATACTACATGCGGCGCCTCCCAACGCCCTGCTATGCACATCCAGAGCGAGCATCGTAGCGCCAAACCACGCCAGGGGCCAGGTCCCTCTTTGGTCGACCAAAACGTCACGAGTGCGTACTTCCGAGAGCATGACCGTATTGCTCGTGCCGTCAGTAAGTTTTCGTAGTGCCTGCGGCTCATGAATCAATGAGCCCCGGAATACTTTCATGCAAATTCCATGCTCAGGTGAAACGTATGCGGCATAGTTTCCTTTAGCCAAACGACGTCCTTCGGAAAATGCGTCTGACTCGTAAAACCTGCCTTCTGCACCGTCTGACGGACAGAGCAAAATGCCCGGCTGATTCTCCTCCGGGCGGAGATCAACATCTTGCTCAAACACATTGACATCGAAGTCAAACTGATCATAGAGCGATTGCTGCTCAAGAAACGGCAATATGCGAACGATCCAACTCAATTGATTTCCAGTGTAGACATTGACCACGGAAGTATTCCCTAGTTGGTGCGCTTCCGTGGCAGTGGGCAGATCTCCTTGCTGGTTCTCGTGATTCAATACCGCTAGCGCTAGATTCTTCAAGTTGTTTCGGCACTGGATGCGACGGGCCGCTTCGCGCGCCGCTTGAACTGCCGGCAGCAACAGGGCGACAAGAACACCGATGATAGCGATCACGACCAACAACTCGACGAGCGTAAAGCCGCGGTTCGGCTGTGGTTTTGAGTTAAAATGAATTCTACATACTCGCATGATGATCTTTCCTTTTAAGAGACAGAATTATTCAGAAAGCCTTCCTCGAGTCGGCATCGTGCATTCAAGATGTGTGCAGATGAACTCTAAATCAATACCATGCCAGTAGATGCCAAGAGATGCCAGAAGAAGCCAATCAGATATGCCTCCTAAATCGAGCGCTAATTATAGTCTATCGACGAATAGAGGGAACTGCACGTCTCGTAATTTCAACGAATCGGTTGTCAGCAACAAAGCCCAAGAGGAAACGCCTATTTCGGTCTCAATGCTCGTGAGTTCACGAAGTCTTCCTGCTTTTCTCTATAACGCGCACCCGATTCTCTGATTTACGATCCCAAGGCGCCGTATTTACTGCCTTAGAGCACAGCGATATCTACCGCTTGATACTGTATACTGAGCAAAGATGAAACACGGTGATCCGCAGGATGGGAAAACCTCCTTGGCGATCCGAAATCATGGAATGCCTACTTTTTGGTATGCGAAATCAGTCGAAACCAAAGAATGGATCGCATTTCATTGGGAAAATCGCACTGACTCATCGATGAATTGATTGACGTTGAGATTCCTATGGGATAACGTCAAGTATAAGAATGCGGAGAATCTAATTCCTTTTCGTTTCTATTTTCTATGCACCTCGTGATTGATGACTGTCCCGGCATCAAGGAAATCTCCCAGTTGGCATCGCACTAATGCTGTAATTGAAAGGGCTCTTAAAATGAAATCGCGCTCATTGGCAATGGCAATTGCTGTTTTTATCTTTGCAGGCTCTTACGTCTCCCAATCGTCCGGACAAACACTCGTTTTCTCCGATGACATGAGTGTGGGAACCGGCTGGACGTATTCTCATCTGAACGGTACTGCCAAACCCAATCCGGGGGCTGGCGATATCAGCGAGGCGGATTTTGGCTTCGACTATTCCGCTTTTGGAATACCCGAAGCGCCCGATAGCGATCCCAATGATACGGCAACTTCCGGGTTGCGACTGGCAGCCAATCTTACCGGTTTTTTCGGGAACACCTCCGTTGCGGCCGTCTATGAAGACCCCAATTTCTTCAGTGGTCAATACACGGTACAAGTCGACGCCTGGCTTAACTGGTCTTTTCCCATAGGAGTTGGGAGTACCGAGCACGCGGGCGTTTATGTCGGTTTTGATGTGGCCGCTGCTCAAGCTACCAATTTTTCCGGACAGAGTGGCGCCGGGCTGACGTGGGACACCGACGGCGACTGCGGCAACTGCGATTATATTCTGAACAAGGATGCCGCGGAACTAGATCTCTTTAGTGGGCAGTATTTTACAACCGATTTCGGTTTTGGAAATCAGCCTGGCATTGACGCGAACGATGGCCCGTTTCCTACATTGTTTCCCTCATTCAATGTCGCGGCGGCAACGAACGACCAACAAGGACCGGACCCGAATGGGGTCCAAATCCAGCCCACGGGTGCAGCCGGTTTCCAATGGGTTATCATCACCGCCGAAGTCGACGCTAACGCAATTGGCGTCGGCACCGGAGCATCTGCCGGGACGCCAGGGCTCGCATCGTTCACCATTACCAACGCGGCGACCGGTCAGTCGCAATTGATCGGAACCGTTGACAATAGTGTGGATGACGACCCCAATGACGGCCATGACTCCGGCGAGGCGCCGGTCGGCATGGAAGGCGCCATCGGTCTGACGCTGATCGACTTCTTTAATGGTACTCCCGGTACTCCAATCTTTGGTTTTACCGTTTTCGATAATGTCCGCGTTTTTGACGGTTTCCTAACCCAGGAAAATGCCGACTTCGACGACAGCGGCTTTGTCGACGGCCTCGATTTCCTTGCTTGGCAGCAGAATAGCGGCCTGATTGGCGGGGCACTCAACGCCGATGGCGATGCCAACGGTGACGGTAACGTGGATGCAGCCGACCTGGCGATTTGGGAAACTCAGTACGGGGGTCCGCCACCGCTTAGTAGTAGCCTGGCTTCTGTACCTGAACCTGCTTCAGCTATGTTATTGATGCTGGGCGCTACTGGCCTGCTCATGCGACGGCGCATGGAAGTTCGCTTGAGTATTCGAATCCGGCAATGAGATCTAGACAGCCTTCATGAAGGCTCGATCATCTGCTGGGATCGTTGGTCGGTCCACCGTGCGGCCGCCAGATGAGGAATTCCTGCTCTAGGTGTATTGCTGCAGCTTCCTGGTCTTTTTCCAGGCGTCTTACTGATTCTGTTCGTGTTGCCCGGCTCGCTCGTGTTAATATTGTCTCCAATCTCAGCGAACAAAGAACTTGAGAAGTCAGTGCGTCGTTCACTGGACCAACTGTCTTCTCCCTTTACAACTAATTGAAGCTGATAAACTACACAAGTGTTGCTTGCCAATCTGACAGGTCGTTTTCGCCACTCTATTCTCAGATAGATTAGTGCGGCGTTAGTGCCACAAGAGACAAATCTTCTACCGTTTTGTAATCCTCATTGGATCAAGAATACCGCTTTTCACTGAGTATTATTGCTATGGATTAAATTCCACAGATCTAGGGGTATAGTACATGCAACTTTTCCTGGAGGAGAAAGTAACCTGACTCGTTGCACAGAAAGGTATGGGGAGGATCGCTTCTCAGGCTCCGTATCCTGGACATTGGAGCTTGCCTGCCGGGCAGAGAATCAGCTACCGCTGTACGACGATTTCAGTGCTGGTCTGAACGGTCCCAGATCGTGCGTTGTGGGCGATTCTGGGCGGGTGGTTGTTGCTCCCGCTGTCCCCCGACCTCTGCGCCTCTGCGTGAGTCATTTTGAGTGCTTTGACCAAAATCCTGAATGTTGACAAAGCACTAGAGTGGCCAAAAATTGTTGTAGAATTCTCTCCGCCGATCACTACAATGGGGCCGTTCGCTGGTCTTTGTGAGAAGTGGCGGGCCTGAGACTTGGATGTTCGATCGACGTCGGCCAACGCGTCGCCCACGGTGGGCGGTGGATTTTCTCTTGGAGAACGATCGAGCCAGGCCACTCGGGTGATCGCATATGCGGACCACCTAGACCTCGGGCACGATGGGGCCCCATCTTTTGATTGCGGATGGCGGATTGTTGAACAGGAGGAAGCAGAGGAAGCAGAGGAAGCAGAGGGCCGTTTGACAACAAACTCTGCTATCTCTGCTTCCTCCTGTAAAAAAACCTTTGCTTGGTAAGACGAGCTTGATCGTCAGCAGCAAGTACAAATCAATCGCTAAAAACCCTAAATATGACCAGTTTTGACCCACTCCAACGCGGCAAACGGCTTGTTTATCGGAGAATACCAGCAGAACCAGGGACAGAATGAGTGAATATTTTCCCCGAAGTTGGGACCCCAGGGGGGTGGAAAGAATTCGGATTTGGGAATGCGGAATGCGGAATTCTCGTAACCCGAAACCCGAAACTACTCCCCCTGCTCCGCAATTCCACCCGCTTGGCGAAAGCTTCCAGGGAAAAAATCTCAGAAAAGGCACCGCATCTGGCACTTTTTGTTGCGGCTGGAGGCTGTGCTGGGTTAAATTGGGGTGGTAAGCACCATCGCTCTGGAGACCGACACATGAAATCGTCAATCTGGTTGAGTTCTCTCGTTTTGGTCGCTGGTGCGCTTGGTCCACTCGTGTTGACGACCGATTCGTCCGCGCTACCCACGTTCAGTGAGCAGGGGTCGACGATCCTGGGCGGGGTGAATTACAACTCCCGCAGCGCCTCGCTGGCCGATATCGACAACGATGGCGATCTCGACTTGATGTTTCAAGG
>Ga0255057_10000978_pt1 | contig 16466 bp, 19 predicted proteins | sample Cases_109_6_MG_FD_189022 | JGI IMG/M metagenome (GOLD analysis project Ga0255057, IMG submission 189022) | Seawater microbial communities from Amundsen Gulf, Northwest Territories, Canada - Cases_109_6 | ecosystem: Environmental > Aquatic > Marine > Gulf | place: Canada: Northwest Territories... | reverse complement strand
TAATGAATTACAGCCAGCAATTACACAAAGATGTACATAAGCCGTCCAGTGAAGATCTGCCCAAGTGTATTTATCACAGACAATGTATTTATTTCCCTCAAGTTGTTGGTCTAAAGCATCAAAAAAAATTTCCAAATCTTTACACGCTGCATTTACAGCTTGCGTATCAGACTTATAAGAAGGGTCCCTATAACGCTTTTCGAAAACTTCATCTGTAATTAGTTTTACATGAGGCGCTACATTCGTAACTGCGATATCTACCCAATAATTTTGCATTGCTGCTAATGCAGCATTACGTGGTGTCAATGCATAACCTAATCCTCTTGCATCTGTAAATGCTGTAATAGCATCAGCACCACATGTATAAAAATCTGCTTCCTTCAAGCATGGAGTTATTGAAAGCGGTGAAATTTCAGAAATACATTCATCTTGATTGCTCACAGCATCTGTGACAGTGCTATAGCAATTCATTTCCATGCCTTGTTCAGCAGAAGTAATAATACATTTAAGTGTATCGGGGTCAGCCGGGCTGCCAATAAGCTCTAGCACGTATTGGGTTTTCTTCATATCACCAGATGCGCCATATTTAGCGTCTTCTTTTGAACCAGACTTCTCTGCCATTAAATCAAATAAATCAGTCATAATTATTTACCTATCTCTGTTAATACTAAAACTTATGCAGCTACTTTTTGATTTTTAACATCAAAATCAGGAATTTCGGTTTTCATTTTTGCCAGCCAGTCGGTGATATTTTTATATTTGCTGAAAATAGATGTTTTACTACTATCTTCAAGAACCTTTAATGCAGCAGCCCAATGGATATCTGCTAGTGAAAACTCTCCGGTAATATATTTTTGACCTATAAGAGCTTTATCTAAGGCTTCTAGTGCAGTGGCACCTTGGTCTCCACTATCTACCTGCGGCATAAATTTTGTTTTTAATACTTGAATCCAATATTGCTGCATAGCAAGCACTCTTGCTTTTCTTGGATGTACAGTTGGTTCACGACCTTTGATGTTTAAGTAGGTCATTACTGCGCTCTCGCCACAAACTGTAAAATCACCATCTTCAATACATGGAAACCGATTCAAATTGGACATATGTAATGACTCAGACATCTTGTCATCTAGAACAGATGGCTCATCCCATTCAATTTCAATAGGGATTTTTCTGTAAGAGGCGAGAAATAAGCATTTATAAGATGCAGTATCACCGAGCATGCATTTCAACTTTGGTGACGCGCTTACTTTTGGTTTCGACTTACTAAATAGACCCATGTTACTAATCTCCATAATTTGTGTGGAACTCAGCTACGCTGATAAAGCTTCAAAAAAGTGGATTTATGCTAACTGCCATGGAGAATGTGATTACTGATATACATCAGTATTATTTTTAAAGCTTTAAGAGTTATCGGCTTAATCCCTTTGAAACTGATATAGGTCAGGAAGGCTTTAATCTATATTTTGGTTACGTAGTGCCCAACTCAGAATAAATAGAGACTCCAAAGCACTATCATGCAATTATATATGAGCTATCCAAAACCATTTGAGTTGTTGGGGTATCAAAAACGTATGGCACAGGCCGAACAAAGAATAAATTTCAAGTCATTGAAAGCATCTTGCAAGAACTGTTCGCTTGTGGAGCTATGTCTGCCTAGAGGCTTGAATAAAACTGATTTAGGGGCTTTGGATGATGTTATCCAACAGAGGAGACTAGTGCAGAAAGGCGAAACTATTTTTCGCCAAGGAGAGAGCTCTGGTTGTGTCTATGCTGTGAGATCAGGTTCAGTAAAAACGTTTACTACGGCTAAGAATGGTGAAGAACAAATATTGGGTTTTCATCTTCCAGGTGAGTTATTGGGTTTAGATGGCTTGGATAATCAAATCCATAGCTGTTCAGGAATTTCATTAGACACAACTACAATTTGTGAATTACCTATTAATGACCTAAATGTTTTATGTGTAAAAATACCTGGCTTGCAGCGACAATTGCTGAGTTTGATTAGTGATGAGATAACAAAAGACCATACAATGCTATTGTTATTGGCGAGACGGAATGCAGAGCAAAAGCTTGCAACATTCTTGGTTAGTTTGTCTGGGCGTTTTAAAGCAAGAGGCTATTCAGCAACTGAGTTTGATCTCACCATGAGTCGTTATGATATTGGTAATTATTTAGGCCTCGCTGACGAAACAGTCAGTAGATTAATTTCAAAATTTCGAGTAAATAAAGTTTTAGATGCTAATAGAAAGAAAATTTCAATTCTTAATCACAAGCTATTATGTGAAATAGCAGAGGGCGATAAAAGCCTTGCTTAGCATAAATTTTTCTATGTACTTGCTTTTTAAAAACATATAAATCAGCAATTAGAAATTACAAAAAACTTTTTAAAAGAGCTTTGAATAGTCCAGGTTGATTTAATGCCTTTGTCGAATGAGACGATGTCACCTTCATGTAAGCTAATACTTTCACCATCTGTAACTTCAATTAGTAAGTTTCCTTGCAGTATTTGAAACATTTCATCACCAGGAAATTCGTATTCAAACGTTATCGGCTCACAGCGCCATAAGCCTGAATAAGTTGGTTGACCGCTTGAATTTGTTTGTGTCAGCCAATGCACTTCGCCTGCCTGCTTGTCGCCGACCATAAAGGGTTCATACTCATCGGTAGTTATTGTTGATTTTACATAGGTAGCTTTGTCATTCATAAATTTCTCCTGTGAATGCGATTTTAACCAATTATAACAGCAGCCAAGTTGCTAGACCTAAGAAGGCAAAGATGCCAATTACATCGGTTATGGTGGTAAGCACGACGCCGCCAGCAAGAGCAGGGTCAATTTTGAGTTTGCGTAAAATGATAGGAATCGTGACACCTGCGAGTGCGGCACAAATTAAGTTAGCTGCCATGGCTGTAGCTATAATACCGCCCATTTTTATATCTTTAAACCAAAGTACAACGACAATGGCAACGACAAAAGCCCATACCATGCCGTTTAAAAAGCCCACTGCAAGTTCTTTCATTAACAGTAGTTTCGAATTACTACGTCCAACTTGACCGGTTGCAATGCCACGAATCACGAGCGTTAAGGTTTGACTACCTGCTATGCCGCCCATACTTGCGACAACTGGAATAAGCACTGCCAATACAATTATTTTTTCTAAAGTTGGTTGAAACAAACTAATCACCCAGGCAGCGAGGAACGCAGTAGCTAAATTAACACCTAACCAGATTGCGCGGCGTCGCATGGAAGATACAACAGGTCCAAATAAATCTTCTTCTTCCGATAATCCCGCCATGCTGAATACAGAGTGTTCAGCCTCTTCACGAATCACATCGACAACATCATCCACTGTGATGCGGCCAATGAGCTTATTATCCTTATCTACTACAGCTGCTGAGACAAGGTCTAGATCTTCAAAAGATTTTGCAACGATATTGTCATCAGTATCAACTGCAAAGGCTTCAATATTGTCCACCATTACATCTCGAACGAGTTCAGTTAACTTATTAGTTAATACTGTTGTGAGAGGAAGTGTGCCGATATAGTTATCATAGCGATCAACGACGAATAATGAATCAGTAGCTCGCGGTAAGTCACCTCTGGCACGTAAGTAACGTAGTACCACATCAAGTGTAACGTCACTACGTACCGTTACGGTATCGGTATTCATCAAACCGCCCGCAGTATCTTCGGCATAAGAAAGTACTGATTCCAAACGTTGTCGATCTTGATGGCCCATGCCAGCTAAAGCTTGCTCAGTTACCGTATCGGGTAGGTCGGCGAGTAGATCAGCTAGGTCATCCATTTCTAATCCTTCGGTAGCTGATACGAGTGCGTCACTATCCATAAGCTGAATCAAACCGTTTCTAACTTCATCGCCCACATTTAGTAATATTTCACCATCGTCATCGTGATCTAACATATTCCACACAATGCCACGCTGAGAATGAGGCAGGGCTTCAAGTAAATTCGCAATCTCCGCTGGATGTAGTGCATTTAAAATTCGACGCGCACGCTGCATAGTGCCGCTTTGTAAAGCGTCAGCTATGACCTTCAGTGTTTGGTCTTGAAGTTGAACAACTGTATCAGGCATAAAACATCAAATAATTTATTATTTTGTGCGCGGCAAGTGTAACTTGCCAGAAGCTACTTGCCAAAGAGTTAACAAATAAAGATATATTTGTAGTCAGACAGACTATTCGTTTAGGGCATCTACCATAGGGGAAATCTTACTCGCCACGGTTGTCCTTAAGATTTTTTTCACCTGTTTTTCCAGTTCGGAAATTTTACTTTTATTGATGATCTGTTTGATTTCTAGCAGATTGGAAGGGTGGGCGCTAAATTCTTGCAAGCCAAGGCCTAGAAGTAAGCGCGTGTAACGTGGATCTCCTGCCATTTCACCGCACATTGCAACAGGGATATCCGCGCGACGGCCAGCCTGTAAAGTTATGTTGATTAACTTTAGAACCGAAGGATGCAAAGGATCATATAAATAGTTAACTTGATCATCGATTCGATCAATCGCAAGCGTGTACTGAATTAAATCATTAGTACCAATAGATAAGAAATCAAGGTATTTGGCCAAGATATTTGCAGATAGAGCTGCTGCCGGTACTTCGATCATTGCGCCAACCGGAAGATCTGCATCAAAATTTTTGTTCTCGCTTTTTAATTCGCGTTTTGCTTGATCTAATATCGATAAAGATTGTACTAGTTCAATACTGCTTGTAATCATCGGCAACAAAACTTTAACTGGTCCACTGGCAGAGGCTCTTAAGATAGCTCGCAATTGTTGTTTGAATAACTCAGTATCTTTTAACGATCTTCGGATTGCACGAAGACCCAATGCTGGGTTTTGAGATAGTGGCCCTTGAAAGTCTGGATCGAATTCTTTTTCAGCGCCTAAGTCTAAAGTGCGTATCGTTAATGGCTTGCCTTTTAGTACGCGTATAATTTTTCGATAAGCGCTGAGTTGCTCTGCTTCATCAGCAGGTGCTTCACGATCAATATACAAAAATTCAGTTCGATACAAACCTACGCCGTCCGCGCCAGATTGTTTTAGCGCGCTCACGTCTTCGGAAAGTTCTATGTTGGCTTGCAGGCTGATGCGTTGACCATCTTTGGTTTTAGCAGAAATATTTTTAAGTGAGTCAAGTTTGCGTCGCGCATCTTTTTGTTTGCGTTGAATTTGGCGGTATTCTTTTATGGTGCTTTCATTGATACCAGCGAGCACCATGCCGCTACTGCCGTCTAACACCAACTGTTCTTCTTGTTGTAAAAGTGTGCGTGCACTTTGGATACCTACAACAGCTGGTATTCCTAAGCTTCTTGCCAAGATTGCAGTATGAGAAAGTGGCCCACCCAGTTCAGTAATGAAACCTGCTATATTTTGATTTTGCATTACTACTGTGTCTGCTGGAGTCAAATCATCAGCGACGATAATGCAGCCTTTGAGAGGCTGCAGCTTCATTTGTACAGTAAACTGCTGGTCTTTAAGAATTTGTTGAATTAGGTTGATGACGTGTTCAATATCGTTAAGGCGTGTACGCAAGTAGTCATCTTCCATTTGCTCAAATACAGCTTCTAATTTATCGCGTTGCTGTTTGAGTGCCCATTCAGCATTGCACTGCTGTTCTTGTATAATTTCTATTGGAACTTTGCGTAGCATCGAGTCTTTGACCATCAGCAGGTGAGAGCCAATGAAGGCAGCAACATCTTTTGGTGCGTCTTCAGGAATCGTGTCGCGAATACCACGCAGTTGTTTAGCTGCGCCGTCTACAGCAGCTTGGAAGCGTTCTATCTCCGCATCAATTTCATGTTCTTCTAGTTTGCGTTCAAAAACCTCGGGCGCACCGCGATTTAACAAGTGCACATTACCAATAGCAATGCCTCTTGATACTCCAATTCCTGATACGATTAACGCCATATAAGTGGAAGGCCTGAGTTATTTTGATACTTTGTTAAAAAATGATCTCAAATCGTTCATGTATATGTTAATACACATCGCTCATTTCAACATTTTTCCTCGTCTTATAATAAATCAGAACTTCCTTTGTATCCTTTAGTTGAGTTACTCTTCTTCATCGAACAGATTATTAAATAGGTTTTCAATTTCGGTCATTGCTTGTTGTTCATCTTCGCCAGTGACTACAACATTTACGATGGTATGTTGATTCGCTGCCAGCATCATTACACCCATTATGCTTTTCCCGTTGATTTTTCGACTGCCTTTTTGCAAAGATATCTCACTGCTAAAATTCGACGCCAGTGCGACTAATATTGCCGCTGCTCGCGCATGTAACCCTAGTTTGTTAGCTACAGTGAGGTCTTTACTTAACACAAGTTCTGCTTATTTCCATAATCGCTCTTTTTAGATTAATCATTTCACTTGGCAATCAATAATTCCATCATGTGCGCCGCTAAGGGCCTTCTTGACAAGGTCGGGTAATTTAAGTGTTGGATAATTTAAGGCGCGAATCAGCATGGGTAAGTTCAACCCAGCAATCACATAGATTTTTAAATCAGTATTATTTCTGAGATTGCTGCAAATATTACTTGGGGTGGAGCCAAAGATATCTGTAAGTACTAATACCCCATCACCATCATCAATCTTTTTGCATAGGCTTTGTGCTTCGGCCAACAACTTTTCTGGATTGCAGGTATTCGATACCGAAAGGTTTTCGCACTTAAGTGGTAGTGTGCCCAACATGGTTTTAGCGGTAGAAATGAGCTCTTGACCTAAATTTCCGTGTGTAATGGTAAGAATTGAGGTAGCCATTTATTTATCTAGATCACGATGTCGTACGGAGACATGAGTGTCTTCAAATTTACTAAATCGATTGGATAAATATTCAGTAACATGCACAGACCGATGGCGTCCACCTGTGCAACCAATGGAAACACTTAAGTAGCTGCGGTTTTCTTTTGCAAATAATGGTAGCCATTTTTCAATAAAAGTCGAAATTGATTCGATCATTTTTTTAACATCATCGTGTGATTGTAAAAACTCAATGACCTCTGACTCTTTGCCCGTTAACTCACGTAGTGAATTTTCCCAATATGGATTAGGTAAACAACGAACATCAAAAACATAATCTGAATTATTCGGTACACCATATTTAAACCCAAAGGACTGCAATAGTATAGTTAGTTCTGATGAATCTTTTTTACAAACTTGTTCGGTAATAATGGAGCGTAGTTCGCGCACATTCGTTGAAGTTGTATCAATGCGTAGATCCGCGAGTAATACTAAATCTTCAAGAATATTTTTTTCCATATGGATTGCTTCAATCAGAGGTAAGCCATTTTTTGTTAAAGGGTGTTTGCGACGTGTTTCGCTGTAGCGCTGGATAAGAGTTTGTTCATTGGCTTCTAGATGAATAAGTTCTAAGTCAATACCTTGTTTTTTTATGGTTACAACGATATCTGGGAAAGAAATAATATCTTTACTTGCATTGCGAGCATCAACCCCTATGGCTATTTTTTCATAGTACATAGAGGCGGTGCCAGCTAAGTGTTCAATACAGGTCAATAGCATGCTTAATGGCATATTGTCGATGCAATAAAAGTCATCGTCTTCGAGTGTGTTTATCGCGACAGATTTCCCTGAGCCGGATAATCCGCTAATAATTACTAATTTCATTGTTACTTATGCATAGATTTTTTTTGACGTTCAATAAAATCATCACTGGCTTTGTAACCGTTTTTTGAGAGCAAGTGATTTCTCACAGCAGCCTCGACTAACACTGCTAAGTTTCTACCAGGTGCTACGGGTAGAGAGATTGTTGGAATCATGACGCCAAGTATATTTTTTTTCCTTTCTGACAATCTGAGTCGATCTTCAGTTTTTGGTACATTATTTTTTGGTGGAATGAGTTCGATGATAAGTCGCAGAAATTTATTCGATTTTATAGCACTATCGCCATACATTTCGCGAATATTGAGTACGCCTAAGCCGCGAACTTCAAGAAAGTTTTTTAATAGATCAGGGCAAGTGCCGTTTACTGTTTCAGGCGCGATGCGCGCGAATTCAGGCGCGTCATCAGCAATCAGTCTATGTCCACGGCTCACTAGGTCGAGCGCAAGTTCACTTTTACCTAGACCGCTTTGTCCAGTTATCAATACACCCACGCTAATGACTTCCATAAATACGCCGTGAAGAATTTCTTTTTCTGCTAATGCTTGGGTTAAGTAGTAACGTAATTGATCGATTAATTCATTGCTTGAAAGTGATGAACAAATTATAGGTAAATTATACTTTAGTGACTGTACTCTAAATTCTTCTGGAGGACTGAGCCCATCGCTAATAAAGACTGCAGCAGATTTTCTTTGAAATAATTGTGTAAGTAAATTTTGTAATATGTTTTCATCTGCTTTATTAAAAAAATTAAGTTCTGTTTCGCCAAGAATTTGTGCTTGGTTAGGATGAATTAAATTAAAGTAACCTGCCAGTCCTATTTCTGAAGATGAAAAAGATAAGCGAGTAAAACCGAGCCCGCTGTTTCTATTTCCTGACCACCAGTGAAGATCAAGGCTTTCTTGTTTGTTTGTAAACAGATCAATAGTTTTTAGCGCTACGTTGCCGTCATTTGTATTTGATACTGTCATGGTTGATAAACAGTTCTATTTAAATATAGAAGCAAGCGCCTAAAGCGCACAAACTATGCAGCAAGATGCTTTGGGTCTTGTGTGAGTGCTTGGTAAAGCTCTCTTGCGTTGCTGGATTTTTGAATAGAGTTGTGAAGTTTTTCATTATCTAAAAGTTCAGCTAGACTCGCTAATAGTTGAAGATGGTCGTCATTTGCATCTTCCGGCACCACTAAACAGAATAAAAAGAATACAAGCTTGTCATCACTAGCTTCATATTCTATACCTTCTTCTAGCTTTAGCATGGCTACATTAATACTTTCAATCTCTTGCATGCGGCAATGTGGTATTGCTATTCCTTCACCTAGGCCCGTGCTGCCTAATTTTTCGCGTGCTAGTAGCGCATCTAATACTTTGCTTTTGTCTAAATTATTATCTTGATATGCAAGCGATTCACTTAACACTTCAAGTGCTGCTTTTTTGCTTGTTACAGAAGGAGAAAAAACTATCCCTTCTTCAGAGACAAAATCTTTGATTTGCATTGTTACGAGAATTTTGAAATAAACTAGTTTATTGCGTGATGCTCCACATCGCGTTGATGATGATCTTTGAGTTTTTCTTTGTGTTTGACGATTTGTCTGTCTAGTTTGTCAACTAAGTTATCCACAGCAGCATACATTCCTTCGTTTGATGCATCTGCAAATAATTTATTCCCACTCACTTGAAGTGATGCTTCAGCATGATGTTCGAGTTTTTCTACGGTTAAAACTACATGGATATTAATTACGTGATCAAAATGACGAGTAAGTTTTTCAAATTTTTTTTCAACATATTTTTTTAAAGATGATGTTATTTTTAAATGCTGGCCCGTTATGTTTATTTGCATAATTACTCCTTCAATTATTTACATCAATAGTAAATCACAGTCCTACATAGATTAAAATAGATTAAATTATTTTTCTTCTCTCGTTAGAGGGTGGGATGCCTAATGATTCTCTGTATTTAGCGATTGTGCGGCGAGCTATGGTAATGCCGTTTTTTTCAAGTAAAGTAGCAATTTTGTTGTCGCTCAGCGGCTTAGCCTGTATTTCTTCTTTAATCAATTTTTTGATCATTGCTTGAATCGCGGTAGCTGAACAAATTCCCCCATCATTTGTATTGACATGGCTTGAAAAAAAATATTTGAACTCGAACACTCCGCGAGCACAGTCTAAGTATTTTTTTGTGGTAACTCGGGATATGGTTGATTCGTGTAAATCCAACTCTTCTGCTATATTTCGCAACACTAAAGGCCGCATAGCCGTCTCACCATATTCAAAAAATGCTCTTTGGTGGCGCAAAATTGAGTTAGCTACACGCATTAGTGTTTCATTGCGATTTTGTAGACTTTTGATAAACCAACGTGCTTCTTGTAGTTGGTTTTTTAAATATTCAGCGTCATTACTTTCACTAGAGTTTTTAACCAAGCTTGAATAAACATCATTAATACGCAACTTTGGTGCGCTATCCGTATTTAGTCTTACGTGCCAATTACCCTCATGCTTTGAAACATATACATCGGGAACAATATATTCAGGTTTTTGATTACTTATTAAATCACCAGGTCTTGGGTTTAATGATTGTATCAACTTAACTGCATCCTCTACTTCTTCGAGAGTAAAATTTGTGATTTTGATAATTTGTTTGTAATTTTTAGTTGCAACCTTATCAAGAAAATTTTCAACTAATAACCGTGCGTTTGAAATAGCAGGAGTTTCATTGCGCATCTGTTGCAGTTGAATTTCTAAGCATTCTTGTAAACTTCTTGAACCAGAGCCAATTGGGTCAAGACGCTGAATAAATTTCAGTACTGCTTCAATTTCGTCAAGCTCGATTTCTTCATAGTCTTTTCTTAAATTTTCATAAATATTTTCCACAGATTCCTGTAGGTAACCCGACTCATCTATCGCATCAATTAGCGTGATAGCAATTACATGGTCTAATTCTGTAAGTGAGCTAAGCTCTAGTTGCCATATTAAATGTTCTTGTAGCGAGTCTTGATTATCAGTGCTTTGATTTTCTAAATAAGCAGAATAATCTTCCGTTTTCTGTGCGGAAGGGGTGGATTGAATAGGTTCGTAGTAATCATCCCATTGGCTATCGGTTGGTAATTCATCAGGTAAATATTCATTTGTGCCAAGTTCGGCAACATCGCTTACATCTTCTTTCTGTGGCTGATTTTCAGATAGTAGTGTTTCAGATGCCTTATCCTCCTCGGTCTCGAGCATAGGGTTGGTTTCAAAGGCTTCTTGAATTTCAGCTTTAAGCTCCAACGAAGAAAGCTGCAGCAAGCGTATAGCTTGTTGCAGTTGTGGCGTCATAGTTAGTTGCTGGCCTAACCGAACTTGAAGTGAAGGTTTTAGCATTTTGGCAATTATGGCACGATAATTGCTTACTACACACTAATTTATTCTACGGCTTGTCGACTGAATACGACCCATAGTAGGGTCTGTAATTTGAAATGTGCGGGTTTTAGTGAGGGTAAGCTGGAAATATATGTGTTAGTTAAGTGAAAAGTTTGAGCCCAGGTAAACGTCTTGCACTTCTTTGTTTTTTAAGAGACTTTTTGGTGTACCTTTGGCTAGCATGCGCCCTTCGTTTAATATGTAGGCATGGTTACAAATGTCTAATGTCTCACGCACGTTGTGGTCGGTGATCAACAGGCCAATTTCTTTGTCACGTAGTTCTTTGAATATGCGTTGAATGTCTTTTACTGAAATTGGGTCTACACCAGCAAAGGGCTCGTCGAGTAAGATAAATTTTGGTTGCATGGCAAGCGCTCTCGCAATTTCAGCGCGCCTCCTTTCACCTCCCGATAAATTTACACCTTTATGATCACGTATATGTTCAATTTGTAAGTTTGCAAGTAGTGCATTACATTGTTGCATGCGTTGACTTTTTTTCAACCCGCCTCTGGCTTCAAGGCTAACAAGTATATTTTGTTCTACAGTTAAACCACGAAAAATAGATGCTTCTTGTGGCAGATAACCAATACCTTGTTTGGCTCTATTATGCATAGGCATGTTTGTAATATTTTGTTCATCAAGCTTAATGCTCCCATTGTTACACTGCACTAGACCCACAAGCATATAAAAGCAGGTGGTTTTGCCTGCACCATTAGGGCCCAGCAAACCTACAATTTCACCAGACTTGATTGCTAGCGATACGCTATCGACGACTACGCGAGATTTAAATTGTTTGCGCAAGTTTTCTGCGCTAAGGGTGTTCATGTAATTATTTTAGAAGTAGTAGTGCTTATTGTTCTTGCGTTTCTTTTTGAATGGCTTCTGGGAAAACAGTGATATTGACGCGATCATGGCCAGAAGAGCTGCCTGCCGTGACTATTTCTTTATCTGTATAAAAAGTAATTTTATCACTTGCAAAGGTATTGCCTGCTTCGGTTAATTTTGCATTTTTTGTTAAAATAATTTTATTCCCCGTAATGCTATAAACCATTTTTTCAGCTTCAGCATTAATTTTTCTTCCATCATCTGTAGTTTGTTTAAATGTACTTAACTTGCCTTCAGATATAATTTTTTGAACTTTTTTATTTGCGGTTTCAAGTATTACGATATCGCCGGTTAATATTGTGCTTCCCTGAGTTATTTTAACATTACCACGATAGGTGCTAATTCCTGTTGCATCATTTATTTCCGCAGAATCTGCCTGAATATTGATCGGCTTGCTTGAGTCGTCTGTTAGTGCTGTCGCATTTGAGTTCAATATATATAGTATTAAGAACATCGCGGTGAATTTGAGCAAAATATTGATTTTCATGTTTAACGATTATGCCTTCAAGGATTATATTGGCCTTTAACATTGCTATGAAGATGCAGCACTTTATCATTTAAGTTCAAGGTCATACCTAATGCGGTGACCTTTTGAGAGCCGCGAGTTGCTGTCACCGGTAAATCTGTAGTCACTTGCTGTTTTTTTTGTGAAATTGTGAGTTTCTCGGTGTATATGTTTAAAGGAGCAGGTTCAGCAGCTGTACTGGGTTGTTCAATTTTTACATCTCCAATCAAAGTAATCACATCATTTTTATCATGTGTTTGACCTTGTTCTGATGTGGCGAAAAGTTTACTGCCATTTTCGTTATAGATCACAATGTCCGGTGAAGTGAACTCGCTTCTTTGTTCGCTATGATAGAGCCAATATTTAGGAGCAGACAATTCATATTGTGGCTGGCCAGTAGGAGAGTTGATAATCATTTCGATATTATCAAAGCTTACAGTTGGCGTATTGTCGGAAAGCTTGGATATATGAGTATCTATGTGGCTAACGCGCTGATTTAGAAATGATAATGTGAGCACACCACCGACAATAATTAAACAGAAAATCCATAATAATTTAAACGACATGTGTTTTGACCTCATACTAGGCTTTTATTGCCAATGATTTTAGTCATGACCTTTGTGTAGATTATATGCTAAAGCCTTCTCCAATAGACCTTGAGATTCCAATAACAGTTCACTTATCTCGCGTACTGCACCATGTCCACCTTTTGCTGAAGTTTCCCAATGTGCATGTTTTTTTACAAAGCTATGCGCATTTGCTACTGCGATCGCCAAACCGCAATGAGACATGATTTGTAAGTCAACAATGTCATCTCCTGCAAAAGAGATTTGATCTGAGCGCAAGCCAAGTTTATTTAGTAGTTGTTGAAAGACAGCATATTTATCAATGCTACCCTGGTAGATATGTTCTACATTAAGGTCACGCATTCGATGTTCAAGTGCTTTGGAACTGCGCCCAGTAATTACGCCCACTTGTATTCCATAATGTTGCAGCATGCGTATGCCGTGACCGTCTAATGTATTGAAAGTCTTTATTTCTTCCCCTTGAGAATCAATATGTATATTCCCATCGGTAAAAACACCATCGACATCAAATAATGCTAAGCGAATGGATTTGGCGCGTTCTATTGTATTTTTATCAGGCTTCATATTTGCGAACTAATTTATTGAGTTTGGTTATAAATTAACAACATATATGCTGTATATCCGGCAATAAAAAATAGTCCAAATCCTCGTGGGATGAATTTTTTACGCAAGAAAATCAACACAAGTAAAAATAATACTCCTGTAGCAATTAGCATTACAGTATAGTCACGCGCAAAAAATTGTTTAGGTAGATTATAAGTAGTGATCAGGCTTGCGATTGCGGTCACGCCAAGGGTGTTAAAAATATTTGATCCCAAGACATTACCTAGTGCAAGCTCTCCATGTTTTTTCATCGCGCTGGCAATACACGTCGCAAGTTCTGGCAAGCTAGTTCCAAGTGCAACAATCGTAAGTCCGATGATTAAGTCACTTACTCCTAAGTGCAGAGCAATCTCGGTTGCGCTCCAAACCACTAATTTTGAGCTTGCTAGAAGCACTGCGAGTCCAATGAGTAAATCGGCAACAATTTTGGGCATTGCTGGATTTTGTGTATGAGATGTTTTGTCAGTTGAGTTATTGATTTGTTCTTTAAAGCGAGAAAGAAAATAGAGTGTAACAATTAAAGCGATAGCTAAAATTACACCATCAATAGTATTTAATTGCCGATCAATAATTAATAAACTAAATAAAACGGTTGCAGCAAGAAGCAACATAAAATTTTTCCGTATTAGTTCAGCGTCTATTTTGATTTGTAAAATACATAGCGTCACGCCTAAAACTAATAGTATGTTAGTACTGTTGGATCCAATTGCATTACCAATTGCGAGCCCAGCATTTCCTTGCCATGCAGATAATGCAGATACTAAGAATTCGGGAGCAGATGTGCCAAAGCCAAGGATGACAACACCGATTAAAATTTTTGAGATATTAAAATGCTGGCCCAGCAGTAGTGCATTCTCTGCAAAGGTGTTTGCGCTCCACATTAGGAGCAAAAAACCTAATACAAGTGCAGCAATAAAAATCAACATATGTACGGTTAGAGCTTAGTTGGCTTATTTATTAGTTAGATTGTTAGTAACTTGATGGCGAGTACATCGCCAAGCATACTATAAGCAGGTATGATGTTTGCTGGTTTTATTTGGATAATATTGCACTAACAGTGTGCTCACTATAATTAAGAATGCGAACATTGGAATCAATCGTACAAATCCGTGACCTGTATTTCTCTCACGGCGCGCACAAAATTTTCAACGGGATCAGTTTGGATATTCGTGCCGGCCAAGTTACAGCTTTCATGGGTCCAAGTGGAACCGGTAAGACCACTTTATTAAAGCTCATCGGTGGTCAGCTACGCCCTCAGCAAGGCAGGGTGCGGGTGTTTGGCGAGGATATACATAATGTTAACCAAAATACTCTTTATGCGCTTCGTAAGCGGATGGGCATGTTATTTCAAAGTGGTGCTTTGTTAACCGATTTAAGCGTGTTTGAAAATGTTGCGTTTCCGCTGCGTGAGCATACACAGCTGCCTGAGCAAATCATTCGCGACTTGGTTCTATTAAAGCTAGAGGCAGTTGGTTTGCGCGGTGCACGAAAGCTTATGCCTAGCCAATTATCTGGCGGTATGACGAGACGTGTGGCATTGGCGCGTGCAATTGTTTTAGATCCTTCAATGATTATGTATGACGAGCCTTTTACAGGGCTGGATCCAATCACAAAGGGTACAATTGTGACGTTAATCAAACAGTTGAATGAAAGTTTGGGACTTACGAGTATCATCGTTTCACATGACGTAGGTGAAACGTTATCAATTGCTGATTATATTTTTGTCATTTCAGAAGGTGAAATTGTTGAGTCCGGTACCTCTGCAGATTTATCAACGAGCACATCCGAATGGATGCAACAGTTTTTGCAGGGGCTTCCCGATGGGCCGGTTCCATTTCATTATCCTTCTGATAATTTTAAAGAAGATTTATTGGTGGGTAGATAATGGTAGCTGCAGCTATACAAAGCATTGGCAGCTGGGCGTTGGGATTATTTGAAAACCTTGGTCGTGCATCTATCTTTTTTACCAAAATTATTGCAGCAATTCCGCATGCGTTGACTCGGCCAAGATTGATTATCAAGGAAATTTACTCTATTGGTGTTTTGTCACTTACTATTATTGTTGTATCTGGCCTGTTTGTAGGCATGGTGTTGGGCTTGCAAGGTTACGTAACTTTAGTGGACTTTGGTGCGGAAGAATCACTAGGGGTAGTTGTGGCAATGACCTTAGTGCGCGAGCTTGGTCCTGTGGTTACAGCGCTTTTATTTGCAGGTAGAGCGGGTTCTGCCTTAGCCGCTGAAATCGGATTGATGAAGACTACAGAACAACTTTCCAGTATGGAGATGATGGCTGTTGACCCAATTAAACGCATTATCACGCCGCGATTTATCGGTGGTTTTATTTCTGTGCCATTGCTCACTGCCATTTTCACTGCGGTTGGAATCTTGGGTGGAAGGCTTGTTGGTGTGGGCTTGTTAGGCATTGACGAAGGTTCTTATTGGTCGCAGATGCAAGCCAATGTGGACCTAATTGATGATGTTGCCAATGGCATGATTAAGGGGGTGGTGTTTGCCATTGCTTGTGTATGGATTGCTTTATATCAGGGCTATGATGCAATGCCAACCGCAGAAGGTATTAGTTTAGCGACTACACGCGCAGTGGTTAATTCAGCACTTGCGGTGCTTGGACTAGACTTTGTATTAACAGCGTTAATGTTTGGTAACTTTTAAGTAACTATTAAGAATTATAAGAATCAGGAAATGAAATTATGACAACGCGTTTTATCGAAACTATGGTAGGGTTTTTTGTGTTGCTTGGGTTTTTAGCGTTATTTATGTTGGCTATGAAAGTCAGTAATTTGAGTCGGCTTACTAGTAAAGACGGTTATGAAGTGTCTGCTTATTTTGAAAACATAGGT
>Ga0255057_10000977_pt1 | contig 16498 bp, 16 predicted proteins | sample Cases_109_6_MG_FD_189022 | JGI IMG/M metagenome (GOLD analysis project Ga0255057, IMG submission 189022) | Seawater microbial communities from Amundsen Gulf, Northwest Territories, Canada - Cases_109_6 | ecosystem: Environmental > Aquatic > Marine > Gulf | place: Canada: Northwest Territories... | reverse complement strand
ACACGCCCCCTCATCAGGGTTATTGCACGCGTTGAACGAGGCCTCGCATACCGGTATGTCGTCCTGATTCTCGCAGTCGGCGCACACCTGGGCCGCGGTTTGGCCGCCCGAGCCGCCCGTAGCACCCGAGCCGCCCGTAGCGCCCGAGCCGCCCGTAGCACCCGAGCCACCCGTAGCACCCGAGCCGCCCGTTGCGCCCGTAGCGCCCGTTGCGCCCGTGCCGCCTTCGTCGTCGCCGCAGCCGATTACCGCCAAGCTGCCAACCAGCAAGGCCATCACAAAGAGTCTGCTTACTTTCATAATGTTATCTCCTCCATGCGGGATCCGAGGATCCCATCTCCCGTGTGTTTCCTGTGGGGTGAGCTAACATAGCCTGGTGAAAGTCTCACCCAGAACTTTCCTAGCCCATGGGGACCACTCTGAGAACCTTGGAAGGTTGGTTGGAAGCTTCGTTCCAGATTCCGTCGCTCGCTACACTACTTCGCAGCAGGCGAGGGCGACTACAACGCACCCCTCAACATTGGGGTTCGTGTCGGCGCACTCCTCGTAACAGAACTCGCATTTCGATATGTCGGCCTGATTCTCGCACTCGGCGCACACGCTGCCGTTGCTAGGTGTTCCGCCCGTGCCGTTTGATGGTGCTGGGTCGTCACCGCAGCCGACCACTCCCAAGGTGCCAGCCAGCAGCGCGATCATAAAAGTCTGCTCAGTTTCATCGTCCCATCCTCCTATTTGAGTCAGCCCGACTCTACTATGTCCGGTAGGGCCGAAGAAAGGGTTCGCGACATTCACTTTCGGCAAAAACCCGCAAAAGAGAGGAACCGACAGCGAATGAAATGCGTTGGCACCCAGCCTTCGCAGCCCGTTGCTACCGCGGAATGAAAAACCCGGCGCCGTTCAGTCGACGGCGCCGGGTCTAGGCTTGGCTGCTTCCCACTGACAGTCGGCCGCGCTCGATGAGTGGCCTTCGTCGATCAGCTTCTCTACTATTCGAGGTTGCAGCCTAAGAGCGCGAGTCCAATGCATTCGTCGCGCTGGAACCCGGGCGCGAATGCGATGCAAAGATCGACCTCGTCCTGGCACTCCTCTTTCAACATGTCGTTCGTTGCGCAGGCTCCCACGTCGCACAGTATGCCCGTGTCGTCGGACACGCACTCGTTCTCGACACAGATCTCGCCGGATTCGCAGTCTTCATCATTGCATTCGTTGCAGATGGCAATTGACAACGCGATGCATTCGTCTTCGGTGAGATTCTCTTTGACCGTCGGTGACGTGAGCTTGGGTGATGCCGGGCCCACGATCGTGCGGGTTCTTGCCGCGGACGGATCGCAAGTTGTTGCGGAGGTCGTCACCGATGCTGCGCAGAACTACGCGTACATGACGCCCGTTATCGCCCCAGGGACGTACATCGTAGCGGCCGGTACGGACCGGGACGGCGACTCCGTCATTTGCGACATCGAAGACGCATGCGGTCTCTCGCCGGAGCAGGTGATCGTGAGCTCCTCAGGCGAGGGCGTCGCGAACGTGGACTTCCTCCTCACCTTCGGGGTCGGCCAACGTCCACCGCCAGTCAAAAATGAGTCGCCATAGGGGCCCGCTTCACGAACGAGGCCCACCCCGTTCGTCGTGATGGTCGGTCCGCCGATGTGCCAGTAACCGCAAGACCGCGCACGCCAGCTCTCGCGACTCTGCATGCCTAGAGCTCGACAAGACCTTGCGCGCGAGCGTGCCTAAGGTCTCGGCGTTGGGCACATCTCCCACGTCCGCCCTTCCCTCCGTCGTCTCCGCTTCGATTTTGCCAGTTGGCAAAGCGTTTTCCCGAACGCGCTTTTTGCTGTCTTTTGTTTCCGCTAACTGGGGATCCGGTTTCCCGTGATTACCCGTAGTTGCGTGAATGGGCGCGAAATCCGATGTTTTCGATTCCCACCGCCTCCACTACTTAAGACAAGTCATTGCTTGTGGTTAGCGCGATTGCCGATCGCCGATGACCACATAGTGACCATCGTCGGCTTGTCGCGGTGCCGGTTCGTCGAGCTTGGCCACGGCCTGCTTGAGCCGTGACTCGCTCAGGTGAGCGTAGATCATCGTCGCGTCGATGTTCGCGTGCCCGAGGAGCTCCTGCACCACTTTGAGTGGCTCCCCTCGCATCACCAGATGGCTTGCGAAGGTGTGTCGAAGCACGTGCCACTGCACGGTGCGGTCGAGGCCCGCCCTTCGGCAGGCGAGGGGCAGCACCCGTTTGATCATGTCTCGGGTCAGGAGAGAGCCGTCCTCTTTGGAGAACACCAGTTCTCCACGGAGATGCCGGTGGTCTTTTAGTATCCGGACCAGACTCCCCGGAATCGGCACCCGGCGGGACAACCCGTTCTTGGGCGTGCCGAAGGTTCGTTTCCAGACGGACCGTTTGACGAAGATCTGGCCGTTGACCAGGTCGACGTCGGTTTGGCGTAGGGCGAGCAACTCTCCGAGCCGTAGCCCGGCTTTCAGTCCCGTCGCGACCATGGCTTGGAACTCCGAAGCAGTCGCGCCGAGAAGGCGTTCGGCCTCCTCGAAGTCGAGGAAATCGAATTCGGGTCGGCGTTTCTTCATCCATTTGAAGGTAGGGACGACCTCGATCAGGCCCCACTCCTGCGCGGACCGGAGCGCGGTGCGTAGCACCGACAGGTGATTGTTGATCGTCTTGGGCGATAGGCCCTTTGCGAGTTGCGTGCTCTTGAACCGCTCGAGCTGTCGAACCCCGATCTCGGACAGGAGCCGCCTTCCAAAGAACGGCGCGAGGTGGCAGCGGATGATCAACTCCTTCGAGTAGACCTCGCTGGGCTTGTTGTTGGTCTTGGCATACGTCTCGTGCCATTCCCTGAGGAAGTCTTCGCACGTGGGCACAGACGTGGTCGTCCCGGGTTGTGCAATCCGAGGGATCAACGGCTCTCCGTGCATTAAGCGCTGAAGGAGGAGCCGTTCGAACTCCTTCGCGCCTTTTTGGGTATTGATCGGCGATTTCTTTCGGTAGCGTTTGCCTTCGTACCTGAAGTCGACCGTCCATCTTCCATCTCGTTTGATGACCGCCATCGTTGGTTATTCCTCCGATGCGGACACCCGGTTTTCCTGCACGTACCGTAGCACATCGGTCTTCAGGAATCGGACGCATCGGAGCACTCGGATGTGGGTAATCCGCTTGCCGGATATGAGCGCATAGACGGTCTTTGGGGAGATGCGAAGAAACTCGGCGAGCTCAAGGACCGTGAAGACATCCGGAAGCTCGTCGGATGGGCGACCCGACGACCGAGCGCGCTCAACATCAATCTGCGTCACGACGTGCTCTCCAAGGAAAAAGCTGCCCCTCGCTGATGGCATCACGAATGATCTCCCGTAGGTCGGCCTTCGTCGTGACGACGAGATCGAGGGAGTCGCTCATCTCTTGGGGTCCAGGTCGCGGTCAGGGTCCATCATCGCCTCGATTTCTTCTGGCGTGAGCCCAGGCGGACGTTTGCGCGGGGGCGGATACCGCTTGCCCTGGCCGAGGACGCTTCCGACTCTGCCCGGTGTCTGCTCAGGCGCCTTCACGGGTTTGGGCTCGACAGCCAGGGCGGTCTTACAGTGCTTTCGACAGTAGCGAAGAAAGGACCGATACGAACCCGGGAACGGCACCGGCCCGTCCGAATAGATCTGCCAGACGTTCCGCACTGAGAAGCCCGCCTTCAACCAGTCGTCGATTTCCTCGAGTCGCTCTAGGAAGTAGGGATACGGCGTTTTCTCGGCGGCCTTGCGCCGCAGCCCGGCCAAATTGGATCTCTCCCGTTCGTCCACATCTCTATTATCGGTTTTGCCCCCCAAAAAGTTGTCCGGGCGGAGCACTTTTTTTCGGGATAGAACGTACCGGGAATTTCGACCGGAGCTGTCACACGTCTTGGCGCGCATTGTCGCTCGCTGTCGTTTGGCTTGGCGCAGTCTGTCCATCGCCGACGAAACTTGGCGAACTTCGCCGAGCTCTGCCCAACGCTGTCGAAGCGGGACACGACTGGACAATCTTGGTCGGTATTTGCCAGCGTGTGAAACGATGTGCCTGAGTTGGTAAAGCGTTGGACACTCGTTGCCACTTTTGCGTCAAGCTCTGTTCGGGCAAGGCATAGTTTTGGCAGACACCAAAACTGCACGCCCTTCGTTTCGGAACTTCGTCCGAGCTCAGGCGTGATGACGCGCTCAACGCCTACGGCTTATTCGCGCGTTGCTTAAAACCACTTCTTGCTCGACAAGCGCGTCGCGCTCCCTATGCTTTTCGGACGTGGGACGACCAAAACAGTTCGAGCATCGGATCACCGTTCGTCTGCGTAACGAGCATGTCGAACACTTGCACGGGCTGTCGCGCCAGAGTGGGCTGGATCGGAATGAGGTCGTTCGGCGCTTGATCGTCGGCGCTCGGATCTCGAGCTTGGATGCGTTCGAGGGCTTGCAGAAGATTCAACGCGTTCAGGCCGAACAGAATCGGCTTGGCGGCCTTCTCAAGCTCGCGCTCACTGGCACCGTCGATAATGGGGCCGCAAGACGTACCCTTGCGGAAGTCGAGCGTACCTCGGCGCAACTTCGGTCTTTGATTGGGCGGCTCGCGGAGCGCGTGTGATTATCGAGCCAAAGACCTGGAAACCGAAGGGAGAGCAACGAGTCCGCCCAAGGTTCCGGGGGCTCGTTCAGTACATGCTGCGGGGCAAAGGAACGGAGCGCTGCACGTGGTTCATGGCCGGAAATCTCGAAGGCGTGGACCAACGCGAAGATGCAGAGACCGCGATCAAGGTCGTGGAGGCCTACCAGCGGCGCAACACGCGCGCCAAGCGTGACAAGACCTACCATCTGGTGATCTCGCTTCATCCTGACGACCGTTCACTGAGTGAACGGGAGCTCGAACTTGTGGTGCGCCGCGCCGTCGAAGCCGCGGGCCTTGAAGAGCACCAGTACATCGCAGTCCGCCACAACGACCAGGAGCACGAGCACCTTCACGTCGCCTTGAGCAAAATTCATCCAAAGACGCTGAAGATTCATCACCCGTGGAAGGACATCGAGAAGTTCAAGGAGCTCGCAAGCGAGCTCGAGCAAGAGCTTGGACTCCATCAGGTCGATCGGTCTGGGCTGAAAGAACGCGCGGGACGAAGCTACGCCTCGAGGCAGTTCGAGGCGGCGCGGGGCGAACAGAGTTTCGCGCGTTGGGCTCGAACGAGCATCGGCGAGACTCTCGACCTCCGAGGTGTCGGGGACTGGCAGGACCTACACGCGCGCCTGGCAGTCTACGGAGTACGACTGGTACCCCGGGGAAATGGGTTGGCGGTCGTGGATGCGACCCGGAGCAGCTTGCATTGCAAGGCTTCGGCGCTCGGACGGCAGTGGTCGAAGCGCAGGCTCATCGAGCGCTACGGTGAGTTCACGTGCGGGCCGAGCGCGGAGCGAGTCGCACGAGCGCAGAGAGAGTCCTATGCAGCGCAGCCCCTAGAGGCGCTTCGGGATGATGGGCTTTGGCACGAGTACCAACACGAGCTGACACAGATGCGGCGCATGCGCGCACAAACACGCGAAGGGGTCGCAAGCCGCATCAAGCAAGCACGCGACGCGTACCGCTCGCGGTACGCGCTACGTCATCACGCCATCCAAGCGCTTCCCATTTCGGGCAAGGACAAGCGAGCTCTTTACAAAGCCCTTGGCGCTGAAAGAGCCGCCGCCGAACGGGCCCTTCGGTTCAGGGTGAAGGCTTGGCGGGCTGCGGCCCAACCGCTCCATGCCCGGACGTGGAAGGCCTTCCTCGCAGAACGAGCCGCCAACGGTGACCGACGTGCGGTTCGCAGACTTACGCCCAAACGCAACACCCCAGCAATCCAGATCCGCTCAAGCGAACGCAACGCTCTACCCCGCGCGGGTCAAAGAACCAGTCGAGGGACCCGGGTTCATGAGATCGGAGGCGGGGCCCGAGTTCGCGAATCCTCCGGTCTGCTCGAGCTCGTCGGTGATGCAAGCCCCGAAGCGCTCGCTCGGCTGACGGGTATTGCGGAGAAACGGTTCGCAGGGAGTCGCGTACAAGCGCTCGGGAGCCGAGCGGTCAAAGAGCGACTGGAACAACTCATTCGTGGTCGAGGGCTTCAGGTCGTCAGCGAGAGGGAACACGAGCGCTAGCGAACGAAACAAGTAGAGTCGTCAGCCTATCTCGATCGTTCCGTCCTCGTGAACCGCTACGTTGTCACCGGTCTTGACAGCATCGAGAAAGTCATCGCCGAGCAAGTCCACGGTGACGATGCGTTTGCCGAGCCAGTTGTCGCCCATGAGGATGCCGCAGGCGGCCAGCGAGTCGATGTGGTTGGCGAAGAGCATCGCCTTCGGGGCAATGTTCTTTTCGAGGATGATCATGAACAAGGTCGCTGCGCTGCTCGATCCGATGGTCTGCGGGATGCAGACGATCTTGTCGGCGAGGTCGTGCCCGAAGAGGTCCTTGTTGTCGTGATCCTGGCAGACTCCAGAGTCGACGCCTGAGATCAAGACGTCGACATAAGTGGCGCAGGTGTTGAAGCCGATGTGGGACACCTCCGCTGAGCCTTCTACGTTGCCGGGCACCGCTGGTCGCCCTTTGAATGTCGCTTTCGCCATTGCTGAAATCCTTTCTTCGTCTCGTTGTTTCTCTCGCGCTTAGGCGACGTCCGCGGGCAACTTGCCGGTGACGATCAGCTCGGTGAGCGCGTCATCGAAGAAGAAACGCGCGGTGGTGTAGACCCGCGTCTTGTTGGAGTTGGTGGCGACGAGCTCGGCCCCTTCGACCGGGGTGGAACACCACATCATGGGGCAGTTGATGGGAATCGAGACCCCGTATCCATCGAGCTTCTTCGCGACTTCGGGATTGTTCTTCTCGAAGGCGTCCTTCACGTACTGCGAACCGAACATGTAGGTCGGGACGCCGATCTTGTCTTTGCCAGCCTGCTCCATCGCGTCGACGATGCGCTTGCCCCAATCGGTCATCTGACCGAGCGACATGTGTGGGCAGCCGAGGAACACCCGCTGGGGCGTGCCCTGCTTGTCTTTCCAAAGGTTCGGATAGCTCTTGTAGATTCGATCGAGCTCCGCGTCGTCGATCGTGTAGGTTTGATACCCCTCGTTTAGAAGGTCGCGTCCTTTGTCGACGGCTTCCGGAGTGACGCCCTCCATGTGGTAGAGGCCAACGGCGCCATTGCTCGCGGTGGCCGCACCCAAGTCCTTGAGATAGCCACTACTCTGCGCGTCGACGCCCTTGATAAAGCGGTCCATCCCGGTGATGTAGGAAACGTCTTCCATGACCTTGAGCCCGATCGCCGAGCCCAGCATCTCGGGATGAGGCAACTTCGTGGTCTTGACGTCGATCAACCAGACTGCCTGACGCCCTTCGTCGGTGAGCAAGCCAAACAACGGCGCTTTTCCGAGAATGTCGCAGAGCATATCGACGCCCATGGAGTTCCGGTTGGTGCGAGCGCCAAGTACCGAGTTGACGTAATTGATCGCCGACGACTCGGACCAAGCCAGGTAGTCGCCGCGCTTCGGTGTGTTGCCCATTTCGGGCAGGTAACAGGCGCAGCTCCAGTCCTTGTCGCTTCGCATTCCGAGCTTCTTGTTGCAATCCGCGAGCTCATCCATGCGATTGTAGATCTTGTCCACAGCCGCCTGCTCCTTGTCGGTAACCGGCAGGTGCACCCGGTCCATCGGCTTGGGGTCCGCGGTGAACGGTGCGTACGTTTTCAGCCCCGCATCGATGAGTTGCCGGTAAATCTTCAGCAGTGGTTCGACACCGTCGCTCCCCCAACTCACCGCGAGATGGGGTGCGCCTCCGAGGTCGACCAGCTTCTCCGCGCCGAAGAGCTCGCCGTAGGCCACCACCGTCTTGATGGCTTTCTGCAGGACGTCGCCCTTCTTGCCGTCGTAGATCTCCTGCTCCTCCGCCGTGAGCTTCACTTTCGGATGATCGTCGGACGCCTTGACGTGCTTCCGTGAATGCCCCGTATGGGTCGCGGGCGTGAAGTTTGGATCGGTGCCGATGTTTCCGTTCAGCTGGTGAGTCGCCATACCGATTACGCTCCTTTTCGAATCGAAGGCAGGAGGATACGCGACCCGACTCCGTCCGCACCAGCCATTTCATGCCACTCTTGGACCTGGCCATTTCACGCCAAGATCCTATGTTCGCTCGGCTCGGAATCCAGATGCCAAACGCTGACCTACCGATAAGCCATGCGACGCACCTCATCCCGTACGTCCGTTTCCTCGATCGGATCGGGGCGCCTGTCGAGAGTGCGTTGGAGCAGATGCACCTGCCGGGCGGTCTGCTCTCCACACCCGACTGCTACGTGCCCACCGCGTCGCTTTTCGGATTCATTGGACGGGGCGCGCGCAAGGAAGGCATCGACGACCTCGGTTTCCGAGTGGCATACGAGGAGGGGCTCGGCCTGCTCGGACCTACGCTAGCGGCGAAAGTCCGCGAGTCCCCGACGCTTCTTCACGCTCTGCAAACGTTCTGCCGTCTGGTCAACGGGCAAGCCTCCCAGTTTTGGACCTGGATCGTCGAGGACCGAGACGAAATGCGGGTCCATATTCACAGGACATTCGAGCCGGGCGTCCTCGGGTACACGCAAACCGAGTGGATCGGCGTGATGGGTGTCGTGACGATCGTCCAGCTGTTCGCGGGGCCCCGCTGGCAACCAAGCCGCATCTCTTTGGGGACGAAGAGCCCAGTTCCCAAGTCCCCGATGGAGGTCTTCGGAGACACCGAGTTCCTGACGAGGCAACCCGAAGTGTACATCGCCTTTCCGCGATCGACGCTGAGCCTTCGCCGATGCCAACACTCGGGCGACTCCCGTTTCGATCCGCCCGGTGCCGTCTCTCATGTGTACAGCAGTAAAGAGCCGGAGGCCGATTTCACGGGCAGACTGATGCAGTGCTTGGAGCCCCACTTCCTGGATGGCTACCCTCCGGTAACACTCGCTGCTGAAATCGCAGGCACGAGCGTTCGTACGCTGCAGCGACGCTTGGCCGATCGGGGCTCGAGCTACTCCGAAGTCGTAGACCGTGCGCGTTTCGACGTTGCCTCGAGAATGCTGACCGAAACGGACGCGCCTTCGATCCAGATCGCGCAGGCCACCGGCTACGGTGACCCTTCGCACTTTGCGCGAGCCTTCCGACGGCTTACGGGCCTGAGCCCCAGCGAATACCGAAGCCAGGCTGCTCGCGTCGAGGCCGAATAGGCGTCTGCCTCGGGTTGGCGCGAAATGGCTCTTTACGAGCCGAGGCGAGTTGGTACTCTTCGCGAATGATCACCGACCAGCCCGTCAACGACCACGACGACATGCGCAATGTGGCCGACAACATCCTGCGGGAGGTTGGCCTCAGCATCGGAGACAGCGGCGGAAAGGTGACGTTTGCCGGCGCAGAACCCGTTCGTAAGACGACCATGAAGGCGGGCGCGGCACCTGCGATCATCCTTGCTGCCAACGCCGTCGCCGAGGCGGCGATCTGGAAGGAAAGGAAGGGCGAGGGGCAGGACATCCACGTCGACCTCCGAAAGGCGTGGATCGAACAGAGCCCGTGGCAGCTCGATGCGGCCCCGTACACGCTCATCAATGGCGCCCACAAGATGTTCAATTTCGGTTCATACGTCGTCTTGAACCCCCAGTGCCCGACCCGTGATGGGCGCTGGATGATCATGTGCCCGCTCTACCCGTCGCAGGAAAGAAAGATCCTCAGGCTTCTGAATTGCGGACCTGATGAGTCGCAGCTTCGCGCGGCGATCATCAAGCGTGACGCGGCGGAGATGGAGGCGGCCGCCGAGGCGGCGGAGGTGCCGTTCCAGATGATCCGCACTCGGGAGGAGTGGGAAGCCTCGGAGCAGGGGCAGATCAACGCGCAGACGCCATTGGTCTCGATCACGAAAATCGGAGAAAGCGACCCGATTCCACTCCCGCAAGGCGAGCGACCCCTCTCGGGCCTTCGCGTGCTGTCGATGGTGCACGCCGTGGCCGGCCCTTGCTGTCCGCGAACCCTGGCGGGTCAGGGGGCAGACTGTCTGAACATCAACATGCCCGATTGGATCGAGTACGGGAACTTCTTCTTCCAGGCGGACGTCGGGATCCGGCAAGCCTATCTCGACGCGCGCAAGACCGAAAACCGCAAACACGTGTACAACCTGATCAAGGACGCCGACGTCTTTGTGGACAACCTGCGCCCCGGGGTCGCCGACGGCGAAGGCTACTCGGCGCAAGCCCTTGCGGAGCGAAAGCCAGGCATCATCACTTGCAGCGTCAAGCTCATGGCGCACAGCGGGCCGTGGTCGCATTGGCCTGGGTTCGACATCAACGCGCACGGGCTGACCGGCCTCGCCACGGCCGAAGGGACTCCGGATCAACCTCTGCCTCCTCAGCAGGTCATGGTGATCTGCGACATCATGACCGGCTACCTCGGTGCGCTCGGAGTCAAGGCCGCCATGCTTCGCCGCGCCAAAGAAGGCGGTAGCTACCGCGTGGACGTCTCTCTTACGCAGTGCTGCAGCTTCATCATGAGCCTCGGCCTGAACGACAAAGAGACGATCGAGAACCTCGAAAGCCTTGGCGAGGAACACCAAATCATGAAGCCCAACCTGATCACCGGCATGACCGGCTTCGGCGAGCTCACGAAGGCCGGGTCTCAGGTGGAGGGAATGAAGACCCCCCAGTACTGGGAAGACCCGCTGCTCTACGTGCCAGGTTCCTCTAAGCTCGAGTGGCTCGAAAAGTAGAGCCCGACAGGGCAACCCGCCTCGGCTGAAAAGTGGCTCACCAGGTTCGGCTGGGAGCGTGGTTCGCCTGAATTCGGGGCCGCTCTAGCTTCCAGATCTTCCTTTTCCAAGTGGCGTGAAATGGCCGGACAGGCTCCCAGGTCACCGTGCTAGAGTCGTCGGCCTTCGTCGGGGCTAGACGGTTCCGCCGGGCAGCACATCATTCAGAGCCACGTATCTAATTCGGAGGAACCCATGGGGAATATTCTAGACGGAATCAAAGTCATCGAGGTCGCGAGCTTCGTCGCGGGCCCGTCGGCTGCGGTCCAACTGTCGGACTTCGGCGCCGAGGTCTTGAAGATCGAGCCGCTTAGCGGTGACCCGTGGCGAATGGGCCACCATATACCGCCGCTGATGCCGAGCGAGACGGCGTACACCCACCTTCTTGCAAACCGAAACAAGAAGTCGGTTGCGCTCGATCTCAAAAACCCGGCCGCCCAGGAGGTTTTGTACAAACTCACCGAAAAAGCGGACGTCTTTCTCACCAACTCGCTCCCTCACGTCATCAAGGACTTGAACATCGACTTCGAGAAGATGATCAAGATCAATCCCAAGCTCGTGTATGCCCTGATCACCGGCTTCGGCGAGAAGGGTGCAGAGGCCGACGCACCTGGGTTCGATGAAACCGCATGGTGGGCTCGCACAGGGCTGATGAACACACTCCGTGCCGCAGGCGCCGAGCCGTCGTTGGCTCCCGTAGGCATGGGCGACAACAACACCTCGGTCGCTCTGTTCGCCGCCGTGATGACCGGCCTCTATCAGCGCGAGCGCACCGGCAAAGGCTGCAAGGTCAGCACCTCTCTCATGGCAAGCGGCGTATGGACCAACAGCATTCAGGCGCAGGCGGCGATCGTTGGCTGTAAGCCGCTTCAGGTCATCTCGCACGGCAACTGGCCGAACCCGCTCGCCGGCGGCATCTTCAAAACCAAGGACGACCGCCGCATCTTCATCGTGCAGTTGAACCCTAGGAACTGGGGACCCATGTGCGATGCACTTGGAGCGACTGCCCTGAAGGCCGATCCGCGTTTCGCGAGCCCCGGGCTGCAGATGAAGAACCACGTCGCGCTCAATCAGGCACTCGACGAGCTCTTTGGAACGATGACCCTCAAGGAAGCCTCCGACAAGCTTCGTGCTGGCAAGACCAACTTCTCGGTGGTCGCGACCAACGAAGAGCTGCCCAACGATCAGCAGATGATCGACAACGACTTCTTCCCCGTCATCGAGGGCACCAACGGCATTCGAACGGTTCAGAGCCCGGTCTCCGTCGAGGGCATCACGAAGGCCACCCCGCAGCCGGCACCGGAAAAAGTCGGCGGGGACACTGCTGCAGAGCTGAAGGCCGTGGGCTACAGCGATGAAGAAATCAAGAAGCTCGCCGAGGCGGGCACGATTGGCGCGGCGTAATCAACCAACTTCATCGGTAATAGGAGATAGCAAGCAATGCCAATTGATCTGAAGAAGGCCCTCGCGGCCAAGCATGAAACGACCCACCAAAGCTACAGTGAGACCGACGTCATCCTGTACAACCTCGGAATCGGCGCATCCGCCGGAGCGACCGACACCGACCAGTTGGAACTCGGCTACACGTACGAGCAGAACCTCACGGTACTCCCGAGCTTCGGGGTGATTCCGGTGTTCCCGATGATGGACCAGACCTTCCTGCACACGCCGGGCATCGACGTGCCGATGGCCAAGGTGCTTCACGGCGAACAGGAGATCGAGATCCACAGACCGCTGCCTCCGAACGCCCAGCTCGAGAGTCGGGCCAGCATCCCGGCCATCTACGACAAAGGCAAGTCCGCGCTGGTGATCATCCAGGTGGACACCAAGGAAAAGGGCGGAGACCCGATCTGCACCAATCGATTCTCGCTTTTCGCACGCGGCGAAGGCGGCTTCGGTGGCGAGCGCGGGCCCAAGGCCGGCAACAAAGCACCCGATGAGCGCGCGCCCGATTTCACCGTGGAATCGACGTCGACGGTCAACCAGCCACTGCTCTACCGTTTGACCGGTGACATGAACCCACTCCACGCCGACCCCGAGGTGGCGAAGAAGGCCGGCTTTCCGAGGCCCATCCTCCAAGGGCTCTGCACCTTCGGAATGGTCTGTAAAGCAGTCGTCGACGGAGTGCTCGGCGGGGATGTCAGCCAGGTAGCCGGATACGGCGTGCGTTTCGCCAGCCCCTTCTTTCCGGGCGACACCTTGGTCACCAAGGTCTGGAAAGACGGCGACAAGAAGCTCCTGATCTCCTCGCACGCCAAGGACGGCGGCGGGTTCGTTCTAACCAACGCGTTCATCACCCTTCGCTAGAAATCCAAAGAGGCAAGCATGTCAGATAGTTGTACGACGAAGAAAGACGGTCATGTCCTGACCGTGACCATCAACCGACCGGAAGCGCTGAACGCGCTCCGGCCGGAGGACAGTGATGCGCTCGCGAAGGCGTTCGACGACTTTCAGGCGGACCCCGACCTTTGGGTCGCGATCCTGACAGGAGCCGGAGATCGCTCGTTTTGCACGGGCGACGACCTCAAGTTCCTGGCTGGCGGAGGTAAGCTCACGGCGCCCCCGAGCGGCTTTGGCGGAATGACGACCCGGTTCGACCTCAACAAGCCCTTGATCGCGGCCGTGAACGGCTACGCGATGGGGGGCGGCTTTGAAATCGCCCTGGCGTGCGACATCGTCGTCGCGTCGGAGAAGGCGATTTTTGCGCTGCCCGAAGTCCATGTCGGCCTCGCGGCAATGGGCGGCGGGATGCACCGATTACCACGTCAGATTGGCCTCAAGAGCGCGATGGGCATCCTACTCACGGGGCGTAACGTGAGCGCCAAGGAAGGCGCCGAGCTAGGCTTCGTCAACGAGGTAGCCTCGCCTGACAAGCTGATGGACACGGCGCGTCGCTGGGCAGACGACATCCTCAAGAACGCGCCGCTCTCCGTCTTCGCCAGCAAGGAGTCCGCACTGCACGGGCTAGACCACGCTTCGGTCCAGGAAGCGATGTCCGCCTCCTACCCGGCGCTGAAGACCATGCTGAGCAGTGAGGACGCCCAAGAGGGGCCAAAGGCCTTCGCGGAGAAGCGGGCACCCCAGTGGAAGGGCCGCTAGAAGGGGCCGTGTGCAGCACACTCCCCTATTGATGTCGCGACTCCTCGACCGCGGGGCCCGCGTGGCCCCCGACGAGGAGCTCGTGACTGCGACCAAATCCGGCACTCCTCGGCGGCAGACCTATCGAGCAACACGTGACCGGACCCATCAGCTTGCCCATGCGCTGACCAAGGCGGGCGTTCAGATCGGTGACCGTGTCGCAACATTCATGTGGAATGGATCGCGTCATCTGGAGGCTTACCATGCCATCAGTGGCATGGGCGCCGTGCTGCATCCCCTCAATGTCCGGTTCACGGAGGAGGCGACGCAATACATCGTCAACCATGCCCAGGACAACTTGGTCATCATCGATGCGGATCTACTGCCTGCCTTCGAAAAACTCGCCGGGAAGATCCCGACCGTCAAACAGGTTGTCGTTGCCACCGAAGAGGGAGACGAAGGCTGGCAAACATCACTTCCCAATGCCGTTGATTACGAAGAATTCATTAGCGGGTGTCCGACGCATTACGATTGGCCGGAGCTCGACGAGAATTCGCCGCTGGGCATGTGCTACACGAGCGGCACCACGGGCAACCCAAAGGGTGTGATGTGCGAGCATCGCTCGCAGTACCTCAATACGATCACGCTCGCCATGACCGATTGCATGAACATGTCCGCCACGGACAGTATCTGTGGCGTGGTGCCGATGTACCACGCCATGGGTTGGGGGATTCCCTGGGCGGCCACGATGCTGGGAGCCAAACAGGTTTTCCCGTACCGCTACATGGCGCCGGAGCGATTGGCGTCTCTGTTCGCCGCCGAGCAGGTGTCTTTAACCACGGGCGTGCCGACGATCTGGGAAGATCTACAGGCCTTGATCGAAGCCGACCCAGGAAGATTCGACCTTTCCAATCTGTCGCGCTTGGTCTGCGGTGGGTCGGCTCCCGCGGCGGCGCTGAGTAAATGGTACTTTGAAAAGATGGGGGTCGAATTGATCCAAGGCTTCGGCATGACCGAGACGAGCGCCCTCGTGACCATTTCGCGACGACTGATGAAACACGCCGATCTGAAACGCGACGAGGATCAGCAACTCGCGAACATCGCCAAGACCGGCATCGCCATGCCTGGCCTCGATGTCGAAATCGTGGACGACGCATTCAATCCGCTGCCTCACGACGGCAAGGCGCAAGGCGAGTTTCTCATTCGCGGGCCATGGGTTTGCGATGAGTACTATCAAGAACCGCATCCGGATGCTTTCCATGAGGGCTGGCTGCGAACAGGCGACATCGCGGCGATCGACTCGGACGAATACGTGATCATCACCGATCGCGCCAAGGACCTGATCAAGAGCGGCGGTGAATGGATCTCGTCCGAAGACCTCGAGAATGAGATCGTCGCAGTCGACGGCGTTGTCGAAGCGTGTGTCGTTGGGCAGCCTCATCCCAAGTGGGATGAGCGCCCCGTAGCGCTCGTCGTGTTGAAGGCTGGTGCCAAGGTTACCGCCGATCAGATACGGGACCATTTAGCGAAACACTTCGCGAAGTGGCAGCTCCCAGACGACGTCATCTTCGTCGACTCCATTCCGCGGACCGGCACGGGCAAGATGGACAAGAAAGCCGTCCGAGAGCACCTGAAAGCCGAGGGCTATCAGCTGCCAGACCTGCGCGGAACCTCGGCAGAGCGGAACCCAAAGTGAGCCAGCAAACCAAACGCGCCAAAGAGTTCGTCAGCTATCGCCAGGTCTTTCCGAATGAGGCCAACCCCGGGGGCAATATGTTCGGGGGTCGGATCATGGAGATCATGGACTCGGCCGCCGCCATCGCGGCCGATCACTTCTGCGGTCACGCGGGTGCCGTGACGGCCTCGGTCGAAGCGCTGACTTTTCGCCTTCCGGTTCACGTGGGCGATGTGCTCAAGACCGTCAGCAAAGTAGTGTACACGGGGCGTTGTGCCTCCTCAAAACCTCGTTGACGGCACAATCGTTGACGTTTCCACGCTCGGGGTCAAGCTCGCCTACCCCGATGATTGACCTGCTGTATGCCCTGTTCGCGACCGCCCGATCGAGCCTGAAGTCGCAGCGCGAGCTCGCTCTCGAAAACCTCGCCTTGCGACAACAGCTGGCCATTCTGCATCGCAAGAGCAAACGCCCCAAGCTCCACAAAGCGGACCGCGCATTCTGGGTCGCGCTCTGCCGCCTATGGCCAGATTGGCAGAACGCCCTGATCCTCGTGAAGCCCGAGACCGTGATCGGCTGGCATCGCAAGGGCTTCAAACTTTACTGGACTTGGAAGAGCCGAAACCGAGGCGGTCGTCCACCGGTCGATCGAGAGATCCGGGCGCTCATCCGTCGCATGGCCCGCGAGAACCCGACGTGGGGAGCGCCTCGCATTCACGGCGAGTTGCTCATGCTCGGCTTCGAGCTCGGAGAAGCCACGGTGTCGCGGTACATGCCGCTTCGGCGAAAGCCGCCGTCGCAGACCTGGCGTGCGTTTCTACGGAACCACACCCAGGACCTCGTTTCGATCGACTTCTTTGTCGTGCCTACAGCCACGTTTCGCGTCCTGTACGTGTTCGTCGTGCTCGAGCACGAGCGCCGACGCATCGTGCACTTCAACGTCACCG
>Ga0255057_10000975_pt1 | contig 16507 bp, 13 predicted proteins | sample Cases_109_6_MG_FD_189022 | JGI IMG/M metagenome (GOLD analysis project Ga0255057, IMG submission 189022) | Seawater microbial communities from Amundsen Gulf, Northwest Territories, Canada - Cases_109_6 | ecosystem: Environmental > Aquatic > Marine > Gulf | place: Canada: Northwest Territories... | reverse complement strand
TTGAGGTCATCCTTCCAGTCTTGGTATATCTCGTTGTCCTTTTTTGGGAGGTGCGTCAAGCCAACAGTTTTCCCTGAGGGCTTCAACGAACCTCCTTCCCATTGAAAAACTTGACCATCTGTAGGGTAGCTGACTCTGAAAAAATGGTGGGTCAGTTTCAGTACAAGCCGGTCTGTGGTTCTGGATATTTGTTCCAAAACCTTGGCCGGCTTTGTTGTATCCAAATGAAAAAAAGGAAAAGACTTCTCGCGAATATTGAGTAAACGCATGTCGTCACACTATCCACCCTACTCTTCCTAAATTTCGGATTGTCTCGCTGTTTCAATCTATGTTCTTAACTCCAGAAAAACTCCTATGACGGAAATTCCAAAAGGAAATATTTTTGATCTCCCTAAAAACTGGCAAGCAGACATGCTGTCAGGGTTTTTGGTGTTTTTGATTGCGCTCCCTCTTTGCTTGGGAATTTCATTGGCCTGTGGCTATCCTGCTATTTCCGGCATTTTTACAGCCATTATTGGCGGAATGTTGGCCACCTTTTTCAGTAACTCCGAACTGACCATCAAAGGGCCTGCGGCTGGACTCATTGTGATTGCCATTGGCTGCGTCACTGAATTTGGGTTTACGGGAGGGGAAGATCCAGCCTTAGACTTTCAGGCATATCGTCTTGCCCTTGGGGTTGGGGTAGTAGCTGGGATCATCCAAATTTTTTTGGGACTATTTAGAGCAGGGATCTTGGGGGAATTTTTTCCCAGGTCGGCCGTTCATGGTCTACTGACTGCTATCGGGATCATCATTATGGCCAAGCAGTTTCCCATTGCCTTGGGAGTCCGTCCTGATGGAAAGCCGTTGGAGTTGATTGCTAAGATTCCTCAATTTGTAATGGAGATGAATCCTCTAGTCGGTCTGATTGGGATCATGAGTCTCCTCATCATGTTTAGCTATCTGTTTATCAAGAATCCCAAAATCAAAGTCATCCCCGCTCCCATGGCGGTGTTGCTAGTCACTGTGCCTCTGGCGATGTATCTAAATTTTGGTCAGGACCAGACATATTCCTTTAATGGGCAGGAATATTCTTTAGGAAAACGGTTTCTGGTGGCTGTTCCGGAGAATATGTTTCATGCGATCACCTTCCCAGATTTTTCTGGACTTCTCACGACGATAGGATGGAAATATGTGGTGATGTTTGCACTGATTGGGAGCATTGAATCCCTTTTGAGCGCAAAAGCCATCGATGCAATTGACCCCTGGAAGAGAAAGACCGACCACGACCGCGATATGTTGGCTGTGGGGATGGGAAACACGATTGCGGCCGTTGTCGGCGGACTTCCCATGATTTCAGAAATCGTCCGCAGTAAGGCCAACATTGATAATGGCGCTCGAACGCGTTTTGCCAACATGTTTCATGGAATGTTCTTGCTGCTCTTTGTGGCGTTAGTTCCGGGATTGATCAATCAAATCCCATTGGCTGCCTTGGGGGCCATGTTAGTCTTCACGGGCTATCGCTTGGCCTCACCCCAAGAATTTATCCATATGTATCATGTGGGGAAAGAGCAGTTTATTATTTTTGTGTCTACTGTTATCGGCGTGTTGGCGACCGATTTGTTAATGGGCGTAGCCATAGGAATCTGTGTCAATATTGTGTTGCATCTCAAAAATGGTGTCCCAGTTCGATCCTTATTTAAACCGCAAATTCAGGTAGAGCGGGAAAACGGTCGTGCTGTAATCGTGAAAGTGAAAGATTCGGCCATTTTCAGTACATGGATAGCGTTGAAAAAAACCTTAGAGAGTCTTGCGAGCGAACCTCATGTGGTCTTGGATTTATCAGATACGTTTTTGGTGGATCATACGACGATGTCAAAACTCCATGAGATAGAGAAAGAATTTCAAGAACGGCAGTCTCGACTTGAAATTACGGGGTTAGACAGCCATCAACCGTTGTCGAGCCATCCAGAAGCAGGAAGAAAGAAGCCTAGGAAGTGACGAGATCTATAAAAGTCTAGGGACGGTTGTGCAGTTGTTTTTTTTAGAAAAGGGTTTCGACTGTCGCGTAGATTATGTGAGAGTCAATCAATCCAAGAGTAAATCTCTTATGCAACCGAGGGAAACTTTGCTTCGAGATCTTGGTCTAACGAGAAAACTATGATGCGTTCTCCGATGGTCACATCAATATCGGTAAACAACCCTAAAACCGTAGCTTCTGTAATCTGGCTAACTTGGGAACACAGTTTTTCGCGACCTTGGGAAATCAGATTCTGACGCATGGCTTTCACCATCTCAATTCCATCTTCACTCTTGGCCAACTGTCGTTCAGCTTGGGTGAGTACACCCTTAAGGCGAACCAGAACCAGATCATGTAAGATGAAGGCTTTGACGTCCATAGGGCCTCGCCCCATAAATTCCTGCTCGAATTTAATCACGGCATTTCGGATGGAAGCCTCAGCCTCGCCTTTTGTCGTTCGTCCATTTTTCATAAAAACTTGTGAAAACGTAGAGGATGAATCAAACGCGAGATTATAAAGTGTTCAATGGTAAGGAACAAATCCTCAAGCACTAGGATCAGAATGTCTACTGAATCGATCACAAGCAAACAGAAGAACCTGACGTCGGAAGAGCGACAACAGCTTCGGCAAGTCATTCAAGAGGCCAATGAACCCATTGCCCCATTCTGGCCTATGCGAACCATGGTTGCGCAAAACCCGATCCACGGATTGGAGTACTTACCCTTTGATCAGGCCGTGCGAAAAGGCAAAGATCTACTGGGAGGCAATGGGTATCTGCCGAATGAAGAGTATCGTCTGTTTTATCGAGAGGGACGTATAACCACCGAAAGCGTTCAGCGGGCGTTGGTCCGTGTAGGCCCTCTTACAGAATCGCAAGATCCAATAAAAATTGGGAACCTTCTTTTGTCTGCGCGTGATATATGGCAATGGCATTTAGTGGTTGGGTTTGAGGAGTTGGAGCCGGTTCTTTTGCAATGGGAACTGAGTGGGGGCGGAGCTATTCAGCAATTTCGTTCTGATCTACCACAGGAATCAAAACATCGGATTATCCAACGAACGATCGAGGAATGTGAGCAGTGCCGAGATTACCCGGAAGAGGCCTATCTAACAAATCTATGGAAGGCCACCTTAGCCGCATTGGCCTTAAACGGTTCCGTTTCGGGAGAGGAGGATTATGCAGATCACCCTCAAGGGGAGTCTTCTTCTTTATCTGCAGAAAAAACAAAAATAGAATTGCCCGTTCAACGAACGGTCAGTGATTGGGTCGAACAGTTGGCTGGTGCTTCCCTGGTCGAACAGATCAATAACCAAATGATTAAATGGATTGCAGCCTTTGTTGACGAAGGGTTGGCCGGGTGGGAAATGCCACTGCGGAACAAAGGATTTTTCAGGGCTTGGAAGGATCTGGCGCAATGGGATCGATCTGGACATTTCTTAGGAATTCATGATTTTCGACAAAAAATTCAAGAATTATCCGATGAGCCTGAAGTGACCATCGTCTGGTGTTTAGATCGTCTCGGTATCCCTCAATCACAGTGGAAATCGTATCTTTCAAGAGAGTTGTCCCAATTGCCTGGTTGGACCAGATACATTCGCTGGCTGGGAGAACATCCTCTGTATCATGCCCAGAGGGAACACCCGATTGATACACAACAATATCTGGCTGTTCGGCTGTTTTATGAAGTAGAGCTGAGTCAGGTGGTCTGTCAACGAGAATGGGGCATTGATGGAACCGTTTCCGCACTGAAATCATACTGGCAAGAACGCCGTGTGGAATACGAGGATGGCATGGGGCTAGATGGTCGTCCTGTAGATCCCACAACACAGGCCATATGTCGAGACGCCTGGCGCTTGTTTCATCTCGCACAATGTTTAGAGGTGTCGCCCATTGAGATGCACGACCTTTCAGGCACAGAGGCTCAGGCCTTGTTGAAGTGGCTTGATGCCTTTCCGTCTGACCTTCATGGTCCGGTTTGGCTCAAGGCTTTTGAAGATTCCTTTCAAGAAGACATTCGAGGAAAACTCTCAGCGCATCGTGGGGTTGTTAAGGACTTAGACATTCGCCCGCAAGCACAATTGGTATTTTGTATCGATGTCCGATCGGAGTCGTTCCGACGCCATATCGAAGCGCAAGGGCCCTATGAAACGTTTGGGTTTGCGGGATTTTTTGGCATTCCGATCAGTCACCAGGCCTTTGATAGCGAGGAACGGTCGGATTTATGCCCAGTGTTATTAACGCCCGATCATGCCGTGACGGAAGTACCTCGCTCTGGAGAAGAATGCTCTTTACAGAAATATTCTTCTGGCACTCGATGGCGGCAACTCGGTCATCATCTCTTTCACGATTTGAAGCACAATCCTATTGGGTCGATGATGGTGATTGATGTGCTGGGCTTCTTTTTTAGTTTTGGTTTAGTGGGTAAAACCTTGCTCCAAAAAACATTTCGTAGGATCACCTCAACCATCGAGCGCTGGTTCACTCATAGTGTACCGACACAGATCTCGATTTCTGCCCCTTCGGACCCGCCAAACCCGAAAGTCGGAGAAGTAAATGCAGAAGGGATTCCTCATGGCCTGGCACAGGGGTTTTCTTTGACGGAACGGGCGACCTTTATCGAAAACGGATTGCGGGCCATGGGGCTCACTCAAAATTATGCGCGGTTAGTCTGCCTCTGTGGCCACGGGAGTGAGACGGACAATAATCCCTATTATGGTGCGCTGGATTGTGGGGCTTGTGGGGGAGCTCCGGGGGACGCGAATGCGCGAGTCTTCGCTACTATGGCGAACGCCCCAGAAGTTCGTCGCATCCTCAAAGAAAAAGGGTTGCGCATTCCCGATGACACGTGGTTTCTTCCGGGGAAACATAACACCACGACGGATCGCGTGAAGTTTTACGATCTAGAAGAATTGCCTGAAAGTCATAAAGAAGATTTGCGTGTGTTGAAAAAAGATCTTGAAGAAGCTGGTGCGAAACAAGCCCTTGAGCGGTGTCATCGCATACCACGTGCTCCGACTGAAATTTCTCCAGAACAGGCCCTTGCTCATGTCGAGGAGCGCAGTTGCGATTGGGCTAACCCTCGACCGGAATGGGGTCTTGCCGGCAATGGTGCTTTTTTAATCGGAAGACGGAAACTGACTAAAGGGTTAGATTTAGGTGGTCGTGTTTTTTTGCATTCCTATGATCCTATCGCAGATCCTCAAGGTGCCATTCTAGAAAAGATTATGACGGCGCCATTGATTGTGGGCGAGTGGATTAACATGGGATATTATTTTTCTTCGGTTGACCCGTGGGCCTATGGAAGTGGCAGTAAGGTGCTGCACAACGTGGTAGGGGGCGTGGGAATGATGTTGGGAAGCCAAAGTGATTTGCAAATGGGATTTCCCTTGCAGACGGTCAACAATGGTGACATCCATTATCACGAACCCCTGCGGCTACTGGCCATCATTGAGGCGAATCCGAAGGTCATTTCATCTGTCATCCAAAAACATGCGATCCTTCAGCAGTTGTTTCATAACCAGTGGCTCAATCTTGTGGCATTGGACCCTCACGCATTTGAGTTTCATCGATATAATCCTGACGGGCTGTGGGAGGCTGTTTCTCATAACTGAGAATACTAGGCGATATGTGTTGAGGAAGAAAAGCCACCCTGATAAAAGAACAGGAATTATTTAGAGAATGGTGGGTTAATTTTTATCCGTGCTAATTGGGTTGGTAGCGGTACAATCTAACTAACCAGATGCTTTTGTAATGAATCCCTTTCAATTTCCAGTGGCTTTGGGGGTAGGGGAATATAATGGTGCTACCTAGATGACCAACAATGTTTTTCCTGCTGGGGCTCGTCCTAGGCCGATTTCAGCACAATTCTTGATCTTAAAGGCCACAGCACTCTTTTTGTTGTGGATCATGTTATCTGCCAGTTTCGATTGGCTCCATCTTGGATTGGGATTAGTTCTTTCCTTCACGGTGGCATGGATTAACTCTGGCCATTCCCCCTTTGTTCCTAAGTTTCGATTGTGGGGCAATATCCTCCTGTATCTTCCCTGGCTTTTTGTCAAAATCGTCAAAAGTAGTCTTCATCTATCAAAGCTCATTCTTCACCCAGCGCTTCCCATTAATCCCCGGTTAATCCATGTTGAGACGAAATTGGGTCATCATGCCGCGGTCGTGCTCCTTGGTAATTCCATTACGTTGACTCCCGGAACGATTACCGCTGAGGTTGATCGTAATACACTCATCGTCCACGCCATGGATGAAGTTTCAGCGGAAGATGTCACAAGCAGGCGGATCGAATCTAAAATTGCTGAAATGTTTAAGGATGAAGAGCCGGATTTATGAAAATTTTTCTTCTTTGCGTTCTAGTGGCATTGGCTTTTCTTATTGGTGCGTATCTGTATCGTGTGCTTCAGGGACCCACGATATTTGATCGCGTGTTAGGCCTCTCTGGTATATCCACCAAGGCGATTATTTTGCTCATCGTGATTGGTGCCTATTTTGAACGAGTCGACATATTCGTTGATATCTCAACTGGCTATGCGTTACTGAATTTGATGGGGGCGCTCGCAGTGGCAAAATATCTGGAACAAAAGGGACTTCCGTAGCATGGGATTATTTTCCATCATCTTTATTCTTGCAGGATTATTTTTTCTGATTGTTGCGGCTATTGGAGTCATACGACTTCCCGATGTCTTTAGTCGTTCCCATGCGGTGTCGTTAACGGATTCGTTAGGAGCCTTTCTAATGTTAATCGGTATTGCGCTCCATGAAGGACTTAGCGAGAACGCGCTGAAAATCCTCGCCGTGTTGGCCTTACTCTATATCCAAAATCCAGTTATAGAGCATGCGACTATTCGTGCGGCTCTTCGGGCTGGACTCAAACCGTGGAAAAGGGAAACCCCATGACCTTCTCATTTGAAATTCCTCTCCTGATTCTCCTCCTGGTTGCTGCGGCCGGTGCCATTCTCGTTAAAGATCTGATGAGTGCGATCCTACTTCTGGGATCCTATAGTTTTTTCTTAGCGCTCGTGTGGGCTTGGATTGGGGCGGTGGATGTGGCGTTTGTGGAAGCTGTGGTTGGAGCGGGTTTAGCCACAGTCCTTTTTCTATTGACCCTTTTTGGAACGGCTCCCAAAGACAGTCGGCTTCGGCGGCCGCCACCTCCTATGGCGGCGTTGATTGCACTTCCTCTGTTGGGAATTCTCTTGCTCTATGCGGCGAACGATCTTCCTGAGTTCGGAGATCCAAATTCCCCAGCAAGTGTTCATATTTCGCCAACATACCTCGAACAGAGTTATCCGGATACCCATACGCCAAATGTGGTGACCTCGGTACTGATGGATTATCGTTCCCTCGATACCATGGTGGAAACCGTGGTGATTTTTACAGCAGGCATTGCCTGCGCGCTTTTGTTACGGAGACAAACCTCATGATTCGACCTCACGATAGTATCATCGTTCAGTCCTTAGGACGTTTTCTGATTCCGGTGATCCAAATTTTTGGGCTGTACGTGTTGTTTTTTGGCCAATACGGTCCTGGGGGAGGGTTTGTCGGAGGGGTGATCTTAGGGACGGGTATGATTTTATCAGTGTTGATTTTTGGCCATGATGCCTCTCGGAGCCAGTTTGCTAAAAAGGTTTTGCACGGCGATGGGGTGGGTATGTTGATTTACGCCGGAGTCGGCGGCTTGTGCATGATTGGAGGCGGGGAGTTTCTCAATTATGCCAATCTGGAGATTCCGGGGCTTGAGACAGCGTCACGCCGGTCCTTGGGAATCGTATTGACGCAAATTGGTGTGGCTGTGGACGTGGCTGTGACAGTCATTTCCATTGTTTTTAGTTTATCAGCTGAAGAAATTATCGAGGATTCATTGAATGGTTGACCTCTTTTCCGCGGTCTTTCAGCGTCTCAACTTTTTGACCTTTGTCATCATTTTCCTGTGGGGCTTTTATATCATGGTGACACGGTACAATCTCGTCAAGAAACTGGTCGGCATGTATCTTGTCCAAACCAGCGTGATTTTTTTTCTCGTGTCCATTAGTGCGAAGAAAAACTCGACTGCCCCTGTCCTTCTGTCGACAACCGAACCCGTGCAAGCCTTGAACTATGCGAATCCGTTGCCGCATGTGCTGACGTTGACAGCTATTGTGGTTGGTGTCGCCACACTGGGTGTGGCCTTGGCATTGTGTGCGGCCATTTACCGACGATACGGCAGTCTTGATGAGGAAGAAATTTTAAAAAAATTAGAATGAGTCACCACTTTCCAGCCATTCTCTTCCTGCTCCCTTTGTTTGCTGCGATTTCCATGCCGGTGGTCTGTCTGAAACACCGCCAGTGGAGTCGGCCCATCTCTCTAGCCGTGCTCGGGGCCATGGTCGTGGTCTCCATTCTGAATCTCATCAGTGTCATCAATCACGGAGAAGTGCGGTATGCCTTTAGTGGCTGGACCGCACCATTAGGCATTGAATGGGTCGCTGATGGATTGGCGAGTGTGATCTCGGTGGCTTTGAGTTTCTTAGGTCTGACAGCATTGATTTTTGCCGGGCCAACCTCCCCAAAGGATCTTGGTGGACGAATCGTTCATTATTATGTCTTGATCTTGCTGTTGATTTCGGCGCTGACCGGTATCGTGTTTGCCGGAGATTTATTTAATCTGTTCGTCTTTTTAGAAGTCGCCGCCATATCCAGTTATGCACTTATAGGCGTTGCTGGTGGGCGTGCCTTGTTTGCGGCCTTTCGCTATCTCGTTTTGGGGACCCTAGGGGCCTCCCTTTATTTATTAGGAGTGAGTTACTTCTATGCGGCGACTGGAACTTTGAATATGGCAGATATTGCTGAGAAACTACCCCAATTATTGACCTCCAAAGCGGTTGTCGGTGGGCTTCTCTTTATGTTCATTGGATTGGGAATCAAGATGGCTTTGGTGCCCTTTCATGCATGGTTGCCCGAGGCCTACACCTATGCTCCTGAATCCATCTCCCCAATCTTGGCGGCACTAGTCACCAAAGTTGCGCTATTGGGGTGGCTCCGAATTATTTATTGGGTTCTTGGTGCTAAAGTCATTGTTTACGACATCCCTGTGCTCTTGCTCGTGGGGGTGCTTGGCTCACTGGCAGCGGTCATAGGCGCGGTTCTCGCACTGACTCAACGAAACATTAAAATGATGTTCGCCTATGGAGGGATTTCGCACATAGGTATCATTCTCATTGGAATCAGTCAGGGGAATCAAATAGGGTTCGTAGGAGGGGTTTTTTATTTACTAAACGATGCTGTTATGCAGGCAGCATTATTTTTCTTGGCAGGCGTGGCGATTTGCCAATATGGCGTGAGAACCGTTGAGGACATTGGGCGGATTGGGAAACAAACCCCATGGGTTACCGGGCCCTTAATTGTTGTCGCCTTAGGCATGATCGGTCTTCCCCCGACTGGCGGATTTTTTGGAAAGTGGTACATCATTCTTGGAGCACTTGAAGAGAATAATTATATTGCGGTAGCCGCGGTTTTGCTTTCGACTCTTCTAACACTTGCGTATTTCCTCAAGCTGTTTGAAGGCATCTTTCGCCAGAAACCCACTCAAGCAGACATTCAACTTGGCGAAATTCCCTTCCCATTTAAAGTGAGTTTGGGAGTAACTTCCGCAGCGGTGATAATTCTTGGTCTATTCAGCGATCCCATTGTCAAGCTGTTATTGAACCACGCCCTTCCGCCAGGTATTTAAAGGAAGCCATGGCTATCTTTGTTCTGATTCCTTTGCTCCCTCTCCTTGCATCGCTTATCCTTGTTCTCGGAGGACGACGATGGGGTGAGCAAAGTCACCGGATCGGAATTCCTGCTATTGGCCTATCGTTTGGCTTGTCAGTCTTAGCCTTCCTTGAGGTCCTGCGTAACGGGCCTTTCTCTCTCTCTCTTTATCATTTCTTTCACTCTGGGTCGCTGTCGATTGATTTGAGTCTGTTTGTGGATCAACTCACGGTTCTGCTTTTGCTCTTGGTCACAGGGGTGAGCAGTGTGGTGCATGTGTATTCCTCCCGGTACATGATCGGGGACCCACGATACAACCGATTCTTTGCAGTTATCGCGTTGTTTACCTTTTCTATGGTGTTGCTCGTTATGAGTGGCAACCTCTTGATGTTGTTGGTCAGTTGGGAAGTCATGGGAATCTGTTCCTATCTCTTGATTTCCCATGCCGCACAAAGACCCTCGGCAGGTCGGGCCGCGACCAAAGCGTTTTTGGTCAATGCGGTTGCGGATGTCGGGTTAAGTTTCGGAATTATCCTGACCTTTTTTACATTCGGCACGCTTGACATCCAGACCATTCTCGCTCAGGCCGAAAGCATGCAACATCATACGGTCAATATCATGGGATGGATGGGATGGAATCTTTCTGTCTATCCCGTGGCGCTTATTCCTTTCTTCTTATTTATGGGGGCCATGGGCAAGTCAGCTCAAATGCCGTTTCATATATGGTTGCCGTTTGCTATGGAAGCCCCCACCCCGGTGTCGGCCTTGATTCATGCTGCGACCATGGTGAACGCGGGTCCATTCCTGCTCGTGCGATTGAGCCCCTTGTTTGTCCTTTCTCCGTTCACAATGACGTTCATTGCGGTAATTGGAGCTATCACCGCGCTGTTCGCCGGCATTGTTTCCCTGACGCAGTCCGACATTAAAAAGATTTTGGCGTATTCCACGATTAGCCAAATCGGTTTCATGATCATGACCTGCGGGTTGGGTGCGTTTGTCGTGGCGATTTTTCACTTGCTTGCTCATGGGTGTTATAAAGCGTTCTTTTTTCTTTCCACTGGTAATGCGCTCCGATCCGTGGAGCCAGGTCATGCCCATGCAGGGCAGGAACATCATGCACCTCAGGGCATGGGCGTGTTATATGGCGGCGCGTTGTTGTTGGCGTTGATTCCTCCGGTAATTCTGTTTTCAGGCGCGTATGAATATTTGTGGGGAGTGACGGGATTTGCTTCTGCCACAATAGGATTCCGCGTCATTGGTCTGATCACAGTGTTTGTGGCTTCCATTTATCTCTTCCGAAGCGTCACGTCGTTATTTGTTCATGGTCCCAAGACGTATTGGCCGATTTCAGGCCAACACGCGATGCAGACGCATTCCATTCGACCACCGTTTGTGAATGGTTCGATCTTGACTGGACTTCTCGCTGCGACTCTTGTCATCGGTGTGACGTTGACTCTGTTTTGGAATTGGTTTGCCAACTTCTTAGCCCCGGCGTTGACCTTACCGGAAGGGGCGTTCCATGAAGGAGCGGTTGAAGCGGGCATCTCGATTTGGATGCTGGTGGCTATTGGAATGGCCATTGCGGGGTGGGCATATGCGTATTCGCGTGCTCAATCTGGACCCCAAGTAGTGTTATCAGCCAGTAAGAACACGAGGTTATACGTGCTCTTCTGGAATAAATGGTATTTTGACGAAATCTATGATGCCTTTCTGGTGAACCCCACCATTCGATTTGCCCATTGGCTCTGGCGCATCATTGATATAAACGTGATTGACAAATTCATACATTCCATCGCGACCTATTCCATTCTCTTTGCGCAATGGCTCTGGCGCATCATTGATATGAGCGTGATTGACAAATTCATACATTCCATCGCGACCTATTCCATTCTCTTTGCGCAATGGCTCTGGCGGATCGTGGATGTCAAAGGTATTGATCGAATCGTGATGGGCGTTGGACGACAGAGTGTTGGGATGAGTAGTTGGCTCTGGCAAGTGGTGGATATTCGATGGTTGGAACAGAAAGTCAGTCAAATGGGGAGACAAGCAGATACGGCAGGACAATTATTACAAGAGGCTGAACCTCGTACTCTCCAACATCAAATACTAGTAATGATACTTTGGCTGGTTTTGGCAACCGGGCTATTATATATCTTGGTTTAATCAATTGTTCCTTAAAGGATAAGGATCAAACGTATGGGCATATTGATGGATCATATCATTAGTTGGATGGTTGCTGTTCCCTTCTTAGGAATCGGGATTCTCGCGTTTGTCCGTGATGAAGAATTGATTCGACGAATCGCCTTTGGCTCAACGATGGTGGAATTTTTCCTCTCGCTTATCCTTTGGAGAAGTTTTGATTTCACCCAACAAGGCATGCAATTCGTCGAGCGCGTGGAGTGGATGCCCACCTTCAATATTCAATATGCCGTTGGTGTGGATGGGATCAGTATCCTGTTAGTCATACTCACCGCTCTTCTTTGTCCCCTCTGCGTCCTCTGTTCGTGGCGTGCCATCACCACGCGAGTGCGAGCCTATCTGTCGCTGATCTTGCTTGTTGAAGGTGCGATGATTGTCGTCTTTACAGCCTTAGATCTTTTCCTCTTCTTCATGTTGTGGGAACTCACCATGATTCCCATGTATTTCATGATAATTCTTTGGGGAGGTCCGAATCGCTTCACAGCGGGAATTAAATTTGTCTTGTACAGTCTTACCGGTAGTTTATTGTTGCTCGTGGGAATCCTTGGCCTCTACTTGGAAGGTGGGCACACCTACGATCTGGTGGTTCTCAGCGAACAAACCTATTCCTCCAAGACACAATTCTGGCTATTCCTGGCGCTCTTCTTGGCGTTTGCCATCAAAATGCCCATGGTGCCATTTCACACGTGGTTACCTGACGCACATTCCGAGGCCCCAACCGCCGGCAGCGTCATTTTGGCTGGAGTGCTGTTGAAAATGGGAGGATATGGATTTTTGCGATTCTGTTTGCCAATGTTTCCAGAAGCTTCAGTCCAGTTTGCGCCCTTCATCTTATGGTTGTCTGTTTTTGCCATTATCTATGGTGGCTACATGGCCTTAGCGCAGTCTGATCTCAAAAAACTCGTGGCGTACTCCTCGGTCTCACATATGGGATTTGTCACCCTCGGGATTTTTGTGTTCAACAGTCAGGGTATTCAAGGGGCCATCTTGCAAATGTTTAATCATGGCATTACGACAGCCGCACTATTCATTTCAGTTGGACAACTGTACGACCGTACACATAGTCGAGCTATCAGTGATTATGGGGGCTTACATAAACCCATGCCGAAATTTGTTGCATTATTTTTCTTGTTCTCAGTCGCAGCATTTGGACTGCCGGGTACCTGCAATTTTATCGGTGAATTTTTAGTCCTTGTCGGAACATCTGAGACAAGTTTCGTCATGGTGCTATTGGCTATGGGGGGAATCGTGTTAGCCGCAGCCTATATGCTTTGGATGTTACAGAGGGTGGCTTTGGGAGAACCGACGAACAAAGCCGCCGCCATTCTTCCTGACCTATCGAATCGCGAGTTGGCGACTGTTATTCCGTTGGCCATTCTCGTGCTTTGGATTGGGCTCTATCCTGGGCCTTTAATGGAAATGATGGATGCCAGTGTGACGCATCTTGTTCAACAGATGGGGGCCTATCAATCTCACCTTCCTGGTCTTATCGCTATTCGTTAAGTCGCCCAGTCCTTTTCACGTCTATCTCGAATTCAAAAAGGCCTTCTAACGGGAGGTCTCTCCCACTTGTCATTTCCATCAAGGTAAGAAAACCATTTGGTCTCTGAGGGACAAGGGGCAGATTTTTCCTACTTGTTCCAACTGAGAGAAAGAAGATGGTTCAGTAGGGGTGCGTAAAGGGGGATTAAGTGTGAATGAACTTCCAACAAGAATGGGGGACGATAAAACATTTTAGGATAAAATTCGTAATGTTTAGAGAGAATACGAGCTCTTCCCCTCTGTTACCTCAAGGAAAAGCCCAGACAAACCGAGAAGGTAGGGAAATAACCAGGAGTTAAGACTTTTCGATTTGGGGTTACCTGAGATTTCGAAGGAGGAATGCCCGTCACTCCTGCGAGCGGTTGGGTAAATAAAGAACAAATAGAGAAATGTCTCGAGACACAGAGATGGTCACCAGTCAGGCAAGAAATAGAATCTGCTGCCCCAACTTCCGAGTGAGGAGGAAAATTAGATTTTCAGCCTTGCGGGGTTGTGAGGGTGTTGCGAGATCATGTGAAGGAGTAAGCATATGTATACCGTAAAAACCATGTTTGTCATGCTCATGTGTACGATGTTTCTTGGGTGCGTGAGCCAACAGGCTCATGAACGAGCCATGGAAGAATTGAAGATGACGAGCCAAGGTTCCTCGCAGGAACTCTCACAACTCCAGAAAGAAAAACAGGCATTCGAGGAAACATTGAGCGCAAACGACGCAACCGTGGTTCAACTCCAAGAAGCCAACGAAGACCTGGAAGCCGTTATCGAAGTTCAAGAACAAATAAAAGAGAAAAATTTGGAAGCTTTTAAAAAAGAACTGCAAGCTTTGTATTCCCAGGTGGCTGGCCTTGGAAATCTGCAGGAAGCCAAGCCTGCTCATTTTTCTTTTGGTATGGACGATGAGGGGGTGGATTTTGATGATTTAGCGCAAGCCTTCCGGAACGTGCGTTCGACGCTCGCGTCTCAAATGAGTGATTTTTCGCAATTGCGGGCTCAAAACGGTCAATTAGAAGAAGAACTCCAACAGTTGGAAGCGCGTCTTCGACATGTGGAGCGGCTCAAGCAAGAACTCGAACATGTGCGCGCAGCTCGCGAAGCGCAAGAGGCCAAGCTCGCCAAGGTGAGGCGGGAAGTACAGACGGTTGGCAAGGAAATTGATCGAATTACCAAAGCACTTGAAGAAAAGTTTGGGAAGAGCTTAGTGGTCACCCAGCATCAAGATCGATTGGTCTTAACGATGCTAGGTCAAGTTTTGTTTAAGTCTGGGAAAGCACAACTCACGCCTTTAGGATTAGATATCATGAAGCAAGTGGGTGAAGTGTTGGCCACCTTACCCAACAAAAATATTCAAGTTGAAGGTCACACGGACAATAATCCCATTTATGGCCGGCTACAGCAGCAGTATCCCACAAATTGGGAATTATCGACGGCTCGGGCGACCACCGTGCTCAGGTTTTTGATTGAACAAACCGGTATGAATCCCAAGGATTTCTCGGCAACGGGATATGCGGACACACGACCTGCGGTAGGAAATGATTCGGAAGAGGGTCAAGCTCAAAACCGGCGTGTGGAAATTGTGCTCTACCCTGAACGCGTCCTTCAGGACAACAATACAGTCGCGACCCTCACCCAGTAGAGGGTGAGGATCTCCCTACAGACTTTCTTTCCATCCACCTCAGACACATCTTAATGATGAGCTGCCCCCCCGGTTTCCTGACCTATGACCGAATGATGGTGAATCAGGTTGATGTCGTAGAGAAAACTGGTGGCCGGTTCTAGGACCACATAGGCTGCCAGCAGGCCCATTAACGTCATCGTGATCGTATAGGGCAAAGCCATCCACACCATGCGTCCGTACGACAGGCGGATGATGGGGGCGAGTGAAGAGGTCAGCAAAAACAAAAATGCTGCCTGCCCATTAGGCGTGGCCACGGAGGGAATATTGGTGCCCGTGTTAATCGCCACGGCCAGGAGATCAAATTGATCACGGGTGATCGTCCCTGCCTGAAGTGCTCGCACTACCTCGTTGATATAGACCGTAGCCACAAAGACATTGTCGCTAATGGCTGACAGAATGCCATTGGCCAAATAGAACATGCCGATCTGGTGCGTGCCATCCAGACTCAATCCATATCCGATAATCCCGGCAAACAAATTCTGCTCTTGAATCATGGCCACAATTGCAAAAAAGACGACCAATAGCGCCGTAAACGGTAGGGCTTCCTTAAAGGCCTCACCAATTTGGTGTTCTTCAATAATGCCGTTTAGGGCAGTAATCAAAACGATGACCGTTAACCCAATAATGCCGACTTCGGCCAGGTGGAAGGCAAGTGCTATGATGAGCCAGATACCTGCTATGGCCTGAACAATAAGTTTTGCCTTATCAGTATTATTGCGGCGTTTTTGTTGTTCGGTTTCATAGTCCACTAAAATATGACGGACGGGTTCTGGAAGTTGAAACCCATACTCGAACCAGCGCATCCTTTCGACGATGAGACACGTGGCCAAGCCCATCACAAAGACCGGTAGCGTGATCGGCGCCATTCGAAAAACGAATTCCATAAACTCCCAACCAGCCTTATCGGCGATCAGGAGATTTTGGGGTTCGCCCACCAAGGTGCAGACGCCGCCTAAGGCCGTGCCCACTGCTCCATGCATCATGAGATTCCGCAAAAACCCACGAAAATTGTCAAGGTCTTCCCGGTTCAATTCATGGACTTCATGGTCGCTGGTATGGTCATGAGAGGCATGAGAGGACTTGCCCGACGCCACTCGGTGATACATGCTATAGAACCCTGTCGCGACAGCAATGATCACGGCGGTGACGGTGAGGGCATCTAAAAAAGCCGAAAGAAACGCTCCCATGATTGAAAATAAAAGCGCTAGCCATTGTTTAGAGTGAACACCTAAAATAATTTTTGAAAACAAAAACAGTAAGAGATCTTTCATGAAATAAATACCGGCCACCATGAACATGAGAAGTAAAATCACCTGGAAATTATTCAAGGTTTCGTGGTAGACCATGGCGGGCGTG
>Ga0255057_10000973_pt1 | contig 16526 bp, 18 predicted proteins | sample Cases_109_6_MG_FD_189022 | JGI IMG/M metagenome (GOLD analysis project Ga0255057, IMG submission 189022) | Seawater microbial communities from Amundsen Gulf, Northwest Territories, Canada - Cases_109_6 | ecosystem: Environmental > Aquatic > Marine > Gulf | place: Canada: Northwest Territories... | reverse complement strand
AATTCCAGCTATTCTTGTAACAGACTCCTGCAAAGCTCTGCTTATTTTATTTTGGTAGTGGACTTCTAAATCAGTAGGTGGTTTATGTCCTAACATTTCTTCTATTATCGCGAGACACCTTTGAGAAGGTTGCCCCATAAAAGTATCTAGCAAAACGTCAAAGCTAAGTGATAATCCACATTTCTCTTCTAAAACATTAGAAAAAACCTTAGTAGTAATTCGCTCACTATCTACAAGAACGCCATCACAATCAAAAATGATCAGTTCAATATTGCTCACTCTCTAAACCCAATTATTGAAGAATAAAATTTTTATTAGTTAATAAATACAATCTATTTATTTATATACTAATGTATCCACTTTGGTCCGTTAATGAACATTGTCAAATATCATGAGAATCATTTATATACGAGATAATACAGCTCTCGAAACCACATTGGCCTCTTTAAGACCACATATAATAAAATTACCGCAGTAATTGGCAGTGGCAATAAAGTATCAACCAGCAGTAATAAAATTAAATAGATTAATAGTTGTGTTTCCTTATTCATATTTACGCACGCTTATTAGTGAACGTGCATTCAACGATAAATTTGTGTTTTTTCCAACCTACATCTGCTAATGACCCATATCAGTCATTCATTATTAAGTTTATTTCGAAATAGCGCATGGATATGGATACACATATTGAAACAATACTACTTCCATGTGACAGACTAGTCTCTCTAAGTTGTTGAAAATACGACTAAGTGTTTTGGCATACTTATTGCCCTAATACTTGATACTTCTCATATTCAATGCCTGTGCAAACAGGCCTTAGAGAGAATAAAGGAGAGAAAATGCCAATTTTTGCTGTGCAACGAAACCTACCAGGAATATCAATGGAAGATCTTGGAAATGCCCAAAAAGCCGCTATTGGTACAAGTGACATTTCTCAGAACAAGGTACCTAGGTAAAATATATTCGAAGCAATTTCTATCCAAATGATAGTAAATGCACTTGTCCTTTTAAAGCCAATGACGCTGAGAATGTAAAGAAGGTGAATGAAGATGCTTCCTTGCCGTTTGAAACTATCGAAGAAGTATTAGCTTTGAATCCATAGTTTGAAACAAATTTACACTCACATTTGACCACATCAATCCATTGTTGTGCACTGAGCACATTGTTCAATAACCCAGTCTTGATTTGCACATGCTTCGCTCGCTTTCTATTATCATTGGTAATGAGTTGTTTAAATCTGCGATTGGTCAACTTTGGGTCAAAAGCGGACATTACGTTAAATTGATGATACTAAATATCCAACCAAAAATCGCACAGCCTACAATTACTTTAACTATATCTATTTTAAATTTAAACAGTGAAATAAAGGCAACAAATCCGATTAACATCGAAACCCAATCAAATTTTCCTTCAAACCCGACCGGCAAAAAAACGTGATAAGCAAAAAAGATTGCTAGATTTACGATCACGCCTACTACTGCAGCAGTGATTCCCAATAGTGGCGCGGTAAAGTGCAAATCTTCCCTTGTAGCTTCAATTGCAGGACCTCCAATAAAGATAAATAAGAAAGATGGCAAAAAGGTAAAGAACGTTGCAACACTGGCTGCCGCGATGCCTGCTAGCGGTAACATTTCTGGCCCAAAAAGTTCTTTTGTCCAACCACCGACAAAGCCTACGAAAGTCACCACCATAATGAGTGGTCCGGGCGTAGTCTCGCCTAACGCTAAGCCATCAATCATCTGCGTTCCAGTTAACCATTGAAATTGATCGACACCACCTTGGTATACATAAGGCAATACAGCATAGGCTCCACCAAAGGTTACGAGGGCAGCTTTGCTAAAAAACAAACTCATTTGTGTAAGTGTATGATCCCAACCATATTTAAAAAAGAGTAACGCCATTACCCCAACCCAAGTAACCACACCTACTGCAAAAAATATAATTAACCGTGTCCAATTAAACTTAATGTGTCTTGGTGCTGGCGTATCATCATCTATTAATGCAGGACCATACGAATCATGCGCTTCACTTGCATGTAGGCTGCCACTAAAATATTGCGGTGTAACTTTGGAACCAATAAAACCCAACACGCCTGCGGCTAATACAATAATGGGGAACGGAATATGAAATATAAAAATGGCAATGAATGCCAACAACGCTATGGCACGCAATACATTATTTTTTAACGCACGCGAACCAATTCTGTACGCTGCAAATAAAACAATAGCAGTAACTGCTGGTTTAACTCCATGCAACACCCCTGCAACAATTTGAGTGTTACCGTATTCTAAATAGATCCAAGTAAGCGCAATAAGAATAAATAAAGATGGTAGTACAAATAAAATACCTGCAATGAGACCACCCTTCACACCATGCATGAGCCAACCAATGTAAGTAGCTAATTGTTGTGCCTCGGGCCCTGGCAACACCATTGTGTAATTCAGTGCATGCAGAAAACGATGCTCTGATATCCAACGCCTACGTTCCACCAGTTCTTGATGCATTATACTGATCTGCCCTGCTGGCCCGCCAAAACTAATAAAACCAAGCTTTAGCCAATAGCCTAATGCTTCAAACAAACTTACTGCTTGTGGTTTTTCCTTCGAATTAGACATTAAGCATTTCCTTGCTTATTAATTGGCGCAAACCAAAAGGAGAAAATTATCGAAACCTTGATAACAAAGTATCGATCACGAATATGGGTAGAAGGTAACCTTAACCGTTAGCGATAGCTAACATTTCATCTCGGCGTGTGAATTTTTCGCGTGGTTTGCCCTTGGGTTCACCTGCCGCTACTTCAGCAGCATCAATCTCTTCCCATTGCGGATAATTAATATAGTTCACCCTGTTGGCATCGAGGATTTTGTATAAACCTTCTCGACCTGGCTTATCACCCGCTAATTTATGCACATCTTTTATTAGCATATCGACCGACTCTACTGCACAGGCACGGTTGGTGCCGATAATTCCGGAAGGTCCACGCTTAATCCAACCTGCGGTGTATAAACCCGGTACGACATCACCACCGTGTTCACTGGTTATGCGTCCATCCTCATTTGGAATTGTGCCCCAACGGTCATAGAAAGGCACACCTTTTATTGGCACACCATTATAACCAATACTACGGAATAGAATTCCACAATCAATTTCCATTGTTTCACCCGTACCTTTTGCAGACTGTTTAAAAGGTTCACCAAACAGCTCATTTAATTCGAGTACAACTTTTCCCAAATGCCCATCCCCTTCTAAGCGAATTGGGCTTTTCAAAAAAGTTGAAATACAAGTGCGTGGTTTACTTATGCCTCCGAACTCGGAATATTTTTGGAAGATCTCGACATTCTTTTTATTACCGCGCCCCTCTTTTGCATCAAGCTCTTGCTGGCTAATGTCATTTAGCTCTAATTCTTTAGGATCGATATAGGGACTGCAATTTTCTATTTCCAAAAATTCTTTGAGTTCCTTTGAAGCAAACTTCGCTTGCGCAGGTCCACGCCTACCGACCACATAGATAGTTTTAATTTTGCTTTCTGCTAAGGCATCAAGCGCATGTTGCGAAATGTCGGTGTGTTTTAGCTCATCGACTGATTTAGCCAAAATTCTAGATACGTCTGCAGCAACATTACCTTGACCAATGACGACTGCAGTTTCATGCGAAAGATCAAATATACGATCACGATAGTCTGGATGGCCGTTATACCAACCAACAAATTCGGTTGCGGTGTAACTGCCTTCTAAATCCTCACCTGGAATACCTAATTTACGATCCGTTTCTGCGCCACAAGTGTAGATAACAGCATGATGCGTTTGTTGAAGCTCTTTTGCTTTAACATCTTTACCGACAGTTACATTGCCAACAAAGTTAAATTCTGGGTTTTGCGCTATTTTTTTATACACTTCAATAGCTTGTTTAAGTTTTGGATGATCAGGAGCCACGCCGCTGCGCACCAATCCAAAAGGTGCGGGTAATCTTTCGATTAAGTCTATTTCTACGATTAAGTCTGATTTAATTAACGCTTCGGAAGCATAAAAACCACTTGGGCCGCTTCCAACAATAGCTACACGTAATGGATTACTCTCGCTACCAATACTCATTAAAAATTCCTCTCATTTTAATTATTATAGTATTCGCAAATTCCGTTTTGATAATTCTTTTTTCTGTCCCACAAACAAAAACGCACAACTTAAAGCTGTGCGTTTATAAAATCTAAGCTTGATAAATTTTTTTTAAAATCCAAGCTCTGATTTACGATCTTCTGCACCTTCCAATGGATCCATTGGCTCTTCGATTAATGGGAGATCGGCACACTTTTCAGCATTGATCTCTATCCATCCTTCTTGGCCTTCTGGAATATCATCTTCCTCGTAAATCGCTTCTACTGGGCATTCAGGTATGCAAGCGCTACAATCGATACATACTTCTGGATCGATGTAGAGCATTTCATCATCAAAATGAAAGCATGCAACTGGACATACCGATACGCAATCTGTGAATTTACAGCCTTTGCAATTCTCAGTAACAACTGTGGTCATGTAGTGTCTCCTATATATCTAACCCTATGTGATTAAAAAATTAGCCCATTAATAAGGAAACTGCAATGAAGATCATATGGAAAAGCGCTAGCTTGAAAACAGCAGCACTTCGCCACGATTTAGTTCAATCCCGTCTCCACTATAGCGCTTGTATTTACCACTTAGATGCTGTGACTGGATTTTTCTTCTAAACCCATTTGCACGCAATCTTGAGAAATATAAACGCAAAAACAATGGATGATATGTACACGAATATTCAAAACTAGGCAACATAGGAGCGTCTTGTAACGACACAATCGTGCCACGTTTCATACCTGCACCGGTTCGTATACCTAATACACCCAAAACAATTATAGTACCTGCTAGCAGGTTAACACCGGTAAAATCGCCAGCATCTCCACCTATAACAATCAAGCCGCGCCGCATCGCGCTGCCAACCTCATTCTTTGCATTACCGTGAACGAAGATTTCACCACCCGTAATACCTGTTGATTGACCACGATATGCACTACCCACCATGTGGCCGGCATTTTTCTTGATAGTGATGCGCCCACCAGACATTTCTGGACCAACCCAGTCGCCTGCACTACCTTCCACCAAAATTTCACCACCCGACATACCTACCCCTAAGTGCATTCCGACATCTCCATCTACCGTGATTTTGCCTTCTGACATGCCAGCACCAACCAGCTTTACGCCACTCAGATCTCCCTCAATATGAATTTCAGTTGCACCTTTGCCGGTTACTTTGAAAAAGTCACCGAGTTTACACTTCATGTTGCCGTGCATCACATTCAGATGCTCAATTCCTGACTGGGACAAGCTTGCAAACACTGTTGGATTAATTACCTCTGTTTCTAGAGGCACTTCTGGTTGGGTATGAAGTTTTAAGTGGGTTACAGACATGTCTATTTTTACATTAGGTGTTATTTTATCTTTATGCTTTTAATGAATTAATTATTTACTTTATTTCTTCTTACCATTAGCAATTTCATGCAGATAGAAATGATATTTACCCAATTTTCCACCGTAGTTGCCTGCAGTAATCAGCATGGCGCCTTTGTCTGCGGCAGCGTAAATGCCGCGTCGCATAGCTTCTTTAATGGAATCTTCATCTAATCCATCGGCGACAATCTCATAGATAGCTTCAACTTTTTCAGGCACTGCAGTTTCTTTCGAAATTGAACGCAAAGTTGGGCAATAGGCGTCATTGGTTGAGGCAATTAGGTTTTTATAGCTGGCACCGATTTTACTACCTGAACGAACTAAGCCTTGTGGGAATGGCAAAAACACCCCTGCCACTTCTCGCATGGCTTGGGCGGCTGCCATGGATGCTCTGAGCGCAATATTTTTACTAGAACCAAAAATAATTAAGTTCCCACCACCTACCGCAGGCTGAATGCCAAAACGGTCATCAATTAGAAACTCGCCTTCCATTACTGGTATACGCCACAATCTGCGGCCATCAATTACTTTACTAATTTGATAACTATCACCGAAGTAGCGTAACTTGCCGCCTACGGTAACGGTTTTTTCTGAGTCCAAACCATTAAAGCAAGCAGTTGTAGGACAAGTCATTACACATTGACCTATACGATCAATTAATTGTCCAGCAATGGTTTTACTACTCATTGTGAATAGCAACACACTAATTCCTGGACGACCATCCGGTGTATCTTCATCTGGAATTTCGCATTCCACCGCCGCTTCTAACTTACACCGAATCACCGATGTTGCAAATCCTGTCATTGAAGCTGCTGCTGCACGCGCCCATTGTTTAGTGTCTGCAGTGATAATTACACGTGCACCATACATTTCAAAGGCTTCAGCAAAGGTGTCTTTGATTTCTGTTTTTTTGATCTTCATCTTGCCTTGGTCATTATGCCTTGGTCATCTTTCTTTGATTATGACATTTAAACATCACGCTTTAGGCGTTGTCGGAATAACTTCATGCTTATGTAAGTAGTCATCACTGATAGCATAATTATTAAATTTAACCGAATAGTAATCTTCGAAGAAAGGTTCAATTTCTTTTGAGATGTCTTCATTGTAACCAGGCTTAGTGTGCAACAACTTGCCTTTATGGTCGGTCGCAAACTCGTGGTCTTTAATTACAGTAACACCATCTTTAATCACGTAACGAGGTGCGTTAAACATTTCCTCTTTATCTTCTTCTTCTGTGTAGATGGTGATGTCTGCATCTGCACCAATACCTAGTTGTCCTTTATTAGTTAAACCCAAGGCGCGCGCAGGACCAGCACGAGTAATAATAGCGATTTCATATAAAGTGTATTCACGATCTAACTCTCGCAGACTGGTTTTATCAATGGCTTTTTGATTTACGTGCGATAATGCTTCTTTTCGATAATCGCTATCCATTAACAATTTTATGAGTTTTGGATAACTCATAAATGAACCACCATTAGGATGATCAGTTGATAGCAGAACACGCCAAGGATCTTTTGAGTGTAGAAATAATTCGAGACCCATCGCCCACTGGAGAGCATGTGTATAAATATGGTCTTGATAACTAAATGGAATAATACCGCAACCACTTTCACATTCTGTGTCTGCGTTAATCCACTTATTCATTTTTACATTTCGTAACATCCACGCCAAGGGAGCATCTGCTGTCATTGCAGTGGCTTTTCCAAACATGACTTGTCCAACATCTGTGGTGATGTTGTCGTTATCATTTATGTAATCTATGATCGAACGCACACCAGAAATAGCGTTTTTATGAGCCTCACCACCAAAGCTATGGAACTGAATATGCGCCATGTGCACACGACGGCCTTGCGCGGCTTTCATAGTGTCCAAAGTGGTAGAAATATTGCCACTATGTCCTAAGTTGTTACAGTGAATATGCGGAGGGTGCGGCAGACCTAATTCATGCGCCGCTTCAATAAAACTTTCAATAACATGTGTTGGCGTGATGTCGTAATGATCAATATTGTCGTTAACATTAGTAATGTTAGCATTCTTGCGTCCTTTCCATAGTTCATCACTACCTACATTTACAAGTTTCAATGCGTAGGCATGAACCGAATCGATCCACCATGCAATGGCTTCTTTAAATTCTTTTTTACGCCCTTCTTTTAATAGCTTGTATAAGAACGCATTGTTGCCAAGTAATACATAAAACCCTTTATCAATTACCGGGGTGTCATCTAATTCTTCTAGTGTGTGCCTGGCAGTTATTGGTGGTACTGCAGCTTCCATTGCAGTCGTGTAACCCATGGTTGCATAGCGATAACCGGTTGCAAACGTTGATGGCACTACACCGCCTGTTCCAGAACGAGTATGCGCCGTTTTAGGATGTACATCTAAACGATGGTCTTCAGGTTGCAACTTGCGCGCTAGGTTTACTTTTGCACCCGCAATGTGACAATGAATATCAATTGCACCTGGCATAACGACCATGCCATGTGCATCAATTTTTGTTGCTGAGCTTGAAACGGAATTCACTATCTTTCCATCTCGAATTAAGATGTCTTGTACTTTCCCGTCTATGTTATTTGCAGGGTCGTAAACACGACCATTTACAATTTTTAATTCAGATGACATATTCTTCTAGTTATTTTATTTAGTTTGTGGAATTAAAAATTCACATACTTTTATTATATGAATATAATTCACACAACATCCGTGTAATGAAAACAACTCCCCTCTAACCTATTCTGTATTACTAACTCTTTTATGCAGCTAAACGAGCTTTCTTGCCACTCAATAATGCTTTAACGCGATCACGAATAGCTTCCAGCACTTCCTGGTCACCCGGATAATTTGACTCAAATGCTGGGCGCAGAGTGATCGGTACATCATCCATTCTATACACCGTTCCACCAGTATTAATACCGTAGGTTGATACCGCAAAGCGCACTTTTGCAATGCTGCTTGTAATCGTATCTTTAGTATCTAATGAAATTATTGGAATCTTTTTCATATGTTCGATGGCGGCTTTTGGAAAGTTAGAAGCAGGATCGGATGCAATGATCATTGCAGCATCTGCTTCACCTCGCGAAAGCACATCGGTCATGGTGAACTCACCCGGATTAAATCTTGGATAACCTCTATTGAAGTTAACTCCAAATGGATAGCCTGTTTGCCAGGACACCACATTATCTGCTCCAGTTACATTACCATGACCACGCACAGGTTTTGCTACAAAATGGGTGAAGTCATTTAAATCAGCTGCAAGAGAAAGCAATGCTCCCGAATTAAAATGGCGACCTCTTGTCATGGTTAGACCCATACCAAAGAACAATACGCCAAATTGGCAATTCTTCATACGCACAACCAAATCATCTAGCACTTCACGCGAAATACCAGTCTCTTTTTCAATGTTACCATTGATCTTTTTACCTTTGACGAGTGCCCGCAATGCCCATAGAACTTCAAAATCTTTCCCGGGTTTAATCTGCATGAAAATATTTGCAACTGGTGTGCTTGGTGTTCTGCGCACATCAACTAATACTACGGTACGGTCTTTCTTACCGTTAGGGATGTACATGCCTTTTGGTGTGACGGCATAACGCGTGAAGTGACGCGGATGCGATTCAGCTGGATTACCACCCCAGTAAATTACCAGGTCAGCACGATTTTTTACTTCGCCTAAGGTTGCTGTACTTTCACCAACACCTTGAAACGCCATACCGGATGGACCGTGGCAAACAGATGTGGTGGTATCAATATTGCCATTAATGATATCCATGATTTCTACAGTTACACGTTGTGATTCGCAAGTGGAATCACTCATACCATAGGTGATGGGAAACTTAGCATCGACTAAAATATTAGCTGCTGCCTCAACACCTTCCTCAAAAGTCGCTTCTTTGCCGTCGATTAAAACTCCAGGACGAGTATCTAAAGTATGCTCATAAAACCAAGCACGCCCTAACACACAGGCTCTTTTGGCTTTAGTAATTCGGTGTTCATCTAAGTCAACCGTCAGTTCCATGTCATCGCACACACAACCGCAAAATGTGCAGGTCGCATCTTTTACGATTTTTATATTCTTGCCTATATTAGGGTCTACCTTTTTAGGAGTAGGTTTTTTTGCGTCTGTTTGCGTAGCTTCGGTCATAGAAAATACCTAACGTTTAACTAATTAACTGACTTTTGTGATTTTAACTTCTATATGCTTCGATAAAGGCATCCCAGTACCCGCCGTATCAGATTCCATTAATTCACTAGAAGGAGGCCCGTAAGGAATGAAAATCATGCCAGTGGGTAAATCTTCATCTTTTTTACTCATGCAAGTAACCACGGTTTGGCCCACATTCGACTTAAGTTTGATTTTATCACCATTCTTAAGCTTTAAGCGTCGCATATCTTTTTCATTCAGTTCTGCTGTGGACGTCACTCTCTTATATTCGTCTTTGAGCTTACCTTCATTTAATGAGGTGCCCTGACGTTGCGAACGACCGGGTACAAGAATCATGGTCTCCGCCATCTGTAAATCCTTAATAAAATTTAGGTTTATCACGCACGTGAGAGAAAATAGAGGAGCAGCTGGAGTCCATGCTGCTTATTGTCTACCGAATTCTTCCATGAAAGTAGTGTGTTCTAACTCTTCAACCTCAAAATAATAGCATATATTCTTCAAAATCTAGCAAATTTACCTCCTGTATTAGGTATGCTTGGCGGGAATTACAAACTCTGTCGGGCACAAATATACATCTAGATACTAGCGGACTCCGCTTGATATTCGTTAAACTAATTAGTGTAATCTAGCATGTAGAAAAATAATAAAGACTAACCACTAGGAGAACCTCAAAATGCCTAAATATATTATTGAACGTGAAATTCCCGGTGCGGGCAATTTAACCGATGCCGAACTTAAAGGCATTTCGCAAAAATCATGCAGTATTCTAAAAAATATGGGACCACAGATTCAGTGGGTAGAAAGTGTTGTGACAGACGATAAAGTGTACTGCACTTATATCGCGCCCAACGAAGAAGAAATTCGCAAACACGCAAACGAAGGCGGCTTTCCTGCTAATAAGATTTCACAGATCAAAGGAATGATTGATCCTACTACATCAGAATAGTTTCTAGTTTTATTCTCCATAAGTACTAAAGTGCTTATGGAGAACCAAATATACATCCAGTATTAGTTACGATAATTGGAAAATCCCTAATATCACGCACCACTTGCGCAACATTATAGCTTTCAAACATTGGTTTGATATCTGCTATTTGTTGGTTTTCCATACATTCATCCATTACACGTAGCACGTAAGTTACTTCATTTTCATAAATACGAAAATTAAAGCTTTCTTTTTCTTCATGCTCCCATTCTTCAACGGTTGCATCCGGAAAGTGTTCAAAGATGTATTCAAGGATAGCTTTACTAAACTCAGAATTTGTAACCATATTCATCTAATTAGTTTGGCAATAACTTGCTTGTTCCACATTGGTCATCAGAAAACCAACCAAATGTTTCTTTTAAACTGGCAAAGAATGACTTCTTTCCAGGAACATTATTTTCAGATAGAGCTTCAGGTGATTGACCGGTTTCAGCCATACGCTCATATTTAGTAACCAAGTCTTTTAAAAACTTCACCATCTCAGGTGAATCCCACTCACGTTCGCCAACCGCTTGGTATACAAGTTTACCTTCAGGATTAATCAAAAAGGTGGTTGGCAAACCCCGCACACCCCAACCTGCTAGACTCATGTCTTTATCCATAAGAATGGTGAACGAAACAGGAACGGATTCCAAAAACTTTTTCACACCAGCTAAGCTTGGACCAACGTGTACACCGACTACTTCAAGGCCTTCACCACCAAATTCATTGTGTAAATAACTCATCGCCGGCATTTCTTTACGACATGGCGCACACCAAGTGGCCCAAAAGTTAAGCAACACAAACTTGCCTTTATAGTCTTCTAAACTAACTTCTTTCCCATCAATACCTTCGAGATTAAATCCGACCGCTTTGGGTGAACCGCTCATTGGGTCCATTAATTCTTTAGCTAACACTGGCGCGGTTAACACAAAAAATATTAGATAGATAAACAATTGTCTACTCATTGAACTACTAATCCTGCTAGATTTTCTTTATATATCTTAGATTGGAATTGAGCCAATAAGTTCGCTTGCACTATAGCGGCTTTGATGGGGTTGTGGTTGTGGCTCATCACTATCTAATATGCTTTGCATAAAATCAATCATGAATGGTGAATTCCATACCCTCGTACCTACAGCTCTATAACGAATATTTCCTTTTGGGCTGACAATAAAGGAGGTTGGCATAATCGGGATTCCCCACTCTCCCAACTGTAAATCAAAATCAAATAATACAGGGTAACTAATGCTATTGAGTTTCAACACTGACTCTGCACCCTCAGATGGATCGCCAGCATGAATAGATACAATAACCAAGTCATCTCTATCTAGTAATTCATACGCACTTTGCAATGTTGTCATTTCACTTTTGCACACATTGCATGCCATTGACCAAAAATTTACTAATACATGTTTGCCACGATATTCTTCTAGCTCATGCATTTCTCCCTCTAAATCAGTCAACTTAAAATTCTTAGCTATAACGTTGGGCGGATAGGCCTCCATTAATTGCCCATCGTCTGCGTTTAATGAAATTATCATTATAAAATATACAACGACCCCAGTGGCCAGAAGAAAAACGTAATGTGAGCTTTTATTCATTATAATTCATGCGCCTGGGCTTCTATATTCTACAGAAACACTACTCAATTTTGTTATCATGCGCCCAATTTGGGTCATCTTTGGTGAGATCACCTATCGGCGCTGCAAAGGCATCTGCTACTAGAATTCCTATATTGCTACCGGTTAACGATTTCAAGAATTCAACCACATCATCCATCTCTTCATTGGTAAGCCCTAGTGGTTTTATTAAAGGACTAAGTACTTCGTTTGGAACACCGCCTTGATTGTAAAACTCCATCACTTCTCGCAATGTGAGCAATGAGCCATCGTGCATATAAGGTGCAGTTAAGGCAACATTTCTTAAAGTTGGAGTACGATACTTCCAACGATCATTAGGGTTTTCAGTGATCTCATAGCGACCCACATCATTTTCTTTTATTCTTGATACTCGTTTAATAACTTCATTATCAAGATCTGTAAACACACCTGGTGCTAGCTGTACACGAGTTGTTTTTGAAGTGGTCCCCATCGATGCCTGATAGCCTAAACCTGTGTTATGGAATTGGTTGTCAGTGAACAATGCATAATTTTCATGAATTAAATGACATGCACTACAAGCTGCTTTGCCATTAAAATGCTCAAATCCACGCTTTACTTGATCATTTACCGCATCTTCTTGATTTTTGAAATACCAACGATCAAATGGTGAATTAGCTGCATTTAATGTTCGTTGGTAACTAGCTAGCGCCATACCTACCGTTTCCATAGTTGGCCCACGACCGTTAAATGCTTTCTCAAATAGACCCTTATATTCTGGGATGGCTTTTAGCTTATTAATTACATAGCCTATAGATGGATTAGCCATTTCATGGCGCGCTAAAAATGGTGACCAAACTTGTTGCTCTAAGGTCGACTCGCGACCATCGTGAAAAAGTATTTCTAAATAAGCCACGTTGTAGATCGTTGGTGCGTTGCGTTTGCCAGAACGCCCCTCTACTCCAACTGCAGTCTGAATTTCATTATTTGTAAAACCTTGCTCAGGGATGTGGCAAATTGCACACGAAAAGGTATCGTTAATGGATAGACGTCGATCAAAAAATAATTTTCTACCTAAAGACACTTTTTCTTTAGTGATGGGATTATCTTCAGGTACTGGAACCGCAGGCAAACCCAAAGGAGGATTTTTAACAAAGACTAGTAGATCAGCCTCTTTACCTATACGTTTTTGCAAATCTAAAGCATTGGTTTTGTAATCAATTGACTCATAACCTTGCTTATTATCGCCAGGACCATAGAAATGTTTACTTTCTTCAGCTCGTGGTTTGGTTTCAGTAGCGCTATGTAGATTTTCTGAAATACTCACTAAGACAACAACACCGACAAGAATAACGGTATTGATAACATAAGCTATGTTTCGCTGGTTCAGGGTCATTGCTGTATAGCGTCCATATCTAGAACTCCATCTTCAATCAATAGCGTCTTAATATCTGTGCTTACTAGTTCGTCATGCAAAAAAGAAACACTATACTCTTGTCGAATATTCTTAGAGCGATCTATTAGAAATGCGCGCAGCACATGTGCCATCGCACCAGTATATTCACCTGATTCGTCATACTCTTTAATTACAAGCTGTCCATACTTGCTTGTGATCGGCAATAAAGCATCTTCAGAAGCCGTGGTTAGAAACACCCATTCTGGCTCTCCACCCTCGAAGCCTGCACCATATAACTTCATTATCTCAGGCGTATCATGCTCTGGATCAAAACTAATACTAATTAAACGAATTTTATCTGCAAGTTTCGGGTCTTCCTTAAAGCGTTCTTTAATTTTATAGAACACCGCTGTAGCTAATGGGCAACCATTGAGATCGGTGCAACTACTATATATAAATGTTAGCAATACAATTTTATCGCCTAACAGACTATCCAATTCTAACGCTTCACCTTCAACACCCAACACCGTACCGCTAGCTGCAGTACTAATTCTAGGCAAATTATAACTTCCAGGTTTTGGCACGTTATAAGGCAGCTTTGCGATCCAACCATCTGCCATCACCATAACCTCGCGTTCTGCTATAGCTTGATGAGAATTTGGTAATGGCGTGTCATCATCCACACCACGCTCACAAGCAGCAACAATCAATAACAACAAAGCCAAAATAATTGAATGTATAACTTTCATCTACGTAAATTTAAGTGTTTAGGAAAAATTTTTCAACAAAGCACCCAGAAACAACAAGGCCGCCTCGAAGGCGGCCTTGTTTCAAACTTAGCTTGCTAGTTACATAAACGTAACTTAGCAGCCCTTATTTGGTTTGAGAAAACATTGTGTCGCTAGAGCTCGGCTTTTGAGAGTAAAGCGAGTAAGCACCGAAACGCATTTGATGCGCACGCCCTAATCTCAACTCATAAAAGTCTACTGTGAACTCATGAGAAAGCTTCTTGCCATTCCATGTAAATAGTTTGAAGTATTGCTCATCTGCTTCACCTGTCTTATCCCAACTACCTAACAAAGATGAAGTAAAGTAAGCACGCTTACCATCCCAACTTTGTGAAATCATGTTCACTTGTGAACCAATTTCTTGCTCATAAGTTTGCTTAGGTGAAAATGGGTCTGAGATATCAAAGAAACGAGTTTTGCCATCCATAAAGGTTTGAACCCATAAGCCTTGATCGTCTGCAGTGATTGAAATATCAACAGGTAGAGGTACTTTTGAAGGATCGCCAATGTCTGCAACCGCTTTAGACTGCCATTCGCCTGCTTCGTCTTCATATATTAACCAAATCTGTGAAGTTAATGCAGTGGTAGTGAAGCAATAGTTATTATTAGGACCCCATGCGCAACGAATTTCTAATGGCGCACCAGGCACTTCAAAAACTTTCTTAGGCTTACGAGTATGTAAGTCCCAAACAACTACCGTATTACCAAAACGCTTCATCGCTTCTGGATCACCTAACATTTGACCAAAGTCCATCATGTAGTTTGACCAACCAGTGAATGAAGAAGTAAGCATTACGTTGCGACGTGGTAATGCACGTATGTCGTAACCATAACCATCAGCTGCATTGCCTGCTTTTACTGCACCGCGAAGGTCTTCGTCAGTTGGGTTCCAGTGAGCAGCAATGAAATCACCTTCGTTAGTGAATTCAGCCATACCTGTGCGACCACCATGATCAACGTTGTTTGATAACGCAGTTACCATGATACGGCCTGGTAATGCGTACATAGTGTGAGGACCAACCATGCCACCAGTCTTTTCAACAAAGTCAGTGATTACTTTGTGAAGCATTGGCTTGCCTGGATTGGTGTGTACGTCAAAAATAAAGATCTTGTTGCTGTCTAAACCACCAGCAAAAAGATAACGACGGTCGTCTGTTAAACCTGAATGATGCGCTTCATTACGACCACCTACTGATAGAACGTTAACAACTTTCCCATAGCTATCAGATTCAGGGTTTACAGAGAGAGTAACAAGCTTATCTTGTCCATCACCCATCCCTTCAACACCTAACGTCCATACATATACATAGTCTTCTTGACCTACAATTTTTGCCATGTAGGGAGACATGCATGTTTCATCAGCCATTGCGGTAGACTGAAAACCTACTACAGATGCGAACAGTACACATGTGAATGCGACGATTCTCTGAATCCATTTAGGTTTTAATACTGCCTTATTCTTCATAATCTTACGACTCCATCTCTTAATAGATTTAATATAAATTTAGCCAGACCGGTTTTAAAGTTTTCATAGATTTAAAGCATACTAGCCCTACGGCTCATTAAAAGTAATGATCCAAATCAGTTAGAAATATATTTCAATATTATGACTCATCTTGTAGCCCAATCAAAGAGATATCAATTCTTACTTAATTACTTAGATATCAATGTGCTGCTTAGTTTACTAGGTATATGCGGCACGGTGTCGACCTTATCAATATCAAACATATTCACCTCAGTAAGTTATTGTAATTATTATTGAAAATATGCATTTAAGTGCTTATATCATGGAACTGCTAGGATAATGTATCCTCTAATTAAACGTATTAAACCCTTCACTGGATTCTTGATAAAACAATACGACCACTAGCCAGATGTTTAAATTTCTACAACAACCAATAGCAGTTTTATGCATCTGCTTGTCAACAACACTCGTTTGCAGCAGCGAAACCACAATTGGTGGTGACTTTGAGTTAACCTCACAGCTGAATCTGCCCTATTCTTCTAAAGAGGCTAGAGGAAAAGTTGTGATGCTTTTTTTTGGATTTACCCATTGCCCGGATGTATGCCCCAATACACTCAGCACGATACAGACGGTTCTAGGACAACTCGGTGATCAAGCAAAACAGGTGCAACCGAT
>Ga0255057_10000972_pt1 | contig 16531 bp, 14 predicted proteins | sample Cases_109_6_MG_FD_189022 | JGI IMG/M metagenome (GOLD analysis project Ga0255057, IMG submission 189022) | Seawater microbial communities from Amundsen Gulf, Northwest Territories, Canada - Cases_109_6 | ecosystem: Environmental > Aquatic > Marine > Gulf | place: Canada: Northwest Territories... | reverse complement strand
CCTGGGTGACATCGGTCAGCGGGCTCAAGCCGGCGTCGAAGCGGTCCTGTGTGAGCTGGAGGCTGCCTGCTTGGGCCTCGACGTTCGCCCGACCGTATTTGATGCGTTCCTGCAGCGTGCGCACATCGACATAATTGGCAGCCACGTCCGCCATCAGGATGACCATGACGTCGCGATAGTCCTCGATGGAAGCCTCGAGGCCGGCGCGGGCCGATTCGGCGCCCCGTCGCAAGCGACCAAAGACATCGATCTCCCAACCAAAGCCCACACCGATGTTGTAGATACTGAAGGGGTCGAACCCCCCTGGAGGCACAAACAGAGAGCTGTTCTCGCTGAGATCGTTACGGGCGTAGGAGGCATCCACGATGACGTCGGGGTAGTACCGGCCGGTGGCGATCCCCAGCCGAGCCCGTGCCTCCTGCACCCGAGCCGCCGCCGTCTGCAGCGACAGGTTCGACCGACCGGCCTCATGGATGAGCTCCACGAGCTTGGGATCGTTGAGGGTGGTCCACCAGGTAGCGAGCGGTGACCCTTCCCCTTCCACCTCCTCGGCGGCCGCCGACTTCCAAGCATCGGGAACCTGCTGCTCGAGCGCCGGCGTCTCGTAGTCGGGTCCAACAGTGCACCCGACCAGGACGATCAGCGGTACAAACAGGAGGAGAAGTTTCTGACTCACAGCGCGCAAGCCTACCATTCCGACAACCAAGGATTATGCTCACCGACCGATCAGGTCTGAGCCCCTTAGCCGCCGTTCGTCCGGGAGTGCTCGATCTGGAGCGAGACCAGCCTGGCGACCACCACGGCCAGATAGAGTTGAGCGATCAACGCCTCGAGATCCGAGAGCATTCTGGCCATATCCGACATCGGTGAGATAGAGCCGTAACCCACGGTGGTCAGCGTGGTGAAGCTGAAGTGAAGCAGCGCCGAGCCAGTCTGGGTCAGGTCCTGCGGACCCAGACTGAAGGCCGCTGGATCGGCTGCATACACCAGCATGAAGGCATAGGCCCAGACGATCCCCATCAGCATGAAGACACCGGCTGCGGCGAAGACCGTGTCGGCATTGACCTGCTTCGCCTTGACGACGGCCGAGATCAGGAAAACCAGGACGGCGATGAAGAAGATCAAATTGAACCAATGGTCCCAGACAGTCAGTTCTCTGCTGACGAACACGTCAGCAGACGCCTTTCCCACCAGGCCGATCAGGGCGATGATCAGGGTGATCTTGAAAGCTCTTGGACTGCGGGTGATCTGCCGAACGCCGAGAAGCAGGCTGACCATGAGCAGCGCATTGATCAGATAGGTACCGGAACCATGGCTGCCGATGAACGTGCCCACCGCATAGACCGACACCAGGACCACCAGCAGCAGGAAGGCCGGTCCTCGGTACCAGGGCAGCTCGGTTGTCTCGATCGGTTGATGACTCAAATCAGCACTCCCTCCAATAGCCGGGTCCAAACCATTCTATAGGCCATGCCCCCGCCCAAGCCGGTGTACGATCAGGGTCCGGTGGAGCAGGTGAAAGCGGCCCGGGGATTCCACCGTCTGATGATGTGCGATCTCCGGTTTCTGCCCCTGGTAGTCGAGCAGCGGCGGCCGGTCGCAATCGCTGCCACCCGGCGATGGACGAAGATCACGCTGCCGCGCTGGCCAACCTCATGACCTGGAAAGCGGCAGTGGTGGAGGTTCAAAGGGATAGAATCCCCTCAGCAAAGGAGGAGTGATCGTGAGAAAGCCACTACTCGGAGTCATTCTGTTTGTAGGTGCGGCGCTGGCGCTGAGCAGCAGTTCCTGGGCCCAGTCGGCCTTTGCCGGCAATGAAGCATTTCTGCAACTGCTCAAGTCGGATATTCAGAAGGAGACATCCGACATCATCACCAGGTCGATGGAATTCTCGGCCAAAGACGCGGCGGCCTTTTGGCCCATCTACAACGAGTATGACGAGGCGCTAGACAAGCTCGCCGACAGTCGGATCCAGCTCATCAAGGAGTACAGCAGTGTCTACGGGGCCGTAAGCGACGAACAGGCTGCAAGGCTCGGCAAGAAATGGATCGACCTGCTGGCGGAACGGGAGAAGCTGAGAGGGAAGTACTACGACAAATTTGCCGAGGCCCTGTCGCCGGCCCAGGCCTTCAAGGTGATGCAGATCGAGCGCCGATTGGAGCTCCTGATCGATATGCAGATCGCCAAAGAGCTACCGATGTTGGAGTGAGAAGAAAGTCTTTGGGGAGGTAGGGGAGGGCCTTGTGCCCTCCCTAGGGCGGGGACAAGCCCCGCCCCTACGACAGCGGCCGGCCACCGTGCCGGCCGAAATGTTTGAACATGGGCACAGTCGATTCACCAGATAAACATGACCAGCGACCGCGGTCGTCGTCCGGCCGTTTCGGTTGGTGGTTTGCATTCCTGCTGCTGGCTGTTGTGGTCTGGCTCTATGCCGACAGGATCCGTCTAGAGACTCTGGTCCGTGAGGCGGAGCTTGCGGCCTCGGCCGATGAGGCGAGGTCCACGCCGGCCGATGAGCTGCGGGGCGAGATCACTGCGAAAACCGACCGGATCGGCGAGCTCGAGCAGAAGTTGCAGAAGCTCGAGGACGAGCTACAACAGGCACGGGAGGGTCTGGCCAAGGCCGAGGGGGAGTCGAAACGACTCCAGCTGGGTTTGGAGTCGGCGGTCGAGGAGCTGAACCGGCTCCGCTCCGAGCTCGACGAGCTCCAGGTGGCGGCAGCACCGGCACCACGGCCGTTGCCGGATCTCAACCGCCAGCCGACCTCCCCGGTGCAACCTCTGGGTCCACCCTATGTGACCGTCAACCCGTCGGGCTTCGTCATCGCCTCGGGTCTGGTCCACAACAGTGGCGAGACGACGGCGATGGGCAGCCTCGAGGTCAGCCTGCTGGGTCCCCAGGGTCCTGTCGAGACTCGACAGGTTCACCTCTATATCGCCTCCGGGGCGACCGAGCGCTACGACATCACCTTTGCCGGGATCATCCCCGCGGGGCCGATCTCGGCCAGCGTCCGTTGGGTCGAGTAGGGTTCGGGACCGCTGGGCTCTTCAGTGTTGGGGCACTTGCGGAGTGAATGCACGCTTTTCAACCTCGCCCTGCTCGATGATCAGAGCGGTCGACTCGGCGACCGGGCTCCAGTACTCGCTGAGATCGGTGAGCGGTTCGGAGACCACGGCCCGGGCGTCGGGCGAGAGAGTGTCGAAACGGGGGTTGAGCTCACAGAAACACTCGGTACTCTTGCTATAGAAGAGCGTGCGCGAGTGCCCACGGGTAGAGTAACGGACGGCAAAGAGGCGCTCACCGTCGCTGAAGCCAAGACTCATCTGCACCGGTTGCTCGATCCCATTTTCACCAGCAACATTCTCGATGAAACCGACAGTGCGCTCGACGGCACCGATCGGGTCGTCGTCCAGTCCAAAGGTGAGAGCAAGATAGAAGATGATCTCCGAGTCGGTGGTGCCCTCGATGAGGCTGTAGAGCTCGGGAGCGACGCTGAGGGCCAAATCGCGCTTGATCCGCCGAAAGTCGCGTATCAGCCCATTGTGCATAAAGAGCCACCGACCGTAGCGGAAGGGGTGACAGTTAGTCTGCTGGATGGCGGTACCGGTAGCAGCTCGAATGTGGGCGAGAAAGAGCGGGGACTCGATCTGCGCCGCCAGGTCCTGGAGGTTGCGGTCGTTCCAGGCCGGCCGGGTATCTTTGTAGAGCCCGGGCTGGTTGCGACTTCCGTACCAGCCGATCCCAAAGCCGTCGCCGTTGGTGGTCGTCTCGCCGGCTCGGGCGTGGAGACTCTGGTCGATGAGTGAGTGCTCGGGTTTGAAGATCAGGTCCTCGAGATAGAGGGGTCCACCGGAATAGGCGAGCCATCGGCACATGGGGTTTCCTCCTGCATCTGGGTGGTCAGCCGTCCTTGACAGTCTAAGTCAAGTGGAGTGGATACTAGAGGTCGATGGGGTCCGGCCGGTAGAATTGAGCTGGAGGGGTCTCGGGCTACAGCGCGCCGGGGGCGCTGATCCGGCTAAAAGAATGAAGTCGACAGGTACCAGATTGCCGTCCGCGATGTGGAGATGGGCAGTGATCGTGACCATGATTCTGGTGGTCTGCGACTTTGGGCCGGCGCTGGCTCAGGACTCTCCCGACGATGTCGAGGGTGAGCCCACTCAGTGGCTGGTCATCGGTAACTTTAGGGGTGCGGCGGAAACCGGGATCCTGAGCCGGCTCCAAAACGCAATCTTCGAGTACCAGCGCGACGACGACCTGTTTCGCGACCTGGGCGATCTGAGTCTCGGGATCGGCTTCGACGTCGGCAATCTCGAAGTCGACTGGGACAACTACTTCCGCCGGCGAGTGGTGCAATCGCACCGAGCAATTCTACCGGGTGAGCCGGTACGGCCTAACGACTACTCCCTCTTTCAGACGATCGATGCCTCACGAACCCGGCTGCGGCTGGGCTACAAGTACTTTCTGGACGTTGGGGATGTACTCTCCGTGGGCGCGCAGGTGGAGGCGGGCTTCGCCGTCGCCATGGCCAGAAGCATGAAGCCGAGCCTCCACTTCGTAGAGCCAGAGCAGCAGTCCGTTTTCAGGTCCTTGCGCAGCGAGCTCTCCGGGTTTGCCGACGATCACGAGATCTCGGGGCAGCGGGGTCTCGCCTATCTGACCTGGGCTTCGTTGGCGTCGGTGGTGGATGCGGCGGCAGGAGCGCTGGGCAACAAGATCGCGGATACCGAGCAGTCGACGATCTTCTGGGACGACTACGCCGAGCCGATGATGATCATCACCGAGACGGGTATACCGCTAAAGCTTCGTCTCTTCACCTCGGAGGACTCCACTCTGGCAGTGGGTGATGTGCTCAGCTTTACCTCCTTCGCCGGGCTCTCGCCGGTGGCGGCCGGTGCGGAGAAGTGGGGGATACGGATCAGCTATCGGAGGTTCCACCGTTTCCTCCGAGAGACCACCGTACAGCGGGAGACCGACAGCGTGGTGCTGGTAAGGATCCGGGACTGGTTTGCCCATGGTAACGAGATCACTCCCCTGAAATTCCGGCCGGAGCTCAGGCTCTGGATCATCAAGATCGGCTATACGTTCTTCGAGACTCGCGAGAACGATTTTCGCGAACGGGTGGCCGACCAGACCTTCCGGCTGGACCTCAAGACCGCGGCGGGTGTCGAGACCTTCCGCCGATTGATTGTGCAGGGTGGCAAGCTGCATCTCAGACCCAAGCTGGTGTCGGTCGAGGAGGACGAGGAAGGGGTCGAGGTACTCGCCGCAGAGACCAGCACGGGCAAGAGCCACAATCGATCGATGCGGATCAATTTCTTCAACTGGTATCGCTACCGCCTGAGCCACATCAGCAGCACTCGGCGCATCCAGACCGCCGATGCCAGCCTGCGCGAGGTCGTCCGAGCTCGGACCAAGGAGTACAAGAATGTCGTCGGCAGGAAGCGAGAGCTCAGGGCCAGCTCGGTCATCACCGGTCAGTCCAATATTCAGTGGCGGGAGGGGCTCGCAGACGACCCGGCCTATGACGACGAGAAGCTGGTGGTCAGATTCGACTCCAGTCTGACCTCGAGATACGCGATGAGCCACGAGATCCTTCGATGGCTATCGGATCTCGACTTTATTCTGGGGCTCGAGGAGCACCACCCGGTGTTGAGCGAGCTCCAGCCGGTGGACGCCAATAGAACCGCCGGCTTCTCGCTGCGGCTCTCGCTCAGTTTTGGACCGCGGCAGATCGAGCGGCTGGGCTCAGTGACCGAAGACGACATCTGGCGCGAGCTGGCCGGATTGCTTTTGGGACCCGAGTATGTGGAGGCCTGGAGCACCGAGTCGAAGCGGTATTGGTGGAAACCAAGCGCGCCCTCATCGGGCAGCGGCGCACCCGGTGGTCGTCACATGAGCCGCTACTATGACCACCTCCGCGGCTACAAGAGGCCGGCCAAGAAAAGTCGGGTATTCGAACCGCAACAGCTGTCGAGCGCCACACTCTACCGATTGGCGAAGAAGTCAGCGCGAAGATTTCAGAAGCTGCAAAGGGTTCTGGTCGAGGAGCGGGACTGTCTCAGGTGCCTGGTCAAAAGCTACTCGGCCACCACCGATGTCCTGCTGTCGCAGGCACTGATGGTGAGGTTTGCCGGTGGGATAGAGGATGGTGACGTGGGCTACGACTTTCAGGTTCAGTTGGGCGATATGGTGCGGCCGGTGGGGGAGTCCAATGGGATCATCCACGGGTACCACCTGCCACGAGCAGGGGATCTGGTCAGGAATGCGGAAACCATCCGCAACTCGCAACCCCGGCTGCGGGGCGGTCATGTGATGTTGAATGTCAGTGGCTGGGATGTCGATGACGAGTCGGGTGAGGACCCATGCTGGAAGATTCGCCTGCTCACCGATGTCGTCTTCGCCCCGGAGATGATTCTGCGGATCGACTGGCGGCGGGAGAGAAAGCTAGCCGACCGCCGCCAGGAAGTGATAACGGCGAGCATGGGCAAGGCCGAGGTCTACGACCCCGAGAAGATGGCTCATACAGATGACCCCGACTTCTTCTGGGTCAGGGGAGAGCGGCCGCTGACCCAGGAGTACACCGTCAGGGACGACATAACGTTGACCACCTCCGGAGATCCGATCGGGCAGGTGACACCGATGGTGCAACCCGCTCGCTTCTACTACGACATTCCCCTGACGTTCCCCGCCGAGACATCCACGGACTCGGCCTACACCATGCTCATGAGAGTGCTCAATTCGAATGGTCTACCGGTCTCCGAGGAGCAGAAGGTCAGAGTCAGGTTCCCCGAGGACTGGCAGGAGCAGGTGCCCGCCGAGTGCGTAGCGGCAGGCGAAACTGAAATCGCGGTTGCCGATCCAACGACTGTCGCAGGATGTTCGTGATGGCGTCGGGTCAGGAGCCGGGCGCCAGAGTCGGGTTCGCGTCGCCCTCGGCAACAGGCCGTTGGGGGCACGCATCGCAAGTCAGCGGCTCACCATCCGGGCCCAGTACCTCGGGACCGCCGCAGGAACCACGCAGACACCGGTTGCCGAACACCACCCCAACTGCCATGGCCAGCATGGCGGCACCGATGAAGAGCGCAGCAATCAGAACCAGCTCCATGCGGGAATAGTAGCAGCAGACCTCACCCCCGTGACGAAGCGGCCGGCCTCCGTGCCGGCCGATGGGGGGTGGGCCTTTGACGGTTTGTGGGTGCCCGCCACCCACCCGGGCGGGTTGTTGGCCTATTCGGAAATTCTGTCGAACAAGCTATCGAAGGCGGTGGTTTTGTGCTCCGTGAAACCGCCTTCTGGGTTTCGCTCGAGAAAGAATGCCGCAAGACCGAGGTCCTCCGCCAGGTCGATGCCCTCGGGGCCCAGCACCAGCAGGGCCGTGGCCCAGGCGTCGGCGCGCACACACTCCTTGGTCACAACGCTGGCCGAGGTGAAGTGGTGGGTGATGGGGTGGCCGGTTCGCGGATCGATGGTGTGCGAGATGCGCCGTCCTTCGATCTCGTAGAAGTTGCGATAGTCCCCCGAGGTGGCCAGCGACAGATCGCTCAGGGGCACTACCAGGTGGAGAGCTTGACCGGCGGGGTCGGGACGCTCGATGGCGATACGCCAAGCGGCACCCTCGTCGTTGAAACCGCGAGTGCGGATCTCGCCACCCACCTCCACCATGTAGCTCTCGACACCGGCCCGGTCGAGTGCCTCGGCGACCTGGTCGACACCGTAGCCCTTGGCGATGGCCGACAGGTCGAGGGTGAGCTCAGGGATCGTCTTGCGGACGGTGCCCGCCACCTGGTCGAGCTCGAACTTCTCCCAGCCGACCAACTCGAGAAGACGATCGACCTCCGCGGCCGACGGTGGCTCAGGCGGCTGACCCGGCGGCCCAAATCCCCAGGCGTCGACCAGCGGCGCCACGGTGATGTCGAAGGCCCCGCCGCTGAGACGGCTGATCTCGCGGGCATGCTCGAGCACGGTCATGGTCTCCCCGGAGACCGGGAAGGGGGTCTCGTCTCGCCACCGGTTGAGACGTGAGAGCTCCGAGTCCTCCAGATAGTGGGACATCTTGGTGTTGACGTCGTCCAGTTCGCCCTGGACGATGGAAGGCAACTCGGCAAGCAGGTCCTCGCCAAAACCTTCATCCACCACCTTGACCGTGTAGGTGGTGCCCATCGTCTCGCCGGTGAGGACGTGGAGGCGAGCTACGGGCTCGGCTGCCTGGCAGCCCATCACCAACGCGATGGCTAGGGCCAACAGCAGACGAGTTATCTGTGTGGGATGGCCGTGCATGATCGGTGACGAGCCCTCAAGCCCCCAAGCCCCTAGTCCCTTCATCCCCTCTGCCCTCTTCTTATCCAAAATCGTCGAACAGTACGTTCTCCGGCTCCACTCCCAGATCATCGAACATTTGGCGACAGGCCTGGAGCATCAGCGGCGGACCGCAGAGGTAGTACTCGATGTCCTCGGGTGCCGGATGGTCTTCGAGGTAGTTGTCGTAGACCACCTGGTGGATAAAGCCGGTGTAGCCGGTCCAGTTGTCCTCGGGTTGAGGCTCGGAGAGGGCGAGGTGCCACCCGAAGTTGTCGCATTCCCTCGCGAGCTCGTCGAATTCCTCCTGGTAAAAGGCCTCTCGCAGGCTCCGAGCACCGTACCAGTAGGTGATTTTGCGCTCGGAGGCGAGTCGGCGGAGCTGATCGAAGATATGTGAGCGCATCGGTGCCATGCCGGCACCGCCGCCGATGAACATCATCTCGGCATCGGTCTCCTTGGCAAAGAACTCGCCAAAGGGCCCGGAGATGGTGACCTCGTCACCGGGTTTGAGATTGAAGAGAAAAGACGACATCTTACCCGGCGGAATTCCCTCGGGTGACCGCGGCGGCGGGGAGGCGATTCGCACGTTGAGCAGGATGATGCCCTTCTCGTCGGGATAGTTGGCCATGGAGTAGGCCCGGGTAACCTCCTCGTCGACCTTCGACACATACCTCCACATGTCGAACTTGTCCCAGTCTTCACGATAGTCGGAATCGATATCGAAGTTCTGGTACTGAGCGATGTGGGGGGGGCTTTCGATCTGGATATACCCACCGGCGCGGAACGGCACCTCTTCACCCGGCGGCAGCTCGAGCACCAGTTCTTTGATAAATGTCGCCACATTGTGATTCGAGCGCACCTTGCAGATCCACTTGCGGACGTCGAAGATCTCGGCTGGCACCTCGATCTGCATGTCCCCCTTGATCTTGACCTGACAGGCGAGGCGGCACCCCTCCCGGGCCTCGCCGCGGTTGATGTGGCTGATTTCGGTGGGCAGCATGGCGCCGCCCCCTTCGGTGACGTTGACTTTGCAGACCCCACAGCTGCCTTTGCCGCCGCAGGCCGAAGGAATAAAGATCTTCTCGGCGGCCAGGGTCCCAAGCAGCGTGCCGCCGGCCATGGTGGTAATGGCATTGGAAGCGTCGTCGTTGACAACGATTGAAACATTCCCAGTAGCCACCAGCTTGCTCCGGGCCACCATGAGAAAGGCCACCAGCGACACGATGACAAAGGTGAACATGAAGACACCGAGCGCAACTGTGGTCATGGACTCTTTCCCTCTTCTCTACAGTTGCACGCCGGCAAAAGCCATAAAGCCGATCGCCATAAGGCCGGTGATGATGAAAGTGATCCCGAGGCCACGCAGCGCCGCGGGAATGTTGTGATAGCGGAGCCGCTCACGGATTGCCGCCAGGGCAACGATGGCCAGCGCCCAACCAATGCCCGATCCGATTCCATAGACGGCACTCTCAGCCAGGGTGTAGTCCCGCTCCACCATGAAGAGCGATGCTCCGAGAATGGCGCAATTAACGGCGATAAGCGGCAGAAAGACTCCGAGGGCTGCATAGAGCCCGGGGGCGTACCGGTCGAGAACCATCTCCACGATCTGCACCATGGCGGCGATGGTGCCGATGTAGGTGAGGAAGCCGAGGAACGACAGGTCGTACTGGGCCAGGTTGGGGCTGACCCATGCGAGCGCGCCCTCCTTCAGGGCGTAGTTGTAGATGATGTTGTTCATCGGCACCGTTATGCCGAGAACAAAGATGACGGCGGAACCCAGACCGACCGCGGTCTCCACCTTGCGGGAGACAGCGATAAAAGAGCACATGCCCAGGAAGAAGGCCAGGGCCATGTTCTCGACAAAGATCGCCTTGACGGCGAGACTGAGGAAGTGTTCGACCATCTCAGTCCTCCTCGATCTGATCGGGCTTCCACACCCGCAGGACCCAGATCAAGCCACCGATAATGAAGAACGCCGACGGCGACAACACCATCAGACCGTTGGGGTAGTACCAACCTCCCTCGGTGACCAGCGGCAGGACCTGTTTGCCGAACACTGATCCTGAGCCGAAAAACTCGCGCAGGAAGGCGGTCATCATCAGGATGACGGCGTAACCCAGACCGTTGCCGATGCCGTCAATGATGCTCATCCCCGGCGGATTCTGCATGGCATAGGCCTCGGCGCGGCCCATGATGATGCAGTTGGTGATGATGAGTCCGACAAAGACCGACAGCTGTTTCCAGATGTCGAACACGTAGGCCTTGAGGATCTGGTCAGTGACGATAACCAGCGAAGCGATGATGGTGAGCTGGACGATGATCCGGATGTTGGTCGGGATGGCGTTGCGCAACAGGCTGACGAACAGATTCGAGAGCGTCAGCACGCAGATCACCGCCACGCTCATCACTAGCGCGGTGTCCATCTTGGTGGTCACCGCCAGCGCCGAGCAGATCCCCAGGACTTGTAGCGCGATGGGATTGTCGTTGAACAGCGGGTCGATCAGCGCTTCCCGGGTCTTGTTCGACATCAGGCAGCCCTCCTTTCTGCTCTCGATCCGAGCTTCTGGAGCAAGGGGCCGAAGCCGTTTTCACCCAGCCAGAATTGCACCAGATTGGTGACCCCTCGGCTGGTCAGGGTGGCACCCGAGAGACCGTCGACACGATACGGGTCCTCAACTGCCGGCCCGGCCTGGCCCTTGATGACCTCTATCCGGGGCACGCCATCGTCACCGAAAACCTTGCGCCCGTCCCACTTGGCTTTCCAATCCGGATTGTCCACTTCGCCACCGAGACCGGGTGTCTCCTTGTGTTCGTAGAAGGTGATTCCACGGACGGTCTCGAGGTCGGCGTCCAGGGCGAGGAAGCCGTAGAGGGTCGACCATAGGCCGTACCCTTCGACGGGCAGAATGATCATGTCGATCTCGCCGTCCCTGCCCCGGACCAGGTAGACCAGTGCGTGGTCGGGTAGGCGCTTGACCAAAGCGGGGTTGGCGGGTGCGGCCCGGCTGGTTGTCGGATCGGTCGCTTCTCTCTTCTGATCGAAGGTCCTGGGATCGATATCCGGCGCCTCTTCTCCGGTCTCCAGGTCGATGACCACGCCGCGGATGGTCTCGAACCGATTCTCGATCTCTTCGGGGCTCACCTTTTCTTCATTGCCCAGAAGGCCGGCAGCGATGAGAACGTTGCGCTGCTTCTCCAATGCAGAGTTGATCTCCTGCCGCTCCTTGAGCGAGACGGCGGCGGAGGAGACGACCACCGCGCAGACGATAGAGACGGCGGTGGCGAAGAGAATGGTGTAGAGCGGACTACGTTGCATAGCGCGCTTTCCTCCGCTTGATGTTGGCTTTCAGCACATAGTGGTCGATGGTGGGGGCAAAGACGTTCATCAACAGAATGGCCAGCATCATCCCTTCGGGGTAGGCCGGGTTGATGATGCGGATGAGAACCACGAAGACTCCGATGAGGAAGCCGTAGATGTACCTTCCGCGGTTGGTCTGGGCGGCCGACACCGGATCGGTGGCCATGAAGACGGCGCCAAAGGCCCAGCCCCCCAGCACCATCTGCCACCAGAACGGGACATCAAAGAAGGGGTTGGTATCGGAGCCGATGGCATTGAGACCCACCGTCATCAGGATCGTGCCGGCAACGACACCGCCCATGATCCGCCAGGAGCCCACACCGGTGGCGATGAGGATCACCGCGCCCAGGAGACAGGCCAGGGCCGAGGTCTCACCCATCGAGCCCGGGATGGTGCCGATAAAGGCGTCCCACCAGGTGACACCCTGGGTCAGTGCAGCCTGTCCCTGCTCGGCGGCATTGGCCAGCCAGGTGGCGCCGCTCACCCCGTCGGCGCCGGTGGTGGCGGCGATCCACACCTTGTCGCCCGAGATCTCGACCGGGTAGGCGAAGAACAGAAAGGCGCGGGCGGTGAGCGCCGGGTTGAGGAAGTTCATCCCGGTGCCGCCAAAGATCTCCTTGCCGACGACGACACCAAAGGAGATACCCATGGCCACCTGCCAGAGGGGAGTGGTGGCCGGGAGGATCAGGGGAAAGAGCGTCCAGGTTACCAAGAACCCTTCGTTGATCTCGTGCTTGCGGACGATGGCAAACACCACCTCCCAGAAAGCACCGGCCGCGAGGGTCACAATCACGATGGGGACGTAGTAGAGCGCGCCATGGACGATGCACGCCCAGACACTCCCGGGATCGAATCCCAGCCCCAGGGCCTCCATCGCCCGGGTCTGCCAGGTGTCGAGCGGCGCCGCACCGCGAGAGATGGCCAGGTGGGCCTGATAGCCGGTGTTGTACATGGCCATGTAGACACAGCCCGCCAGCGCCACGACCACCGTGGTCATCAACCGCTTGAGATCCAACCCGTCGCGAGCATGCGACGGCCCAGCGGTGACCTGGCCCGGGGTGTAGAGCATGGTGTCCTGGGCTTCCCACAGCGCATGGAGCTTCTCCAGCTTGCCACCCGGCTCGAATTGCTTGCCCTGCTTGTCCAGAAACGAGCGTAGAGACATCAGCCTTCTTTCTCGATGATGGTCAGGACCTCACGCAGATAGGGTCCGTAGTCGTTCTTGCCCGGACAGACGAATGTGCACAGCGCCAGATCCTCTTCGTCCAGCTCGAGACAGCCGAACTCCTGGGCCATCTCTATGTCGTACATGAGCAGCGCCTTGAGCAGATAGGTCGGCTCGAGATCCATCGGCATGACCCTCTCGTACATGCCGATGGGCACGACGGCGCGACGCGAGCCGTGGGTGCTGGTGGTCAAGGCGAATTTCTTCCCCGGCGTGAGCGCGGAGACAAACGTGTTGATGACCGAGTACTTGTCGGTGCCCGGCGCCAACCACCCGATGAATTCCCGTTCCCGGCCTTCGACCAGCGCCGTGATCTGTTGGTGGTAGCGGCCGAGGTATCCGAGGACCTCACCCATGGCCAAGCGGCCGGCCAGAACCGACCCGGAGATCACCCGGTTCTCCCCAGCGATGAGCTCGTCGGTGACCAGGTCGTCGATCGAGGCGCCGATCCGGGTGCGCAACAGCCGCGGCCTCTTCACCACCGGCCCGGCCAGCGACACGATCCGCTCGACCTCGAGCTTGCCGGTTTCGAACAGGTGCCCGATGGCGATCACATCCTGACATCCGACGTGCCAGACGGTCTTGTTGCGGTCCACCGGATCGAGGGTGTGGATGTGAAAGCCTGCCGTCCCGGCGGGGTGGGGTCCGGAGAACTCTTCGCGACGTACGCGCTCATCGTCGGGAAGCTCGATCGCCGTACCCGCGTCCACACAGACATAGACCGGTCCGTCGGTGAGCTTGGTGAGGGCGGTCAGACCGCGCTTGAACTTCTGCTCCTGCCCGGACAGGACCACCCCGGCCGCAGGTGCCAGCGGATGGGTATCCATGGCAGTGACGAAGATCGATCGCGGTCGGGTCTCGGGAGTCGCCACCCGGCTGAACGGTCGCGCCCGCAGGGCCGTCCACAGACCCGACTCGATCAACAGCTCCTCCACCTGGTCGCCATTGAGGGTCGAAGGGTGTTTGCCGGAGAAGGAGCGAAAGGTCTGCTCTTCGGCGCCGCCGGAGCGACCCTCCCGCTCGCTGCGTGCGAGCTCGACGACCACGGACTGGAAGGCACGCCTCTCCCCCCGGTTGATGGCAACCACTTTGCCGGCCCCCGGCGAGGTGTAGCGGACTCCGGGCATCTTCTTGTCGTCGAACAGAGGTTGACCCCGTTTGACGATGTCCCCCACGGCGACCTGCATCGTGGGCCTCATGCCGACATAGTCGGCGGCAAGAAGAGCCACCCTGCTCGGCGAGCGGGCCGTGTCTATCTCCTGGATCGGCTCGCCCTCGATGGGCAGGCGCAGCCCTCGCTTGACCTTGTGCAGTGTCATTGGAGTTCCCGAGACAAGTATGACTTGGTTGTTGGAATAGCCGCGAGGCCTCTCGAGATCGCATCCTCCGGTCGAAGGCGGCGGCCCGGCTACGAGAGACCATTTTTCCATTTTGGCGGCTAATCGCCAAGAGCCCCCTTTTCGACATGAGGTCCCCGTCGTTTGGTAGCATTTTCGATTGGGAATAGGAGGCCACAAATGGATACCGAACAGATCCCGACCGCCCGCAATCTGATGGAGGACGTGGATCTGGTGTTCTCCCCCGGGACGGACCTGCTGGATGCGATCGACGAGTTGGCTCGACACAAGGCGTCGGCGGCACCAGTGGTGGACGACGGCCACCACCTGCTCGGCATGCTCACCGAGAAGGACTGCATCCGTATCCTCTCCGGCTCGGCGTTCTATCGACCACGCGGTGGCAGTGTCGAGGACTTCATGTCGGTGGTGCGGGTCGCCATCGAGCCGAGAATGGATCTGTTTCGCGTCTCCGAGCTCTTCCTCGGTAACAACTTTCCCATGCTGCCGGTGGTGGACGATGGCAAGCTGGTTGGCTGCATCACCCGTCAGGACATGCTCCGCGGCATCATGGAGCTGACCCACGCCTGGCGGCAGGTACAGGTGAAGTTGGAAGAGGAGGCCGGTGAGGCGGTGGAGCGGCCGAGCTCCATCCAGGAGCTACAGGAGGTCTTCTCCAAGTACTCGAAAGGCCAACTGGTGCGGCGCCTGGGGCGTCGCAGCTGAAGCTGTCTTCAATTAGAAAGCTGCTGGCGCCAGGGGGCGCCGTCGAGATAGAGCTCGATGATTGCCGGGGTGCCGCTCGGCCCGCAGGTGAGCTCGAGCGAGGCCTCACGCTTGGCCAGTGCGGCCTCGAGCTCCGGTGCGCGCTCCTCCGGCACAAAGTAGCGTAACGGGGGCTCGACGGCCTCGGCCCGCAGCCAACCGTCGCACCTCTCCACCTCGTCGCACGAGACCTGACGCACAGCGGGGTCGATGCCGAGCTCGTTGGTGCGGGTGAGACAGAGACAGCAATCGGAGTCGAGGTCGGGTTGCCCCCCGGTGACCTGGCCCCCGCAATCGCTCTGGCCCTGCCAATTGAAGCGGAATTGATATCTCAGGTAACGGCCGTGGAGCAGGTCCCGCGGATCGAAGCCGCCGATGGGGATGTGCCAGGTCGGACCGCTGCGGGCCGCAAACTCGGCCTTGCCGACGAGCACCAGCAGGCCCACGACCGGAATGAGAACGGCCACTCTCACCCAGCGGTTCTTCACCTCGAGTCCTCCGATGTGAGCTCGCGAGCGAACTCCCGGCGCTTGCGCACCCAGAGCCAGACCATCCCGAGAGTCAGCATCCCGCCGGTCACCAGCCCCACACCGGTACCGAGAAGGCTGCCAAACACCTCGAAGTAGACGATGAGAATCCGGATACCGATGACGGCGGTGGCGAAATTGAGCAGATTCAACAGCCCGGCCTGGTGGGCGGTGTAGGCTACCAGGACCCACAGGCCGATAAAGGCGATCGCGGCAACGAGGTCCAGGTCCCCTGGTGACATGACCAGTGGCACGTAGGCCAGCAGCAGACTCGCTACCAGCAGCCAGCGAGCCGGCCAGCCCCAACGGCTATCCTGGATCCGGGTCCACAACCAGCCCGTGACGACAGCCGAGGCCGCAAAGCCGACCCAGAGCCATTGCCAGTTCTCATCGGCGGTGTCGTCGTAGAAGGCAAGGGTGCCGAGGCTGGCGCAAATGACGATCTGCGCCCAACCGATGGCCTCGAACACGCGGGCGAGGGCGGGGCGAACACTCTGCACCCAGGCCGAGCGACCGATGGCGATGCAGATGATCGGCGCCAGGTAGGCAGCCCCCAGCGCGAGTGCCGTCAGGTCGTCGGACTTCTCGCCGAGCCACACCAGCCAGGTGTAGTAGGTGATCTGGAGACCGGCCAGCCAGACGAAGGCGCCAAAGCCGGAGCGGGCACGGGTCATCAGCAGCGCCGTCAGACCCGACCAGAGCGCCAGGGCCTCGTGGGCCCTGCCACCCAACTGGTAGACCTGTCCGACAAGTGCAATCGAGGCCATCACCAGCCCATAGAGGACGACGATCGCCACCTCGCGCGCCCAGACGGGCCCGCGCTCCTCCAGCCACGCCACCGCCACCCCCAGGGCGAGCACCAGCGCCAGATCGACTCCGATCTTGACCCGACCTGGGATCGCATCCCAGTTGGACGCCACGATCGAAACGATCCCGATAGCAATAGCCAGCCCACCGAGCCCGGCAACGGCGTAGAGAAACAACGGGCGACCGCGCTCTTTCTCAAACGCGGCAATACGC
>Ga0255057_10000971_pt1 | contig 16535 bp, 14 predicted proteins | sample Cases_109_6_MG_FD_189022 | JGI IMG/M metagenome (GOLD analysis project Ga0255057, IMG submission 189022) | Seawater microbial communities from Amundsen Gulf, Northwest Territories, Canada - Cases_109_6 | ecosystem: Environmental > Aquatic > Marine > Gulf | place: Canada: Northwest Territories... | reverse complement strand
CGCCCAATTTGGCGAACAGCTCCAAACGGCGCTTGTGCGGCTCGGACAGGCCGTGCAGCAGTCGCGTGGCCATGTCCTCGTTCAAGTCGACCGGTGCGCGCCAGCTGAGGCTCGCGCCCGACCTGGCGCTCTTCCCGACGTCCAGTATCTCGCCGGCGAATTTCTCGATGATCTCGCGCTGCGCCTCATGCGACAGCTGGCGAAAATCGGATTGCTCGATCACAATCCGCATGGCTTTGGTCCCTCCGTATTCCGTCTTACGCCTCAGATGACTGGCCCTTGTCGGCCTTATTCTCCGATCTTAGCGCGGCCGAGCGGAAATTGCATGACAAAGGAGCACGTAAGATCGCCAATTTGAGACATCGTCCGGCCTCACGGCGACAGAATCCGCTCCGCCTCCGCAAGATCCTCGGGCCGGTTGACGTTGAAGAAGGAATCGACCGGCCCCCGGGGGCTCGCGAGATCGGGGAATTCCACCTGCACCAAATCGTAGCGCGCGGTGAAGATGTCCACCTTGCGGATGTCGTCCTCGACCAGCGCCTGGCGCAACGCATCCCTCAACGCCAAGGGCCAGAGGCCGAAGACCGGATGGTCGCGGCCGTGCGACTGGGCGCAAGCCAGATTGGCACCGGCCTCCTCGGTCTCGGCCCAGAGCCGGAGCACCAAGTCATGGGGAAAGAACGGCGCATCGCAGGCGAAGGTCGCCAGCCAGACGCTCTCGGGCGCGGCCTCCGCCGCCCAGTCGAGTCCCGCCAGCACACCGGCCAACGGGCCGGCGAAACCCGCCACGCTGTCTTGCACCACCGGTAGATCGAAATCGGCGAAGCGTCCCGGGTCGCCGTTGGCGTTGATCGCCAGCGCATCGACCTGGGAATGGGCCCGGGTGATGACGTGGGAGATCAGAACCTCGCCGGACAGCGGCCGCAGGCACTTGTCGCCGCCGCCCATGCGCCGCGACCGGCCGCCCGCCAGGACGACGCCGGCGATCTTCGGCCGCCTCGGGATGCCGGGGGGAATGCCGGGGGGGATGTCGGGGGGCGCGCCGGGACCGGACTCACTCGGCGTCGTCATGGCTGCCCTTGCGTTGGTGGCGGCGGTCTTCCTCGTCCGCCGCGTCGCTCGACTGGTCGTAGACGATGCGGTCCTCGCCCGATAGCGCGATGAAGCGCTTGCCCCTGGCGCGGCCGATCAGGGTGAGCCCCGCCTGGCGGGCAAGATCGACGCCCCAGGCGGTGAATCCGGACCGCGAGATCAGGATCGGGATCTCCATCTGCACGGTCTTGAGCACCATCTCCGAGGTCAGGCGGCCGGTGGTGTAGAAGATCTTGCCGACGGCGGAAATACCTTTCATGAACATGTAGCCGGCGATCTTGTCGACCGCGTTGTGACGCCCGACGTCTTCCATGTAGATCAGCGGCCGATCCGCCTCGCACAGCACGCAGCCGTGGATCGCGCCGGCGCTCAGGTAGAGGCTGGGGGCGCTGTTGATGCGGCGCGACAGGGTGTAGAGCCAGGAGGTCTTGAGCACCGCGTCGCGGCTGAGATCGATGCTCTCGAACTTCTCCATGAGATCGCCGAACACCGTGCCCTGGGCGCAGCCCGAGGTGCGAATCTTCTTTTTCAGCTTCTCCTCGTAGTCGGTCTGGCGCTCGGTGCGCACGACCACGGTCTCGATATCCTCCTCGTAGTCGATGCCGGTGATCACGTCGTCCGCCAATAGCATGTTCTGGTTCAACAGGAAGCCGACCGCCAGATAATCCGGGTAGTCGCCGATCGTCATCATGGTGACGATCTCCTGGCCGTTGAGGAACAGGGTGAGCGGCCGTTCGGCCACCACCGCCGTCTCGACCGCGGTACCGCGCTCGTCGAGCCCGCGGACCCGCTCGGTGAGGCGCGGGTCCTCCGGGTCGGGGCGCAGCAGGAAATCGCCCAGCTCGGCCTCGCCGGCGCCCTTCGCCCGGCCCCGGCGCGCGACCCGCACCTCCGCCTCTGCCCCGGTCGTCCTGCTCATGGTCCTTCTCATTTGCCTGATCGTGGGTCCCAACGATCGCGCCGCCAACGCCGGGCAAGTGCCTGTCATGTGTCGCACGACACTATGCGCGAGAATGTGTCGCACGACACTATGCGCGAGAATGTGTCGCACGACACTATGCGCGAGCGACAAAAAGCCGGCAAGCAGGCATCAAATGTCCACCCAAGCTCCTCTCGCGCGCCACTGCAATTTCTGTGGAAATCCATAAATTTGTAGAATAAACATAAATATGCAAGAATTTGCGCAATAGGTGTGGAGCCATTAGGGCCAGATGATCGAGTTCGGCCAAGCCTTCGCCGCGGCGTTCCACCTGATCGCCACCTTCGATGCCGGTCTGGTGGAGATCGTTGCCCTTTCGCTCGAGGTCAGCCTGAGCGCGGTCGCGCTGGCCGCCTTGGTTGGTCTGCCGCTTGGGGCGGCGGTCGCGCTCTACCGCTTTCCCGGCCGCATCGTGATCGCCGCGCTGCTCAACGCCTTCATGGGCCTGCCGCCAGTGGTCGTCGGCCTGATCGTCTATCTGTTGCTGTCGCGCAGCGGGCCGCTCGGCGTGCTCGGACTGCTGTTTACCCCCGGCGCCATGATCATCGCCCAGTGGCTGCTGGTGACGCCGATCGTCGCGGCGCTCGCCTTGCAGACGGTCGCCGACCTGCACGTCGAGTACGACGAACAGCTGCGCTCCCTCGGCGCGACGCCTGGCCGCGCGCTCTGGACCCTCCTGTGGGACGGGCGCCTCAGCCTGGTTACCGCGGTCCTGGCCGGCTTCGGGCGGGCCAGCGCCGAGGTCGGCGCGGTGATGATCGTCGGCGGCAACATCAACCACGCGACCCGGGTGATGACCACGGCGATCGCCCTGGAGACCAGCAAGGGCGACCTGGCGCTTGCCCTCGGGCTCGGGCTCATCCTGGTCAGCCTGGCGCTGGCCATCAACTTCGCCGCCATGGCGGTGCGTGATCTGGCCCGGGTGCGCCATGCCTAGGGTTGATATGACGGTGGCGATCCTGCCGCTCAGCCTCGAGGCGGTGACCTACGAGGCCCAGGGCCAGCGCCTGATCGACAGTCTGAGCCTGGTCTTCGGCGCCGGCCCGCGCAGCGTCATCCTGGGTCCCAACGGGGCCGGGAAGAGCTTGCTGCTGCGCCTCTGCCACGGTCTGCTGCGGCCAACCTCGGGGCGCATCGCCTGGGCCTGCCCCGGGACCGGTGCCGAGGTCCGGCGGCACCAGGCGATGGCATTCCAACGCCCGGTGCTGCTGCGCCGTTCGACGCTCGCCAACGTGACCTACGCGCTCGCCCTGCGCGGCGTCGCGCGCCGGCACCGCAGGGAGCTGGCGCTGGCGGCGCTGGAGCGTGCCGGCCTGGCCGAGCTGGCCCAGCGTCCGGCGCGGGTGCTCTCCGGCGGCGAGCAGCAGCGCCTGGCCCTCGCCCGCGCCTGGGTGCAGGAACCCCAAGTGCTGTTCCTCGACGAGCCGACGGCGAACCTGGACCCCGGCGCCACCCGGCGGATCGAGGCGCTGGTCGACGGCTTTCACCAAAACGGCACCAAGATCGTCATGACCACCCACGACCTGGGCCAGGCCCGCCGGCTCGCCGACGAGGTGTTGTTCCTGCACCGCGGCAAGCTGGTGGAACGCGCCGCCGCCGAAACGTTTTTCGACCGGCCCCGGAGCCGCGAGGCCGCCGCTTTCCTGAACGGAGACTTGCTGTGGTAACCCGCGTCTTGTCGTTGCTTTTGGCCCTAACCCTGCTCGCCGGCGGGCTCCACGCGAGGGCCGACGATAACGCCGGGCGCTTCATCACCGTGGCCTCGACCACCTCGACCGAGAATTCCGGCCTGTTCGCGCACCTCTTACCCCAGTTCACGGCGGCGAGCGGCATCGCGGTGCGCGTCGTGGCGGTGGGCACCGGCCAGGCGATCAAGCTGGCGCGCAACGGCGATGCGGACCTGCTCTTCGTCCACCACAAGCCCTCGGAGGAGGCCTTCGTCGCCGACGGCCATGGCGTCGAACGCTTCGACGTCATGTACAACGACTTCGTGCTCGTCGGCCCGGCCGGCGACCCGGCGGGCATCAGGGGCCTGGCCGAGACGCCGGCGGCGCTCGCCCGGATCGCGGCGGCCGAGGCGCCCTTCGCCTCGCGCGGCGACGACAGCGGCACCCACAAGAAGGAGCTCGGCCTGTGGCAGGCGGCCGGGGTCGACGCCGTGGCGGCTAGCGGCACCTGGTACCGCGAGACCGGCTCGGGCATGGGCGCGACCCTGAACACCGCCAGCGCCATGGACGCCTATGCCCTCACGGACCGGGCGACCTGGCTCAAGTTCGCCAACAAGGGCGGGCTAGAGATCCTGCTCGAAGGCGATCCGCGCCTCTTCAACCAGTACGGCATCATCCTGGTCAGCGCGGAGAACCACCCCCACGTGAAGACCGCCGACGGCGAAGCCTTCATCAGGTGGCTGACCTCACCGGCCGGCCAGGCGGCGATCGGGACCTACCGCATCGAGGGCGCCCAGGCCTTCTTCCCCAACGCCCGCAAGGCCGGCAGCTGAGTTGAGTCAGTCGACCGCCATGACAGGGGCGCCGGGGGCGCTATCATGGGCGGCCGACCTTTGGGAGAGACCCCATGACCGCCACGACCATGCGCGCCATGGTGTTGGAGCGCTCGCCCGGCGAACTGCGCCTCGCGGAGCTGCCGCGGCCCGAGCCCGGCCCCGGCCAACTCCTGATCGAGGTGCGGGCCTGCGGGGTCTGCCGCACCGACCTGCACGTGGTCGACGGCGAGCTCGCCGAGCCCAAGCTGCCGCTGGTCCCGGGACACGAGGTGGTCGGCCGGGTCGCGGCCCTGGGCGCCGGCGTCGAAGGCTTCGAGGAGGGCCTACGGGTCGGGGTGCCCTGGCTCGGCTGGACCTGCGGCGACTGCCGCTACTGCCGGGCCGGCCGGGAAAACCTCTGCGAGGCCGCGCGCTTCACCGGCTATACGCTGGACGGTGGTTACGCAGACTACCTGCTGGCCGACCAGCGCTATTGCTTCGCCCTCTCGGACGGCGGTTCCGATGCCGAGGCGGCCCCGCTGCTCTGCGCCGGGCTGATCGGCTACCGCTCGCTGCGCATGGCGGGCGACCCGGCCCGGGTCGGGCTCTACGGCTTCGGCGCGGCGGCTCATATCGTGGCTCAACTGGCGCGCCACGAGGGCCGCGAGGTCTATGCCTTCGTGCGGCCCGGCGACCAGGCGGCCAAGGCCTTCGCCCGTTCGCTTGGAGCCGTCTGGGCGGGCGATTCCGACGAGGCGCCGCCGGCCGAGCTCGACGCCGCCATCCTCTATGCCCCGGTGGGCGCGTTGGTTCCGGCGGCGCTCAGGGCCGTCAGGCCCGGCGGCCGCGTGGTTTGCGCCGGCATCCACATGAGCCCGATCCCGTCGTTTCCCTACGAGATCCTGTGGCGCGAGCGTCAAATCGTTTCGGTGGCCAACCTGACGCGGCGCGACGGTGAGGAATTCCTCGCGCTCGCCCCCAAGGTCCCGATCAAGACGAGGGTGGAGACCCTGCCGCTCGACGCCGCCAACGAGGCGCTCGCAAGGCTGCGCGCCGGCCGGCTCGAGGGCGCGGCCGTGCTCCTGGTGGACGGCGGATAAGAGGATCAGCGGACGGGCGGATTAATTGGTGGGCGTGCTTGGCGTCCAGGCGTCGGCCGCATCACGCGCCGCGCCGATCTCGGCCTCATTCAGATAGCGGGACACCGCCTCGAGGTTCTGCTGGGCGCCGGGATAATTGGCGCGCCTGGCCAGGAGGAACCAGGTGTAGGCTGCGCGCCACGTCTCGATCTCGTTGGAGCCTTCGGCGAGCAGCAGACCGGTGTTGTACTGGGCGCCGGCGATGCCGCTGTCGGCGGCGGTGCGGCACAACACGAGTGCCCGGAGCAGGTCGCGCTCCACCACCTTCCCCTCGTCGACCAGCAGGCACATGAGATAGCTGGCCATGGGGTGCCCCTTGTCGGCGGCCGGTCCCAGCCAGCGCGCCGCGGCGGCCTGATCCTGGGCGACGGCACCCGGATCACCGGCGCCGCCGGCCCCGTTGTAGTAGATCATGCCGAGGTTGAACTGGGCGTCGCGATGGTCCTGGGCGGCCGCTTTCTCGTACCAGTCGGTGGCGGTCATGTAGTTGCGGATGACGCCCTCGCCGTGGTCGTAGAGTACGCCCAGGTAGTATTGAGCGGTCGCGTCGCCGGCTTCCGCCGCGGGCTCCAGCTCCTCCAGTGCGGCCACATAGTCGCCGTCCAGAAAGGCCTGCCAGCCGCTTGCGACATCGGCGCCCGCCGGACCGGCAAGGGCCACGAGCAGCGCAAAAAGGCCGGTTTTCAGAGGTATTCGCATGGCCGACTCCGTGCTTTACGTCGCCCTATCTAGCCGCGAAGGCGCTGTCTCGTAAACGACCTATTATGCCGAATAGGTCTCAACCGCGCGTTAAGGCCCCGCCTATTACGGCCCGTTGAAGCGCACGGTGCCGGTGCCTGCGAGGTCGTAGCCACCCATCTGCGCGGCGCGTTCGGCGAACGCCGGGCCGCGGGCGAAGGCCAGCAGGCTCTGTATCGGCGGCTCGAAATAATCGCGCCGGCGCATCAAGAGATCGTAGCGCTCCTCTTGAAGCGGCACGAAATCGAGCTTGAGGGTGCGCGCCGCCGCCTCCACCGCCAAGCCGGCGTCGGCCCGGCCTTCGAGGATCGCGAGGCCCAGGTCGGTCTCGCTGCGCGCCGTCCCGTCGATGCAGGTCAAGTCTTCCAGGGCCATTTCCGCCTGCTCCAGCAGGTGGGCGAGCAGCAGATAGCTGCCGGCTTCAGGCTGGCGGGCCACCACACGGGCGCCCGTTTCCTTGAGGTCACCAAGGCATTCGATGCCCAGGGGATTGCCGGCGGCGACCACCAGGCCCTGGCGGCGGCGCGCCCATTCGATGAGAACGGCGCCCAGGGTCGGAAAGGTGCCGCTCACGGTCGCCACGTTGTAGTCCCCGGTCTCGGCGTCGAAGAGGTGGAGGCCGGCGGCAAGCGCGGCACCCTCGCCGAACCGCTTCAGCCCGTCGAGGCTGCCGCCGGGCAGGAGCGCGAGGCCACAGTCGGATTCCTTGACGGACCAGTCGAGCAGCGGGTCGTGGCTGCCGGCGATGACCGGCGGCGGCGCCTCACGCCGGCGCTCGCCCTCCACCTTGTCGGCCAGCCAGAGGTCGATCAGGGTCTTGGGGAACAGCCACTTGCCGGTGACCCGGGTGCAGGGGATCGCCCGTTGGCGCACCAGTTCATAGACCCGCCGCTCCTTGATCCGGAGATAGGCGGCCACTTCCTTGGTGGTCATGAAATCCGACATGGTCGTCCCGCTCCCGGCCTCCCGGCCATGAGCCTCGCCCCCAATGCGCCTCGCCTCAAGGCCCCAATTCGATTAGGGCCAAAAGGCCCTCGCAAGGGCATGACACCCGCCGCTAGAATGCCGCGCAACCACGAGAACGCAACGCCGGTCTTGCGGCCGGCCTCACGGCCCGCGAGAACCCGGCGCACGAGGGAGGCGGAGTTGACGTTGAATTGGCGCGGCCGGCGCGTGCTCGTCTGCGACTGCGAAAAGACCATGCCGCTGGAGGCGGACACGCTGGCGGACGCCTGCCGCAAGGCGGGCGCCGAAGGCGAGATCGAGCTCAACACCCAGCTCTGCCGCGCCCAGCTCGACAACTACGAACGGGCGCTGGAGGCCGGCGAGCCGCTGTTGGTCGCTTGCACCCAGGAAGCGCCGCTCTTCACCGAGGTGGCGGGCGAGCTCGGTTCCGAAACCCCGCTCGCCTTCGTGAACATCCGCGAAACCGCTGGCTGGTCCGACGAGGCCGCGAGCCAAAACGCCCGCGCCAAGGTTGCGGCGCTGATCGCCGCCGGCGCGGTGGCGACCGAGCCGACGCCGACGGTCGCTTTCCAGACCACGGGCGTCTGCCTGATTTACGGGCGCGACGAAGGCGCGCTGGAGGCGGCCAGGCAACTGTCCGGGCGGCTGGACGTCACCGTCCTCTTGAACGAGCCCGGCGAGATGTTGCCGCCGTCGGTCATGGATGTGCCGATCTTCCGCGGCACCATCGTTCAGGCCAGCGGACACCTGGGCGCCTTCGCCATCAACGTGAACGGCTATGCCCCGGCCCGGCCCTCGGCGCGCAGCCGGCTCGATTTCGACCCGCCGCGCGACAACGCCTTCTCCGAGTGCGATCTGATCCTCGATCTCACCGGCGGACCGCCGCTGTTCCCACCTGAGTCCCGGCGCGACGGCTATCTGCGCCCCGACCCGGACAACCCGGCGGCGGTGCAACAGGCCCTGTTCCAGCTCGCCGACATGGTGGGCGAGTACGAGAAGCCGCGCTATGTGCGTTACGATGCGGACATCTGCGTGCACGCCCGCAGCCGCAAAACCGGCTGCACCCGCTGCCTCGACGTCTGCCCGACCTCGGCGATCGCCTCGGCGGGCGATACCGTCGAGATCGATCCGCAAATCTGCGCCGGCTGCGGCGCCTGCGCCAGCGTCTGCCCGACCGGCGCCGTGAGCTATCAGTTTCCCGCCGGCGACACGATCTACGACCGGCTGCGCAGCCTGCTGGAGGCTTATCTGAAGGCGGGCGGCGCGGATCCGCTTCTGCTGCTGCACGACGGCCGCCACGGCGCCGAGATGATCTCCTTAATATCGCGATTGGGGCGCGGGCTGCCGGGTTCGGTCTTGCCGTTCCACGTCAACGAGGTGACCCAGGCCGGGCTCGACCTCCTGACCATGGCGCTCGCCTATGGGGCCGGTCAGATCGCCATCCTGGTCGGCCCGGACAAGGCCGGCGAGCTCGACGGGCTGGCCGGTCAGATCGGCCTGGCAGAAGCGGTCACCGACGGCCTCGGCTATGGCGGCGGCCGCATTCACGTGCTGGACCAGCGGGATCCCACGGAGGTCGAGGCGGCGCTCTACGATCTGGCGTCCAGCGCCGGCCAGCGCCCGCCGCCCGCGCCCGGCAACTTTCTGCCCATGGGCGGCAAGCGCACGCGCATGCTGCTCGCCTTGCGCCACCTCTACGAGGTCGCGCCCGAACCGCAGGAGGTCCTGGCCTTGCCGCCCGGCGCCCCCTTCGGCGCCATCCAGGTGGACACCGCCGGCTGCACCCTTTGTCTCGCTTGCGTCGGCGCCTGCCCGACCGGCGCTCTCAACGACGACCCCGACCGGCCGTGGGTCGGCTTCAACGAGGAGGCCTGCGTCCAGTGCGGGCTGTGCCGCACCACCTGTCCGGAGAGCGTCATCGCGCTCGAGCCCCGGCTCAACTTCGCCGACGCCGCGAGAGGAACGGTCACTCTGAACGAGGCCGAGCCTTTCCTCTGCATCCGCTGCGGGAAGCCCTACGGCGTGCAGCAGACCATCGAGCGCATCGCCGATCAGCTCGCCGGCAAGCACCCGATGTTCGGCAGCGACGAGCAGGCCCAACGCCTCATGATGTGCGACGACTGCCGGGTGATCGTCCAGTTCGACGCACCCGATGTCCCGCTCGCCGGGCCGCCGCGGCCCAAGATGCGGACCACCGACGATTACCTGCGCGAGCGCGAGATCGAGGAGGCCCGCGCCAAGCTGCTGGAAGACCGCGCCCAGGAGGGTGGCGGTGCCAAGGGCAACGGTGCCGATAGAGGCAGCGAAGAAGATGCGCCAGGTGGTAATACCAAAGGGTGATAATAATGACCCATAGGGACGGCCTTTCAGAGCTTTCGGTTAGGAGCCAGTATCGCCGTGATGTGGGGCATCACAAGATGCTGGCGACGCGGCCCGAAAGCTCTGAAAGACCGCCGTTCCGGTCGCTTCTGGGGCCTGTCGGAGGGCGTCAGCAAGCCTTGACGATGCCCCCGCATCGCCTGCGGCTTGCTTCCTACCCGACAGATCCCAGAAGCGATCCCTATGGGTCATTATTATCACCCTTTGGTATAAGGGTTCCTAAAGCCCCTTGAGGCGACTCTGAAGAGCGGCCTAACCACTCCCCGCACCACCAGAGCGGACCCGTCCATGAGCGAAGACCTAGACCCCCGCCTCCACCCCCTGCGCCACGACCTCGCCGGCGCCGAGCTGAAGGGCCGCGTCCAGAGCCCACGCTTCGCCGAGGCCCGGCCGGCCCAAGTAGCGGTCGGCACGCTGGACCTGCGCCGCGCGCCGGCCCCCGACGCCATGCTGGTCAGCCAGCTATTCCACGGCGACGAGGTCCGGGTTTACGAAACCGAGGACGGCTGGGCCTGGCTGCAACACGCGGGCGACGGCTATATGGGCTATGCCGAGGCCGCGGCGCTCCGCGAAGACGTCGACACGCTTAGCCCCCCTACGAGCCATTGGGTCAGGGCGCCGCGCAGCTTCGTGTTCCCGGCACCGGACGAAAAGCTGCCGCCGCTCGACGCCCTGCCCATGACCGCAAGGGTCCGGGTCTTGTCCCGGCAGGAAAAATACAGCGAGATCGCCTGGGGCGACGGTTCCGGCTGGGTGCCGTCGAACCATCTCTTGGCGGTGGGCGAGATCGTCGAGGACTTCGTCGCCACCGCCCTGGCGTTCATCGGCATGCCCTACCTCTGGGGCGGGCGGACCAGCCTCGGCCTCGACTGCTCGGGCCTGGTTCAGGTCGCGCTCGCCGCCGCCGGCATTCCGTGCCTGCGCGACAGCGACATGCAGGAGGCCAGTCTGGGCGAGCCGCGCCCACTCGACGAGCCGGCGGTCCGCGGCGACCTCTTCTACATGCCCGGTCACGTGGCGATCGCCCTCGACGCCTGGCGGGTGGTGAACGTCAACGCCCACGACATGATGACCAGCATCGAGCCGCTGGAAGACCTGGTCGCGCGCGTTCGAGCGGAGAGCGGCCAGGGCGTGACCGCCATCCGCCGGCCGCGTGCCCTGGTTTGAAGTCATGACCGGCACCGGCTAGTGTGGCCCGCATGCGCTGCGACAAGGGGGGACTCGCATGAGCCATGAAAGCCACATCGAAACCCTGAAGGCCGCCTGGGACGCGTTGGGACGGGGCGACTGGGATTCCCTCACCGCCGCTTACACCGACGACATGATCTTCGTGATTCCCGGCCAGAATGACATCATCTCCGGCAAGGCCGCGTTCCGCACGGCGCTTGAAAGCATCGCCGACGCCCTGCCACCGGGCTTCGACATCACCGATCTGCGCTATTTTGCCGGCGAAGCCGATGGCGAAGTGGTCAACATCGTCGAGTGGACGTCGGCAAAGATACCGGAGGGAACTCAGTCCGCCGTTCTGTGGAAATTCGACGGGGCCGGCCAGATCACCGAAGAGCGCTGGTACGTCGACACGGAGCAGTGGAAGGCGGCGTTTTGAAGCGGCAACTGTTAGCGCGCAACCCCTAACAGGACGCGAGCGCCTGCTCCAACGCGGGCAGGTCGTTTTTCAAACCGATGCGTTCGGCTTCGTCCCTTAGGCGCCGCAGCTCCATTACGATCTCGTCATCGCGGCAGCCACACCCAAACGCGGCCAAGGCACGGCCACGCGCGATAAAGAAATCGCTCGAGGGCAGTGGCTCGGCAGAGGTGTAGGTTTCTAACGCCTTGGCGTACGTCTCCGCCTTGTCCCACTGGTTGGTCCGTAAACAGACTTCGATCGCGTCACGGTAGAACCATAGGTGGTTGTGGCCGGGGGCGCCGAGCCGAAGCAACTCTTCGCCTTCTTCCAGTGCCGACCAACGGCGCCTCGCGTCCTGGGTCACGAGAGCCAACGCACCGAAGGACCGGGCCGCTAGGAACCGCATGCCGGATTCAGACTCGCGCAGAATGGCGATCGCCTTTTGCACGAGATTTTCCGCTTCGGCAAAATTACCTACCTGAGCGGCAAACCGGCCGAGATATTCGAGGTTTATGGATTCGAACAGCCGAGCGCCCAGACCCCGCGCAATGTCGAGCGACGCATTTGCCCATCTCTCTCCTTCGATCGGATCGTTCAGCTCGGTAATGTAGGCTGCCACAATTGCTGCGATCATTTCGGCGCGCGGCTGGCGTATTTTTCTGGCCAGTTCAATGGCGTCACGGCAGTCGGCCATCGCCGCATCGAGATCGTTCATGTATTCGAGGGTCTGTCCCCTCATCGAGAGATTGGCTGCAACGACCCGCAAATATCCTTGATTGCGGCCCAACTCGATACATCTGTCGTAGTACTTGTAAGCAGAAATCATACGGCCTCTGGCAAACTCCGCTTCGCCCAGACCACCCAAAGCTTGCGCCTCCAGTTCCGGAGATCCTGCATCCCGGGCAAGTTTCAAAGACGCTGTATTCACCTGCAAGCAGGCATCGATCTCGCCCCTGATGAAATGCACGGCCCCTCTCAGTTGAAGGATCCTTGCCATTTCGGACATCAGGCCGTGCGCTTCGGCGCCAGCTTTTGCCTGATCGATAGTCTCGAGCAGCCCGCTGTGCTCATCCTTGAGCCGCAGCCCTTCCGCAACGCCGATCAAGGCTCGGCAGCGTTCGGATTCTCCCTGCGCTACGTCGAGCGCTTTGCGGTAAGCGTCGATCGATTCGGGGATGGACCCGAGACTGCGCAATAATTCGCCCTGCAGGTGCTGGAGCGCGAAGCTCGCTGCCTCGGGCTCGAGATCCAAGGCGCGCGCCACCAGCCGAAGGGCGTTTTCGTAACGGACCTGGTCGGCCTCTTCCTGCGCCGCCGCAAGGTAGGCCTGCGGCGCGTCGGGCGAGGCGGCCCGGTCGAGGTGCTCGGCGTGCAGAACCGCGTCCTGGCCGGCGAAGAACGCGGCCGCTCGGCTGTGGAGGCCTTGTCGGCGCGCCTGCAGGAGGGAGGAATAGACGCCCTCGCGCAGCAGAGCATGGGCAAAGAGGTAATCCGGGCCCTCCGGCCGCACGATCCGATGCTGCAGAAGACCGGCGCATTCATAGCTCGTGGTTCCGAGGATGTGGTGCAGCGCGTCGAGCGAGAAGCGTTGGCCGAGCACCGAAGCGGCCTGAACGGCTTCGCGATCCTTCCTGTCGAGGCGGTCCATGCGCGCCAGCACCAATCCGTGCAGCGTATCGGGCAAATCCTGGCCCGAAGTTTCAGAGGCGTTCTGCACCAACTGTTCGAGAAACAGGGGATTGCCCTCCGACCGCCGGACCAGCGCTTCGACGGCGCCAAGGGCATCCCCCGCCAAATCGGTGGCCAGCTCCAGGGCTTCGTTGGAACGCAGCGGCTGCAGCTCGATGGTCGTCGACGGGCAACCGCGCAGAGCGGCCAGCCATCCTCGTTCCAAAGCCAACCCCTCGACGCGCGTGGTCATCACCAGAAGCGCCGGGGCGTTGGCGACGGCGGTCGCGGTGCCGGCCAGGAGGTCCAGAGTCGATTGGTCCGCCCAGTGAACGTCCTCGACAATCAGCAACAGCGGCCCGCGTGCGCTTAGGGACCCGATCAGCTCGCCGATCGTCTCGATCGTGCCCCGCTTGCGCGTCGCGCTGTCCATGGCGTCGAAAAGCTCGCGCGTCTCCGGCGGCGGCGGGAGGTCGAGCAGCACATGGAGGAAAGGGCGATTGTCCTGGCTGACCAGATCGTCGGCGACGGCGCGCCGGGCTGCCTCTTGGCGGCCCGCACCGTCCTCGTCCGGCGCCACCGACAGCAGACTGGCCACCAGGGCCCGGACCGCGTCCCGGCCCTTGGCGACGCCGAAATCGAGAATCAGGCCTCTGTGCCGCGACAGTCCCTGGGCGCGGGCGATGCGCTCGAATTCCTCGATCAGCCGCGTCTTTCCAATCCCGGGTTCGCCGCGCAGTAGGAGGCTGTGACCTTGGCGGTGCTTCAGCACCTCTTCCAGCAAGGCCGTGAACTGGCGCAACTCCATTCGCCGGCCGACGAAGGGCGCCCCTCGATCGAATACCGGATCGCTGATCAAGTGCCGGACGGCCCAGAGCTCGACATCCTCGGCGAACCCCTTCACCGAGACTCTGCCGCGCGAGGTGCTGGCGACAATTCGTGCCGTGGACCGTTGCACGGATTTCGAGATCAGGGTCTCGCCGCCCTCGGCCTTCTCCTGCAGGCGCGAGGCCAGGTTCACCGTGTCGCCGGTCACGGTGTATTCGCGGTGCGCCTCGCTGCCGGTGCCGCTCGCCACCACCTGGCCGCTGGCGATGCCGATATGGGCGGTGAGCGGGCGCTCCAGCTCCGCGCTCAGGTCCGTCATGGCCGCGTGGATATCGAGCGCCGTGCGCACCGCGCGTTCGGGATCGTCGGTGTGCGCGACCGGCGCGCCGAACACCGCCATGACGTTGTCGCCGATGTGCTTGTCGATGGTCCCGCCGTAGCCCTCGACGATGCCGTCGACCGTCTCGAAGTAGCGATTTAGGAGCGCGTGGGTCGCCTCCGCGCCCAACTCGTTCGACAGCTCGGTGAAATGCGAGAGATCGGCGAACAACACCGTGACCTGGCGCCGCTCGCCCGCCACCTCAATCTCCGGCTCGCCGTCCGGCGACGCCTTGGCCCGGTTCAGCTCGGCGATCGCCTCCAGCAGCTTGCGGCGGTGCCCGACCGAGGCGACGCCGATCTCCTTCAGGTCGTCGCCCGTCAGCTTGGCGAGCGTCTCGCCGTCCACGTCATGGGCGCGGAACGCCTCGGCGTAGCCTTCAAGCCCCAACCCGGCAAGCCAAGCCTCTATGTCCAGCGCCAAGTCACCCATCGAGCCGCTCCATCCCCATCACTGCGCCGGCAGGGCGGGCGCGTTGGCCTGCCCGGCCTGGGCCTGGCAGAGCGCTTCGGCACGGGTCAGGAAGAGCGCCGCCTGGCGCTCGTCGATGGTGCCGTCGGCCCGCATCGCCGCGATGCCCGGCGCCCGCTCGGCCAGGCAGAGCGCCACCGGGTCGTTCGGGTCGACCGCCGGCGCCGGCGGGGGGAAGAGGTCGTCCCGGTGGAGGTAGCCGAGCAGCGCCGCCAAAGCGAAGAAGACGCCCAAGGCGCCGAGCCGGGCGAACGGCCGGTCGAGCGGGGAGTCGGGATCGTTCGAGGGGTCGGCCATGGGCCGGAGCCTAGGGCGTTTTGGAGAGGAGTGGAACCGGATCTGGCTCCGCCCGCCAAGCCCGCAGAAAAGTTGGGGGCGACAAACGGGATCGGGAGCCTTATATTCCGCTGAGCATAACGAACCAAGAAGCGGCGCGCTGACCAGAATTGCTTGGTGCCGCCGCATTTCGAAGCGGGAAAAGAGGCGTCATGACCAATCTGGTCGATCCCTTCGCGCGGGCGATCACTTATCTGCGTGTCTCGGTCACCGACCGTTGCGACTTCCGCTGCGTCTACTGCATGTCGGAGGACATGACCTTTCTGCCCAAGGCCGAGATCCTCAGCCTGGAGGAGATCGAGCGCCTGTGCGGCGCCTTCGTGCGCCTCGGCGTGCGCAAGCTGCGCCTGACCGGCGGCGAGCCCTTGGTCCGGCGCAACATCATGACCCTCGTCCGCGGCCTGTCGCGCCACCTCGAGAGCGGCGATCTGGACGAACTCACCCTCACCACCAACGGCAGCCAGCTGGCGAAATACGCCCATGAGCTGGCCGGCCTCGGGGTCAAGCGCGTCAACGTCTCGATCGACACCCTGGATCCCCACAAGTTCCAGGCGATCACCCGCTGGGGCAAGTTCGACCGGGTCATGGGCGGACTCGCGGCCGCCAAATCCGCCGGGCTGGCGGTGAAGATCAACGCCGTGGCGCTGCGCGGGGTGAACGACGACGAGTTCGACGATCTGGTCGCCTGGTGCGGCGACGAGGGCTTCGACCTCACCTTCATCGAGGTCATGCCGATGGGCGACATGGGCGGCGAGACCCGGGTCGAGCAGTACCTGCCGCTCTCCCTGGTGCGGGCCAAGCTGGCCGAACGCTGGACGCTCGAAGACATCGATTACCAAACCGGCGGCCCGGCCCGTTATGTCCGGGTGGGCGAGACCGGCGGCCGGATCGGTTTCATCACGCCGCTCACCCATAATTTCTGCGAGAGCTGCAACCGGGTCCGCCTGACCTGCAGCGGTACGCTTTACATGTGCCTGGGCCAGGAGGATGCCGCCGACCTGCTCGCGCCGCTCAGGATGAGCGACGACGACGAGCTGTTGGACGCGGCCATCCACGAGGCCATTTCGCGCAAGCCCAAGGGCCACGACTTCGTCATCGACCGCCGCCACAGCCGACCGGCCGTGGGCCGCCACATGAGCGTCACCGGCGGTTAAAGCGTTTCCGCTTCGCTAACCCTCGGAACCGGCCCTCTCCCCCTCCCAGTGCGGAGCACTTGCGCTTCGCGCGCCCACGGCATCGTAAGCTATGGGTGGACAGGAGGGGGAGAGGGCCGGCGCCGAGATCTATCAGCTAGGTAGAGGGGCCGCTCCGGCAGCCTTTGTCTTGCACCCTACTCCAAGAACACCTGGTGAGTGAAATCGCGGCCGTTCGAGATTGTGATCTGGGTGTAACCCAGCATCTTGGCGAAATCGAAGAAGGTGAAGATCTCCTCCACCCCGTACTCCTGGAAG
>Ga0255057_10000970_pt1 | contig 16546 bp, 10 predicted proteins | sample Cases_109_6_MG_FD_189022 | JGI IMG/M metagenome (GOLD analysis project Ga0255057, IMG submission 189022) | Seawater microbial communities from Amundsen Gulf, Northwest Territories, Canada - Cases_109_6 | ecosystem: Environmental > Aquatic > Marine > Gulf | place: Canada: Northwest Territories... | reverse complement strand
GAACGATCGGCAGGCTGAAGAGATAGGCGTCCGACGAGAACGTGGTGTGAACGTGGAGATCGCCGAAGAGGATCTGCGTGGCGTCGGCGTCCTGGCCGCCGAGCCTGCGAGCCGCATTGCGACGCGTCTGAAGCCGCGCCGCCACAGCATCCGCGGGCAGCGCCTGCTGCGTGACCGTGCCCGGCCCTGGCAGCGCTCCGCCAAGGCCGAGCCCGATCCACCCGACCAGGCCCGCAGCGGCGAGTGCGACCAGCAGGAGCAGGCCCGCGACTCCCAGCAGGATGCGTCGCACTCGCGATCAGCTCGCGCGCACTATCGGCAGAGTGCCGTCCAGATCGAAGCAGACTGCTGCATCGGGTCCCATGGCTGGCCGAGGCTAGCCCAGGCCTACCCGGTGCCGCGGTCTTCTGTGCCGCGCGCAATCGAGCGGCAGCGCGTCGGCACGCCAAGGCCCTGTGATACTCTCGCGAGCCACTCTCCGGAACCCCTGCGTGACACCCTCCACCCTGCTGCTCGGGATCGACCTCGAGGATCCCCGCTTGATGATCCCGGACGGGACGCGCTATCGGGAGCGCGTTCCGCACAACGTGGAGCGGTTGCTGGCCCTGGCCGCCGATCACCGCTTCCGCTGCACCTTCTTCACCGTCGGAAACGTCGCGCGTCAACATCCTGATCTGGTCCGGCGCATCGTCGACGCTGGCCACGAGATCGGGTGTCACGGAGACGACCACACCCCGATCGACCGGCTTGGCCGCGACGGGTTCCGGGCCGACCTCGAGCGTTGCCTGGAGAGCCTGGCGAAGCTGGGAGTTTCGAGGGTGAGGGGCTTCCGTGCGCCGATGGGGTCCATGACCGAAGCCACCCGTTGGGGATACGAGATCCTGGCGGACCTGGGCTTCGAGTACTCGAGCTCGGTTCTTGCGACGCGGCTGCCCTACTACGGTTGGCCGGGCTTCGGCGGGGACGCGCCGCGAATCGTGGACGGGATCTGTGAGTTGCCGCTCACGCTGACGGGCCTGCCCTTCCTGAACACGCCCCTGGTGGGGGGCATCTTCCTGCGCGCGATCCCCCTGCCCCTGATCGAGCGCCTCGTGCGGCGGCGTCTCGGGTCTGCCGGTCTGGTGGTGGGCTACGTGCATCCCTACGACGTCGATCATCAGCAGGAGCGCTTCGTGCACCCGGAGATCGGCGCCAGCCGCCTGCTCCACTGGCTCATGTACCTGAACCGCCGCGACGCGCTGCGGAGACTCGATCGGCTCGTCGGGCTTGCCGAGCGCGTCATCCCCTTCGCGGAATACGTCGCCGAGACGCGAGCTGCGGCCGGCGGGCAGGCTCAGAAGGCGTCGTAGTCGAGCATGTTGGCGCGCACGCGCCCGGCCTCGAGCTGGCGGCCGCGACCGGTGAGATCCCGGAAGATGAAATTGAGCGGCGAAGGGCGGAGTCGTAGTGGTAGGTTCACGAACGGCCTGCCCCGGAAGCTCCGTGACGGGTCGAGGCCGATCCACACCCGGATCGGCTGCCGCAGCCGGTGCGCGGGAAGCTCCCGCCCGATTCGATCGGCAGGGAACGTACCCAGCTCGACCTCGAGGCCAAGGATTCCGGTATCCGCGAAGATCACCCGCTGGTCGCCGCGGTGCAGAGCCCGGTAGGGCAGGTCGGGCCGCGAGAGCCGCCAGGTCAGTGATTCCCGCCCCCAGACCCGCTCGAACTGGGGGGCCTGCCCCGGCCGGCTCTTGGGGAGCGGACCGACTCCGACGCGGACCTCGAAGGGCTGCACCAGCTGGAAGCCGAGACGCCTCGTGAATGCGAAGGTGCTGTTCGCATTCGAAGGCGCCACCGCGAAGCTGAAGCCTTCACGGGCCGCGGACTGGAGACTCCGTTCGGCGAGCTCCGTGAAGAGACCGCGGCCCGCGTGATTCGGATGGGTGGCCGCATGCTGCATTTCCAGGCCGCGTTCTTCGGTGCCGTCGATCCGACCGAGCAGCGGGGTGGCGGCGCAGTGCGCCACCAGGCGGTCTCCGGCGTAGGCGTTGTACGCGAAGGCCTGGCCCTCGGGGTTTTCGAGGTAGCTCCACTCGAGGTATGCGGCGCTGAGATGCTTGACGCCGGGGAACGAGAGGAGCAGCAGCTCCGCCACTTCCGCGCAGCCTCTGGCGTCGGGTTGGAGCGGCCGGATTTCGACGCCGGAGCCGGTCACTCCTCGCTCCCTACCAGCAGCCAGGCGGAGAGGACGTCGTTGCCGCCGAGCCGCTTCAGATAGGATTCCGGGTCCACCTGCTCGAAGCGCCGACGCCTCGCTTTCGAGAGGGCGCCGCCGTCGTGCCAGACAATGAGGGTCGTGAAACCGAGCTCGCGCAGCTGCCGCGCCGCGTCCTGCTCGGGCATTCGGGCCGCCAGCTGCTGCACCTGCCTGGACTCCGGCGGGACGAAGGAGCCGTAGCAGGAAGCGGTCCGACGGTGATGGTAGGCGGAGAGCAGGAGGTTCTCGGCCTGGAGCTCGAAGCTGAGTTCATCCAGGGGCAGCTCGACCAGCGGTCCGGTGTTGCCCGAGCGGAGTAGCTCGCCATGGAGCTCGAGCCCCTCGCTGCGTGGGCGCAGCTCGACGGCTTCGTAGACGACGCGGGGCTCGAGGCCCAGCGTCAGCGGCCGGATCACGTCGACGTAGGCGGCAGCGATCAGCACCAGAGACACGAGCAGGGCGGCGCGCCGCGGCACGCTCCGAATCAGCGCCGCCGCGCCGAGCCCGGCGAGGATGCAAAAGGCGATCCAGGCCGCGGTCGCCAGGGTGAAGGGTCCGCGAATCACCTCCAGCCCCGGAATCCAGCGCGCCAGTCCCAGGTAGGGGTTCGGCAACGCCGGCGGGGCAGGGCGGTCCTCGAGCTTCGCGAGGTGGATCTCGCCGTCGTTGCCCCCGGCCGCAACGTAGAGGGCGACCAGCCCGACCACCAGCAGGAGCCAGCGCGGGTCGCCGCTCACCCGCAACGCGCGTCGTGGCGGGAGAAACAGCGCCGAGAGCGCCAGTGCGGGGACCAGCAATCCTATCGACCAGCGGCCGCCGGGGACGATCCACGACCAGGGCAGGAAGACCTGGAAGCCCGGCTGCGCAATCACCTCCTCCGACCTGGTGGCGAGGTAGGGGGAGAGGAAGACCCATGCCGCGAACGCGACGGCTCCCGCGACGACGCCTAGCTGGAGCGGGCGGCGCCCGGCCAGGCCGTGGTGGAAGAGCAACCAGGTGGCGAAGGGAACGCCGACCAGTCCGGCAGCCAGCAAGGGGTAGAAGCTCTGCGAGATCTGGAAGCCGCACACGGCGGACAGCGCCAAGGCGTCCCGCCAGCGCTCGGTTTCGAGCAGCCGCCGGGCGAAGAAGAGGGCAAGGACGGTCCACGCTCCGTCGTACGCGAAGGGGTGCACCACGTCGTAGGCCTTGAGCGCGTGGAACGAGTAGAGCAGCCCGGCCACGATTCCGGCCGCTGGTACCCCTGTCCAGTCCCGGACCAACCAGAACATCGCCAGGGCCGCAATGGCGTAGAGGGCCAGGGTGGCGAGGTTCAGCGTGAGGATCGGGTCTCTGCTCAGCAGCCAGACCGGCGCTCCGAGCACGCCCAGCGCGATGACGGGGTCGCCCATGGCGAGGGTGTTCTTCGCGGGAAAGCAGCGTTCACTGTCGAACATCTGCCAGGGGCGTTGCAGCAGCGTGTAGGCGTTGCGGGTGACGAGCCAGGCCACGAAGCGGTGGTCTGCAAGTTTCAGCGCGTCCGGCAGCGGCGCGGGGTCGCCCAGGTTCACCTGGGAGGCCGCGAAGTGCGAGAGGTCGCGGCCGAGCACCGGATGGAAGCGCGCGACGAGTGCGGCGCTGAAGACGACTAGCGCCAACGCCAGCCAGAGCGGGCCGGCGCGGTTCGGGGGCTGCCCCTCTGCGGGGCTACTCTGCTGCGTCATCCTCGGCGTAGCCCAGCGCACGCAGCTTCTCGAGCTGTGCGTCCGTCACCCGAGGTGAGATCTTCGGCGCGCGGAGACGCGTCCCGAGCTTGGCGTCGTCCGGGACACCACCGGGGTCTGGGTCGGTCTCGGCCAGCTCGAGCAGCAGGGCGCCCGCCCCCTCGGCTTCGGTCCAGGGCCGCGGCTCGAGCTCGGCCGGATCGGCCTCGAGGTCGTAGTGGAGCCGCTCCTCCACGCTTCGCTCGCCGTGCTTCGTGCGCGCCATCCACTTGGCGCCGCCCCGGATCGCCGCGCGCCAGTGTCCGAAGAGCTTCGACGTCGAGGTGGCCTCCGCGAGGACGGTCCTGTCTTCGGGCATGGCGTCCGGACGGCGCAGGTCGAAGCCACGCCACGCGGCGGGAACCTCCGCGCCAGCGAAGGCCAGGATGGTGGGGGCCACGTCCACTCCGGAGGCCGGCGTGGCGAAGCGACCGGCTGTCACCCCAGGACCCCGCACCACCAGCGGAACCCGGATGATTTCCTCGTAGACGTGATAGCCGTGCGCGAACCAGAGCTCGTGCTCGAGCATGCTCTCGCCGTGGTCCGCTGTGAACACGACGAGGCTCTCCTCGATCGGGCGGGCCTCGGCGAAGCCGTCCAGCAGCCTGCCGATCTCTGCGTCCACGTAGGCGATCTCCTCGTCGTAGGCATCGACCTGATCGAGAGCGTCGGCTTCGCCCGGCTTCTTTCCGCGCAGGCGGAGCCGGCTCCGCGGCACGAGCAGGGGCTCTGCGTGCTGGAAACGGCGGGGCGTTGCCGCGGGCGCCGAGTAGGGCCTGTGGGGGTCGATATAGTGCACCCACAGGAAGAGCGGGCGCTCCGGGTCCGACTCTTCGCGCAGCCAGCGCAGGGCTGCAGCCGTGGTCCGGGAAGCCTGGCGCTCCCAGATCGGACTCCCGTCCAGGCCGTGCGTCGCGAGCTCGTCGACGTAGTCGTCGTAGTGGTCGAAGCGGGGCGCGATACCGAGTGCGTCATTGCTCAGCACCACGTTCGCCACGAACGCAGCGCTCACGTAGGCCTGCGGCAGGAGCTCTGCGAGCAGCTTCGTGGTTTCGGGCACGAGCTGGTAGAAGAGCCGAACGCGGTGCTCGTGGGGTGGCAGACCCGAGAGGATGCTCACGACGCTCGGGGGCGTGTTGGCCTCGGTGGAGTAGGCGCGCTCGAACACCGCAGCATCGGCCAGCCAGCGGTCCAGGTTCGGTGAGGTCGCTCGCTCGTAGCCATAGAGGCCCAGATGGTCGGGCCTCAGTGTGTCGACCGTAATCAGCAGAACGTCCCCCGGTCGGCCCTTCCCACACGCCGGGAGGAGGCCGAAGAGCGCGCCCAAGCACGCCGCGGCCAGGGCGCGCATCGCTCTCTGGCTCTGCCCCATCGGGGCGAGTCTAGCCGTCCCCGCGGCGGCCCGGTCGGCTCGGCTGGCTATCATGCGCGGCCGGGCCCCATGCTTTTCAACTCCTGGACCTTCGTCCTCTTCGCCGCCGTCGTCTTCCCCGTCTACTACTCGCTGGACCGGCGTTGGCAGAACCGCTTCCTGCTGGCGGCGAGCTACTTCTTCTACGGCAACTGGGACTGGCGTTTCACCGGTCTGCTGGCCATCTCCACGATCGTCGACTACGTCGCCGCCCTCGGTATGCAGCGCAGCCGCGATGCGCACGCCCGCAATGCCTGGCTCGGGCTCAGCCTGGCGACCAACCTCGGCATCCTCGGCTTCTTCAAGTACTTCAACTTCTTCGTGGACTCGGCGGTGGAGCTGCTGGGAGCCCTCGGCTTCGAGGCCCACGCGCCAACCCTCCGCGTGCTGCTGCCCGTGGGCATCAGCTTCTACACCTTCCAGACGCTCGCCTACACCATCGACGTCTGGCGCGGCCGCATGGAGCCCACCCGGGATTTCACCAGCTTCGCGCTCTACGTCGCCTTCTTCCCCCAGCTCGTGGCCGGCCCCATCGAACGGGCGCAGCGCCTGCTGCCCCAGCTCCAGCGTCGCCGCGAGGTGACGGCCTGGCACTTCTCCACCGGCACCCAGCTGCTGCTCTGGGGCTACTTCAAGAAGGTGGCGATCGCGGACAGCCTCGTCCCCTACCAGTTCGATGCCTTCACCGGGGCGCAGCCGCCCGGTGACCCGGCCGTACTGTGGATGGCCATGTGGGCCTCGGCGCTGCAGGCCTACGGCGACTTCTCCGGCTACAGCGACATGGCGCGGGGTCTGGGGCGGCTGCTCGGCATCGAGATCATCGAAAACTTTCGCCAGCCCTTCTTCTCGACCAACTTCACCGAGTTCTGGCGCCGCTGGCACGTCTCGCTCTCGAGCTGGCTGCGCGACTACGTCTACATCCCGCTGGGCGGCAATCGCGGCGGGGAGCTGCGGCAGGCGCGCAACCTCTTCTTGACGATGCTGATCGGTGGCCTCTGGCACGGCGCGGCCTGGACCTTCGTGGTGTGGGGCGGGGCGTGCGGGCTCATCCTGGTGCTCCACAAGTGGATGCGCCGCGGGCAGAAGATTGCCCACGACGAGCGGCCGAGTGGCCCCGGCGAGTGGATTTCCTTCGCGGTTCGCTGCGTCGGCACCTTCCACATGTTCGCCATCACGCTGGTGGTTCTCCGCGCCCCGAGCATCGGCTACGCGTGGGAGTACCTGACGAGCATGTTCACGCCCGCAGCGGGCTCCGGCGGCGGCGATCTCTTCGCCGGTCTCGGCCCCACTCTCGCCTTCTACGCCTTGCTGACCTTCCTGGTGGACCTGGGCTGCTGGGCCCGCCGCAGCGAGACACCGTGCCCCCCGACCATGGCCTGGTGGGCCCGGGGCCTCTGCTACGCGGGCGCCCTCTTCGTGCTGGCCGTGGTGCGCGAGGGCAACGCCGAGGAGTTCTTCTATTTTCAGTTTTGACACCATCGTGGAACGGCCTCGGCTGGGGCCCGCCGTGTGGCTGGCGCTTGCGCTGTGTCTGGCCCTGCGTCTGCTGCTCGCGCTCCTTCCGGAGCGCTCCCTGCTGGTGGCCGACTCCGTGCGCATCCGCGACTCCTGGCGCGTCGAGTCGGGCCTGCGCAGCGGGGCAGAGATGTCCCCGCGCGTGCTGGTGTCGGGCTCCTCGCGCCTGCTTTCCATGAAGCCGAAGCAGCATGCGAAGCAACTGGGCCTGCCGGCGTCGGAGGTGGCCCATGTGTCGAAGGTGGGCAACGGCTGGTGGGACACGCTGACGCTGCTGCGCCGCAACCCAGCGCTGCTCGAGGACCTCGAGCTCCTCGTCATGGACGTCTACCCCGCGCAGGCGCGAGTCTCCGAGCGTTTCTCGGAAAACGACCTGCTCTTCCTGAGCCAGGCGGAGCTGCGGGAACGTTGGCGCGTGGGACACCTCGGACATCGGCTCCAGGCCCTCGTGGACCCGCTGCTCCCCCTCTGGACGCGCCGGCTGCGCGTGCCCGAGTGGCTCGAGCTCCTGCGCGAGGTGATGACGGGGGACACTGCGGTTCCCGAGCCCGTGCCCGAGATGCTGCGGGCCCGCGACATGTGGGCGGAGGTTTCCGACCACGAGCGGGTCGCTCTCCAGGCCGAATTCCTGTTTCCGACCACCCCGCGCTCAGGCGTCGAGCTGGGTGCGCTGCGCGATCTGGCCGACCGGTTGCCCGAGGGGAGCCGGCTCCTGCTCGTCTGGCTTCCCTTCCGCCACGACTTCCGCGAGCTCGTCTCGCGAGACGAAGGCATGCGCAGCAGCCGGGCGTCCTTCCGTGCGCTGCTCGAAGGCTTCGACCACCCCCGGGTCGAAGTGGTCTGGTTCGATGACCAGAAAGAGCTGGGCCTGCTCGACGAGGACTACACCGCCGATGGAGCGCACCTGACGCCCAAGGGAAACGCGAAGCTGCTGGGCGCGCTCGCGAGGCTGGAGCGGCAGATCATGCGCAACCCCTGAGCGCTGTGTCTGCAACATCGCTGCGGGGATTCCTCTATACTGGTCCATCGTCCAGATGGACCCTCATGGCGCATCAAACTGCTCTTGCTGCACTCGCGCTGATCTGCGCACTCGCTCTCCCCGCATCCGCTGAGCCGGGCACCCACTGGGCCTTCGAGTCCGGTCAGGTCCGCCCCTTGGCGCTCTCGCCCGACGGCAAGTGGCTCTTCGCCGTCAACACTCCGGATGCCAGGCTGGAGGTCTTCCGGGTGGTGCTCGGCTACCTGCTGCCGTGGGGATCGGTGCCCGTGGGTCTCGAGCCGGTCGCGGTGGCGGCGCGCACGAACCACGAGGTCTGGGTAGTCAACCGGCTCTCGGACAGCGTCAGCGTGGTCGACGTCAGCCATCCACCGGGCCGCGTGGTTCGGACCCTGCATGTCGGTGACGACCCGCAGGACGTGGTCTTCGCGGGCCCCGGGCGCAAGCTCGGCTTCGTGACCAGCGCGCACCGGGGCCAGAACAGCCCCTGGCCGCGCTCGGAGTTCGCGACGCCCGGTGTGGGACGCGCCGACGTCTGGGTCTTCGACGCGACCAGCCTCGGCAGCTCGCTTGGCGGCGACCCGCGCACGGTGCTGACGCTCTTCGGCGATCGGCCGCGCGCCCTGGCCGCCAGCCCGGACGGCAGCCGCGTCTATGCCGGCGTGTTCCGCTCGGGCAACCGCAGCACGGTCGTGACGCGTCCTTTCCTGTGCCCGGGCGGGGCCCAGGCCGCGCCCTGTGAGGTTGGCGGAGCGACCGCTCCGGGTGGCCTGCCGAGCCCCAACGCGAACGTCGAGGGCGTTCCCGCTCCCCGGGAGGGGCTGGTGGTGATGCAGGACCCGGCCTCGGGAGAGTGGCTCGACGAGCTCGGGCGTGACTGGAGCGCGCTGGTTCGCTTCGAGCTTCCGGACCTGGATGTCTTCGAGATCGACGCCCTGGCCGATCCGCCGCGCGAGGTCGCCGCCTTTCCGGGCGTCGGTACGGTGCTGTTCAACATGGCGGTGAACCCGGCCACTGGCAGCCTCTACGTGAGCAACACCGAGGCGCACAACGAGGTGCGTTTCGAGGGTCCGGGCACCCTGGCCGCCGGCGAGAAGCCGCCCGGCGAGCCGGCCTCGGTGCGCGGTCACCTGCACGAGGCCCGTATCACACGGATCGACGCCAGCGGCGTCCTACCCCTGCACCTGAACCCACACATCCCGTACGAGGTGTCCCCCGTGCCCGCGGGCGTGAAGCAGCGCAGCCTGGCCACGCCACTCGGCATGGCGGTGTCGGGCGACGGCCGGAAGCTCTTCGTCGCCGCCTTCGGCTCTGGCAAGGTGGGCGTTCTGGACGCCGAGGCGCTCGAGGAGGGAGATGTCGAGCTCCTCGACTCCATCCAGCTAGAAGGCGGAGGGCCCACCGGTCTGGTGCTGCGGGGCAGGCAGCTGTTCGTACTCACGCGCTTCGACAACGCGATCGAAGTCGTGGACTTGCGGCGGCAGCGCACGATGCAGCGCGTGAGCTTGCACGATACCGAGCCGGCGTCGGTCGTGGATGGCCGGCCCTTCCTCTACGACGCCACACAGACGTCAAGCAACGGCGAGGCCTCGTGCTCGGCCTGCCACGTCTTCGGCGACACGGACGACCTGGCCTGGGACCTCGGCAACCCGGACGCTCTGCTCGCGCCCAACCCGAACGAGCCGGTCGACTCGCGCCCGCTCCCCGACTTCCACCCCATGAAGGGGCCGATGGGGACCCAGACCCTGCGCGGCATGGCAAAACACGGCCCCATGCACTGGCGTGGCGACCGCACCGGCGGTGCCGCACTCCCCTCGCCGGATGCGGAGCGGGTGGCCTTCGAGGCCTTCAACGTCGCCTTCGGCGGTCTGATCGGGCGCGACGAGGGCGAGCTGCCGCCCGAACAGATGCGTGCCTTCGCAGAATTCGCGCTCCAGCTCGTGCCGCCGCCGAACCCCATCGCGAGCCTCGATGGCAGCCTGCGCCCGGACGAGGCGCGCGGCCGTGACATCTTCTTCAACAAGCCCAGCACCGCCTCCGTCGATGCAGGCGGAGGGCTCACGCTGCGCACCTGCAACAGCTGCCACGAGCTCGACCCTCTGGCGGGGCACTTCGGCACCAACGCGCTCTCGGGGCAGGGCGACGAGCAGGTCTTCAAGGTGCCCCAGCTGCGCACGCTGTATCAGAAGATCGGAATGTTCGGGCTGCCCGATCTGCCCGGCTTCTCGTTCACCGACCCCGGCCCGATGGGAGCGCAGGTGCGCGGCTTCGGATTCTCCCATCACGCGGGCATGGACACGGTCTTCCGCTTCCTCAGCTCGGAAGCCTTCGTCCTGAGCGAGGCCGAAGAGGCCGACCTCGAGGCCTTTCTGGTGGGCTTCCCGAGCCGTCTCGCGCCGGTGGTCGGCCAGCAGCTGACGCTCACGGCGGCGAGCTCCGCCGAGGCTCTCGCGCGTGCGGCTCTCCTGATGGAGCGCGCCGGCGTCCCGCACCCCATCGACCGTCTGCCCACCGCGACCGAGTGCGATCTCGTGGCGAAGGGTCGCGTGGAGGGCCGAGCCCGAGGCTTCCTGCTGACGGCCTCCGGCCGCTTCCGGAGCGATCGCGCGGAGGAGCCGGAGCTCGACCCGGAGGCGCTGCGCTCGCTGGCCCTCATCGACGGCCAGGAGCTCACCTTCACCTGCGCCCCGCCCGGCAGCGGCTTGCGCCTTGCGGTCGATCGCGACGAGGACGGTTTCCTGGACGCCGACGAGCGCGACGCCGGTTCCGACCCGGCCGACGCGGAGAGCGTCCCCGGCGAGCGGCACTTCCCGATCTGCGGCCGCGGCTTCGAGCTCGCCGTTCTGGTTCCGGTCTGGGTGCTGGGCCGCCGTCGGCGCCCGCGCGCCGAGCGGCACGCAGGCTCCCGCCCATGGACTCCTTTCGAATAGGAATAGGACTGCCCCGACATGCTCCCGCTGATGCGTCTCCACCCTGTTGTCACCTCGAGCCGGCGCTCCGCTGCGCTGACCCTCTGGCTGGGCCTGGCTCTCCTGCTGGGCGCTGCCCCGATCGGCGCGGCAGCGGGCTGGCCGGGCGGGGACACCCCGGGCAAGCCCTCGCTGGAGTCGGACCTTCCGTCGGGGCAGCTGATCGGGACGCAGGTGGTCTTCTCGGTGACGCCCGCCGATGAGCGGCCGCGCGACCACCGCTTCCGGGTGTGGAGCTTCGGCAAGGGCCGCTCGGTGCTGCTGGACTTCGGCTCCGAGCGCGAGTTTCAATGGGCTGCCCGCGACGCGGGCCTCTACGTCGTTCGGGTCGACTCGCGCGAGCTCGAGAGCGGGGACGTGCAGAGCGACGCGATGCTCTTCTGGGTTCGGCCGCCGCACGGACACGCCAGCGTGCTCCCGACGGCTCACCCCCTGGTGGCTCTCTACAGCGGCCGGCTCGACTTCACGGATCGCTCGCTGCGGCGTCGCTGCCGCAAGCCGCAGCGCCCCTGCGAGATGCGCGTGATCTTCCAGGCCGAGGACGGCGAGCGGGTCCACACCACCCCTGCCCAGGCCGCGTCGCGGCACGCTCACACGAGCTTCTGGATCGCCGGGCTACGCGAGCAGACCTCCTACGCGCTTCGTCACGAGGTGCTGGACGCCGCCGGGCGGCACGTGGCCTTCGGGCCCGCCCTGGAGCACAAGGCCGGAAGCGTGGAGGTCGCCTTTCCGGAGGCCATCCCGCGCATCGAGCGCGGCGATCCGGCCGAAGAGACGGATCCCGTGCTGCTCGTCACGCCGATCCTCGACTTCAGCTACCCCTACGCCACCGACCTCCAGGGCCGGGTGGTCTGGTACGACCGGAACGCCGAGCAGTCCACGCTCACCCGGGCGAACGAGGGCGGGACCTTCCTCGAGTTGGTGCAGCGCAGCGACCCGAACTCGCTCGAGATCCTGCGAGAGATCGACCTGGCCGGGAACCTGCTGCTGCGCACCGACATCGAGCGCGTGAACGAGCAGCTGGTCGCGATGGGCGAGGATCCGGTCACGACCTTCCACCACGACGCGCGGCGTCTACCGGGGGGCCGGATCGCCGTGATCGGCCTGATCATCCGCGAGCTGGTGGACGTGCAGGGGCCCGGCGCTTTCTCGGTGCTGGGGGACAACATCGTCGTCCTGGACCGAAACCTCCAGGTGGAGTGGGTCTGGAACGCCTTCGAGAAGCTCGACGTCACGCGGCAGTCGGTGCTCGGCCTGTCCTGCGTGGTGGGCCAGGGGGGTTGCCGCGGTACGCGGCCGGGCATCATCTCCAACGACTGGACGCACTCGAACAGTCTCGACTACTCCCCCGAGGACGGTCACCTGATCCTCTCGGTGCGCAACCAGGACTGGGTGGTGAAGATCGACTACGCCGATGGCAAGGGCTCGGGCGATGTGATCTGGCGTCTTGGAAACGAGGGGGACTTTGCGCTCGACTCGGACGACCCCTTCCCATGGTTCAGCCACGCCCACGACCCCAACCTGCTCTCGGCCAATCGCCTCGTGATCTACGACAACGGCAATACCGCCTGCGCGCGGATGATCCGCTGCCGCAGTCGGGGGCAAGTCTACGAGCTCGACGAGGTGAATCGGACGGCGCGGATCCTCACCGAGGCCGACCTCGAGCGGAACAGCTTCGCCCTCGGCAGCGCCCAGGCCCTGCGCGGGGGCGGCGGCTACCACTTCGGCTCGGGGATCTTCGCCCTGGCAGACGGCTCCGTGGGCAGCACCGCCGAGGAGGTCGGTGTGGACGGGGTGATCCGTTTCTCGCTCTTCCAAAGAACACTCGCCTACCGATCTTTCCGGATGCGAGATCTCTACACGCCTCCGCCCTCCAGGAGCGAGCAGGCAGACGCGTTTCCGCCCTCGATCTGGAGCGGTCCGCTGGCGCGCTGGCTCAGGCTGTGGGCCGGCCTGCCGCGCCGGGTCGGGACCTGGCACTGAGTAGAAACGCGGCGGTGCCGGCTGCATAGATCGCCAGCGACAGGACCCAGACCCCTTGGAAGCCGATGCTCATGGCGAGCACGACGGCCAGCACGGTCGCCGTGACCGAGGCGCAGCCGTTGATGCCCCAGGCCCAGGGCACCAGGTCGGGGTGCAGCGCCTCTGCGCGGCGGATGCCGAGCGGGAAGAAGATCCCGAAGCAGAGCCCGAGCGGCGCCAGCACCAGAACACTGAGCAGCACGCGCACCGCCAGCGCACTGCCGAGGGTCAGCTCCTGCAGCTGTGGCAGCCCGCGTGCATAGAAGAGGGTCAGGCCCGCCACGACCAGCAGCGCGGCCGGCAGGACACGCGCCTCCTTGCCCACGAAACGGCGCGAGAAGAAGCTTCCGATCCCGAGCGAAGTCAGCAACGAGAACAGCACGACACTGAGCGAGTAGGTCGGGTAGCCGAGGTAGAGAGCGAAGCGCTGCAGCAGGCTGATCTCGAAGAGCATGAAGCCGAGCCCGATTGCCAGGAAGTAGGCCATCACGCCCAGCGCTTCGGGGCCGGCCACGATGCGGCGCCGCCGGAACACCACGAGAGGCGCGAGTACGAACAGGGCGCCGAGTGCGGTGAGCGAGACGAGCAGAACGGCCAGCACCCACTGACCCAGCGCGGTGTTGTGGTGGGGCGACAGCTCGCGGGAGCTGGGCAGGTCGCGCCAGCGGAAGAAGCGAAAAAAGAACGGGCGGTCGTCCCAGATCGGGCGCAGCAGGAACGAGAACTCCTCGAACATCCGTTCGCGCTCCTCACCCTGGGCAGTGACGATGCGGCGGTAGTTTTCGTGTCCGCGGGCTCCGAGCAGGAGCGGTGCGAAGCCGAGCCGGTCCACGTCCGCCTCGAGCGCCTCGAGCTGGCCCCGCGTGAAGGGCTCGTTGCGGACCATCACCACCGCCATCAGGCTCTGGCTGATCACTGCGATCTGACGCTCGGGCTGCTTCACGCCGCGCGCGACCAGGGCCTCCCGAACCACGCTCAGCATTCGCCCCTCGGTCTGCGGCCGATTGGAGCTCCAATGGCCCACCCCGATGGCGAGGACGCCTCTCGGGGCGAGGCGGTCGAGGTAGTCCTCGATTGCTTCGACGGTGTAGAGGTAGTTCTCGGCCAGTACGTAGGCGCCTTGGGCGGTGGCGGCCAGCGTATCGATACCGGTCATCTGGATCAGGTCGAAGCGCTGGTGGGTGCGCTTCACGAAGTGTCGGCCCTCGCCGGGCACCAGGGTCACCATGGGTTCGTCGAACATCCCGTTGCTCAGCTGCGCCAGATCCTGCCGGAGGATGCGGATGGCAACCGGGTCGAGCTCGACGCCCGTGACGTGGCTGGCGCCGAAGTGCCGGGCGGCGATGACGTCGCGGCCGCCGCCGACGCCGATCACCAGCACCTTCGGATTCGGGTTCACGATCGAGTAGGGGACCTTGAGCACGTGGCGGTCCAGGACTTCGAGCTGCTCGGTGCGCAGGTCGTAGACCGCCGTTCCGGCGGACGCGTCGTGGGAAACCAGACCCCAGGGCGCTTGGATCTCGGAACGAGGCACCTCGCGTGCCGTTCCCCACTCGTCGGATCGCGGCGGTGCGGGCTTGCCGTCGGGGCCCTCGGTAGTGGTGAGGCGGTGCAGGTCGGTCCGGAAGAGGGCCGTCCAGCGCTGGAGCACGGGCTCGAGTGCCTCGCTGGGAATCTGGGCCGCCAGGAATTTGCTCTCGGCGGGGGTGAAGGGCAGCCGCGCAGCGAAGAAGCTCGCCAGCAGCAGCAGCGCCGCCACGCCTGCTGCGGCGTTCCTCGCTCCGGCCGAGCGCGAGAAGGCGGCGCCTCCGGCCGCGGCGAACGCGGCGGCGGCGAGGGCGGCCCCCGGCGGCGAGATCGCGTTCATGAGCAGCACCGCGGATGCGCAGCCCAGTCCCGCTCCGAGCAGGTCCCAGAAGTAGAGCCGGTCGACCCGACGGGCGGCGCTGCGGAGCGAAAGGCTGATCACCAGCCCCGACAACAGGAAGGGAAGCGTGGCCGCGAGCTGATAGGCCAGCAGCAGCAACAGCGTGCCGGGGTCGTCGAAGATCCGGGTGGGGTGGAGCGGAAACAGGCTCACGAACCCGATCACCGCCGCGAAGCAGAGGCCGCTGGCTACCGAGAGCAGGGTGAGGCTACGGTGGAGGTCGCGGGAGCCGAGGCTGGGGCGCAGCGCCAGCAGCGTGCCCGAGGCGCCGAAGCCCAGCAGTGCCGTCGAGAGCACGACGTACGCGAAGTGGTACCAGATCGTGAAGGAGAGGACGCGGATCAGCGCGACCTCGAAGACCAGCGTGGCGAGGGCCACGAGAAAGACGCCTGCGAACAGCTTCTTCTCGTCCGCGGTCGATTCCTCGTGGCCCATCGGGTGTCCTGGAGCGCCTGAATAGCCGATCGGGCGCGAGGGGCAATCTTCGCGCTGCTCAGCCGAACTTCATCTCCATGAAGCAGAGCTTGTTTCCGTCCGGGTCCCGAACGTAGGCACCGTAGAAGACTGACGGAATGCGATCACCGGGCGCGCCCTCGTCGGTCGCGCCCAGCTCGAGGGCCCTGGCGTAGAGCTTGTCTACGCCTTCTTTCGAGCCGCCGGGGATCGCCACCATCTGGCCGTTGCCGACCTCGTGGGGCTCCTGGTCGTACGGGATGCAGAGGGCGAGCATCGGCGCTTCTGTCGAAGTTCCGTAGAACTTGATGCGATCCATCCCGAAGAGCTGCTTGGCTCCGAGCTCTGCGAGCAGCGCGTCGTAGAAGGCGACGGCGCGGTCCATGTCCTTGGTTCCGATCGTGGCGTAGGCGAGCATCCGAGGTCTCCTTGTGGGTTGGGCGGGCGCCCAAGGATACCGCGGGATGGGGCTCCGCTTTAGAGCGCCGAGAGCCCGGTGATGTGCTTGCCCAGGATCAGCATGTGGACGTCGTGGGTGCCCTCGTAGGTGCGCACGGTTTCCAGGTTCACCATGTGCCTCATGGACTGGTAGTCGTCCACGATTCCGTTGGCGCCGAGCAGGTCGCGGGCCAAGCGCGCGATTTGCAGCGCCACGTCGACGTTGTTGCGCTTGGCCATCGACACCATGGTGTGGTGGAGCTTGCCCGAGTCCTTGAGCTGGCCCACGCGCAGAGCCAGCAGCTGCGCCTTGGTGATCTCCGTGAGCATGAAGACCAGCTTCTCCTGGGTGATCTGCTTGCCCGCCAGCGGGCCGCCCTCGACGAGGCGCTCCTGGGTGTAGCCGAGCGCTTCCTCGTAGCAGGCCAGCGCGGCGCCGATAGCGCCCCAGGAGATGCCGTAGCGGGCCTGGGTGAGGCACGAGAGCGGGCCCTTCAAACCGCTGACGCCGGGAAGCCGATTTGCATCCGGGAGCTCGACGTCTTGCAGGAAGAGCTCGGAGGTGATGGAGCCGCGCAGCGAGAACTTGCCCTTCATGTCGCGCGCTTCGAAGCCCGGACGATCGCGCTCGACCAGGAAGCCGTTGATCCCGTCGTCAGTGCGCGCCCAGATCACGGCCACGTCGGAAACGCTGCCATTGGTGATCCAACGCTTGGTGCCGTTCAGCACCCAGCTGTCGCCGTGGCGCACCGCCTTGGTGATCATGCCGGCGACGTGGCTGCCGAAGTCGGGCTCGGTGAGCCCGAAGCAGCCGACGGCGCGTCCGGCGGCCA
>Ga0255057_10000969_pt1 | contig 16557 bp, 18 predicted proteins | sample Cases_109_6_MG_FD_189022 | JGI IMG/M metagenome (GOLD analysis project Ga0255057, IMG submission 189022) | Seawater microbial communities from Amundsen Gulf, Northwest Territories, Canada - Cases_109_6 | ecosystem: Environmental > Aquatic > Marine > Gulf | place: Canada: Northwest Territories... | reverse complement strand
CCCAGGCGGCAAGATGATCAAGGCAATTACGGATCAGACAGGCGCCAAGATCGACATCGCCGACGACGGGACGATCAGCATCGCCTCACCGGATGGCGAAGCACTCAAGAAGGCGATCGAAATCATCGAGAGCCTCACGACCGAGCCCGAGATCGGAACCAAGTACAAGGGCATCGTTCGACGCGTCGAGAACTACGGCGCGTTCCTCGAGATCGCGCCAGGCAAGGACGGGCTCCTCCACATCACGGACATGGACTGGGGCTTCGTCGAAAAGGTTGCCGACGTCATGGACCTAGGCGACGAGGTTGAGGTCATGATCAGCGACATCGACCGCGAGGGTCGCATTCGCTTGTCCCGCAAAGCCCTGCTCGAAAAGCCCGAAGGCTACGTCGAGCCGGAGAAGCGCGAACGCCGTGATGGCGGCGGCGGTCGCGGGCGAGACCGAGACGGTGGCCGCGGGCGAGGCGGTCGAGACCGAGATCGCGGCGGCCGTGGTGGCCGTGATCGGGATAGCGGCGGCCGTGGCGGCGCTCGTGCCGGCGGCCGGGACCGCGATGGAGATCGGGATCGAGACCGGGGACGGGATCGAGATCGGGATCGAGGCCCGGATCGCGATGGAGATCGGGATCGAGGCCGGGACCGCGATGGAGATCGGGATCGAGACCGGGGACGGGATCGAGACCGGGGACGGGATCGAGATCGATCCCAAGATCGATCCGGCGGCGATGACGGCGAACGGACCCGAGACCGCGGCCGGGAACGAAGCGGAACCGAATGATGGCTAAGCTGCGCGTCCATAGGATGCGCGCCGACGCGGTGCTCCTGCGTTACGAGTCGAGCGGCGCGGCGGGGATGGACCTCGCCGCCTGCCTCGACGCCCCTATCACAATCGCCCCCGGTGGCCGTGCGCGAGTCCCTACCGGAGTGCGCATCGCCCTACCCAATGAGCACGAGGGCCAGGTACGGCCACGCTCCGGTCTTGCGGCGCGCCATGGCGTGACGGTCCTCAACGCACCGGGGACAATCGATGCGGACTACCGTGGAGAGCTCCAGGTCCTCCTGATCAACCACGGGTCTGAGCCCTTCGTGATCAGGCATGGCGACCGCGTTGCCCAACTCGTCGTCGCACCCGTGACCCAAGTGGAGATCGAGGCCGTCGACGACGAAGCTCACCTCGGCTCGACGGAACGAGGCCCAGCCGGCTTTGGCAGTACAGGGCGATAAACGGCTACAGCGCGCGGTCTATCAACTGGGCGATGGTCGTCTTTGGCGCAGCTCCGACGTGCTGGGCCACGAGCTCACCACCCTTGAAGACCATGAGCGTCGGGACGCCACGGATGCCGAACTTGGCAGCCATGCCGGGATTCTCGTCGATGTCGAGCTTGGTCACCTTGACCTTGCCGACGTACTCGTCCGCGAGCTGGTCGATGAGCGGCGCGATCTGCTTACACGGCCCACACCACACCGCCGTGAAGTCGACGAGCACGGGGGTCTCTGAGCTCAGAACCTCCGTGTCAAAGTTCAGGTCGTTTACCGCATGTACATTCGGACCAGCCATCTGCCCTCCTCTTGGGGGTTAGTGTATCGGACTAAGTAAGGACGCGATGGCAGGTTGTCAACGACCGACCGCCCCTGACTACCGCCCAAAACCCTTGCATGGTAAGCTTTTTTGTGGCCTAGGCCACACGCGTGGAGCCTAGCCAAGACGATGAAAAGCGGACTCTTTATCGCCACCGCAGCCCTGTACGGGATCGCATGCGTTCTCTATCTGGCGCTCTTGACGCGTGGCTCCGCATCGATGCGACGCCTTCCAGGCATCGTGTTCGTCTCCGCCCTAGGCGCACATCTCGCGTTTCTCACCTTGGAGGGGCCGCCGCCGGGGGACATCCCGTTGGCCGATATCGCGCAAATTCTCAGCATCTCGTCGTTTGGAATAGGGATTGCTTTCCTGCTGGCCTCCTATCGATTCGATGTCACCGTGCTGGGTGCCTTCGTCGTCCCGATCGCCCTGATGCTGTTCCTCGCATCGGGCCTCGGAAGCAGCTACGCCCCCGTTCCGCCCCGCGTGGAGTCCGCAGTGCTCACCCTTCACATCGGCGCGAATGTCCTAGGGCTGATCGCGTTCGCGCTCGCGTTCGGCGCGGGCGTCGCGTACGTGCTTCAAGAAAGGCTTCTTCGGCGGCGTCAATTGAGCGGACTTTTTCAACGCCTCCCTTCCCTTGATGTCCTCGACACCATGGGACTGCGGGCGGTGCTCACGGGGTTCCCGCTCCTGACGTTCGGGATGGTCACTGGCACATTCTGGCTCCTGCGAGCCAATGGTGCGGAGTTTTACGTCAGTCAGATGCTTGGCTTGCTCGCGTGGGCGATCTTCGCCGCCGTCCTCGTCCTTCGCGTCGCCGCAGGCTGGCAGGGGCGCAAAGCCGCGCTTGGCACGATCATGGGCTTCGTCTGCACACTGCTCGTGTTGGCAGGCTACGTCGTACGCGCGGCGGGCGGGAACGCGTGATGCGGGATTTCGTCGTTGTCGGTTTGTCGCATCGAACCGCACCGGTGGAAGTACGCGAACGCCTCGCGGTTGCGCCAGAACAACTGGAGGAAGAGCTCCGCGAGATCGTCGCCAGAGGCCATTTTGATGAGGCACTGCTGATCTCGACGTGCAATCGAGTCGAGCTTTACGGCGTGAGCATGAATCCTACAGCGGCCGCCCAGAGCGCGAGAAACACGCTTGCTAGCCGCCTGCCCAATAGCACATCCGAAGATGTCTTCTACAGCGAGCGCGGCGTGGCCGTCGTGCGCCACGCGTTCCGGGTCGCCTCGAGCCTCGACTCGTTGGTGGTGGGCGAGCCCCAGATCCTCGGCCAGGTCAAAGAGGCATTTGACGCCGCCACGAACGCAGGTACCGCAGGCACACTGATCGGTCGCTGTTTCAGCCACGCGTTCTCGACCGCCAAGCGAGTTCGCAACGAGACCGGGATCGCCGAAGGCACTGTCAGCGTGAGCTCCATTGCATGTGAGCTCGCCAGGAAGATCTTCGGGAACCTCGACGGTCGGCGCACACTTCTCCTCGGCGCAGGCGAAATGGGAGAAGGGGCAGCTCGAAACCTCCGTCAAACGGGAACACAACTCCATGTCATCAACAGGAGCGAGGCACGCGCTGAAGCGCTTGCAAAGTCGTGCGGGGGTCGCGCAATTCCCTACGAGAGACTGACAACAGAGCTCGCCGAAGCCGACGTCGTCATCGCGTCGACCGCGAGCACAAAGTTCATTTTGACGCCCGAGCTTATGAAAGGGGTCGTTCGGAGCCGCCGACACCGTCCTTTGTTCATCATCGATATCGCCGTGCCCCGTGATGTGGATCCGCGGATTGGCACGATGGACAACGTTTTCGTGTACGACGTGGACGATCTGCAGCAGGTAGCCGAACAAAACCTCGCCGTCAGAGCACGCGAAGCAGCCCAAGCCGAGCGCATCATAGAAGAGGAAGTAGAGTCGTTCTTGAAGTGGCGCCGATCGCTCGAGTTGGCGCCAACGATCGTCGCCCTACGAAAACAGTTTGGCGACGTCGCGGACGAGGAGCTTCGACGAGCGCTCGGCCGGCTCCAAGGTCTGAGTCAGTCCGACCGTGCCGCGTTCGAAGCCATGGCGCGTTCGTTGGTGAACAAGCTGCTGCACCGGCCGATGATGCACCTCAAGGCTGGCGCCGAAGAACCAGATGGCGCTCAATTGATCGACGCGGTGCGTAGGGTTTTCGCGCTCACCGAGCACGACGACGCCGAAGGGAAAACCTCGATCGAGGCCGATGCCAACGTTAGGCAGCTGACGGCAGTCACCGCGCCCGGCCGCACGGGCGAATCGAAGTGAAACTCCGGATCGCTACAAGAAGCAGCAATCTGGCTCTGGTCCAGGCTCGCTGGGTTGGTCAGCAGCTCCAGGAGCATTTCCCCGAGCTCACGATCGAAGAAGTACACGTAGTCACCAAGGGAGATCGAGTTCAGGACCGTCCGCTCGCGCAGATCGGCGGCAAAGGACTGTTCGTCAGTGAGGTCGAAGCAGTAGTCGTTCGAGGCGAGGCGGATTTCGCAGTCCACTCCCTCAAAGACGTCCCGGGCGACGTCCCTCTCGCTGAGGGCATGGGTATCCTCAGCATTCCCGTACGGGAGGATCCACGGGACGTGCTCGTCACAGTCGACGGCATCGACCTCGCGTCCCTTCCGAGGGGGGCTCGGGTCGGCACGACGTCTTGCAGGCGCATCGTGCAACTCCAGCGAAGGCGCCCGGACCTCACCTTCGTCCCCATGCGCGGCAACATCGAAACGCGCCTGCGTAAGCTCCGAGAGGGACGTTGCGACGCAATCGTCCTCGCCGCGGCCGGCCTTTCGCGTGTTGGGTTGCTGGACCAAGTCCCCCACGAAGTGCTTTCGCCCGACCTGTGCCTACCCGCGGTTGGCCAAGGAGCTCTTGCCATCGAGGGTCCGCTCAGCAACGAGGCCCTGCAAGAGCAAGTCAGGGCGATCGAAGATTCGATCGCACGCATCGAGATCACGGCCGAGCGCGCGATGCTCCAAAAACTCGAAGGCAACTGCTATGCCCCAATCGCAGGTCACGCCACGATCGCCGACGCCCGAATCATGCTTGAAGGCCTCGTGACGTCGTACGACGGCGATCAACTGCTGACGGCCGCCTCGGACACTTACATGGATCCCGGCGCGCCCGATGCGATCGAGCGCGCACATGCTCTTGGAGAGGAAGTGGCCGTACACCTGTTGGAGCGCGGCGCAAAAGATCTAATTCGCCAGGCGGAGCTCGCTGCACTGCAAAGTCAGTTGACCACAAACTAGGTGATAGCGTGGGGGCGGTGGGGCGGGACTAATTGACGGGCCGTAGGCCCGACCGGGATCAACCACGCGGCCGACCGTAGGCCCGACCGGGATCAACCACGCGGCCCACGGCATCACCTAGGTCTGCCAACGGAGAATGCGTCGCACGCCGTTGATGGAGCGCTGCAGCCAGATGTCCCCGCCGCTATGACCGGCGCTTGCGACATAGAGCGTCTCGCCCTCGAGGCACATCGTACGAACATCGATGTTCTGGCCATCGAGCGGTCTCGGCATCGCGCCCTCGAAGGTCACGCCGTCCACCAGGGGCGCAACCGCACCTAAAGCCTCGCAGAGCGATTCGTTCCCCGCACCAGCGACGAGCAGCCCATTGTCGATGGCGACAACCACCGCATCGAGCGCGCCATGGGTCCTCGAGTGCTCGAGTTGCAGGCACAGGGCGCGGTACGGGTCTTGGCTTCGTCGTGCGCGGCGTTCGATCATGAAGGGGCTCCGAGTGATGTAGGTGTATGTATTCTATTGTGCTACGCTGGCTAGGGCAAGGATTCTACAAAATCCAGCGATTTCAGTGAGATCGACATCCCAAACAGGACTGCTAGAGTCGGCTGCGATGAGTCTCGCGGACGTGCTCGGCAGTCACCGCGTGGTCGTGATCGTCGGCAGCGGAGGAGTCGGGAAGACCACGACGGCCGCCGCCATGGCCGTCCATGCTGCGATGGAGGGACGCAAGGTCCTCTGCCTGACCATCGACCCCGCGCGTCGACTGGCGAACAGCTTGGGCCTAGACGAAATGACGACGAGTGAGCAGGACGTCCCTCGCGCGCTCTTCCAAAGGTACGGGCTCGATTGTAAGGGCGCCCTATCTGCCATGATGCTCGACACGAAACGCACGTTCGACGCACTGGTCGAGAAGTACGCCTCGGACGAAGAAGCCCGCAACCGCATCTTGAACAACCAAATCTACCAGTACGTCGCAAGCTCGCTGGCAGGGACGCAAGAGTACATGGCGATGGAGAAGCTCTATGAGGTTCGCCAAGACAAAACGTGGGACCTCGTGGTGCTCGACACCCCACCGACCGCACATGCGATCGACTTTCTCACGGCTCCTGAGCGGCTGATCGACGCGATCGATTCGCCGGCGATGCGGTGGTTCCTTCAAGTGTTCGAGGGAGCCGGCAAGGCGGGTTTCGGTTTGGTCGGTCGCGGGGCGACGGTCCTGCTAAAAGGGATCGGCAAGATCACGGGACTCGAGTTCCTCGAACAAGTCGCGGAGTTCGTGAGTGGGATCAATGGGCTATTCGGCGGCTTCAAGGAGCGGGCCGAACAGGTCTCGGACGCGTTGAGGAGCCCGGAGGTAGCGTTCGTGCTGGTCACAAGCCCAGACCCCCTTGCCATCGGCGAAGCCCGCTACTTCAGTGACAAGCTTCAAGACGCCGGCATGAATCGCGAGGCGGTCGTGGTGAATAAGGTGCACCGTCTGCTCGAAGAACCCCGCATTTCAGCTGCTGAGCAGGTCGCTGTTCTTCGGGAGGCTTTGCCAGAATCGATCGACGCGGCCGACATCCAGCCGCGGCTCCAGCAGGCTCTTCACGACGAGAGGCAATGGGCCGCGGCCGATCGGGCCGAAGTCGACCGACTGAGCACCGAAATAGGACAAGACACGCGGATTGTCGAAGTGCCCGCATTCGACGAAGATGTGCACGACATCGCGGCCCTTGCCAAAGTAGCCTCGTATCTAACATCAGCCGCCCAAGCCTGAATCATGCCGAACGACGAACCAGCCCCGTGGACCGCGATCATCTTGGCCGCCGGTGAGGGCACTCGGATGAAGAGCCCCCAACCCAAGATGCTCCATACGGTCGCGGGTCGTCCGCTGGTATCTTGGGTTGTCGGAACGGCCCTCGAGGCGGGAGCTGCAAGATGTTTGGTCGTGGTTGGGCACGGCCGCGCAGAAGTCGAAGGCGAGCTCGCGAAGACATTCGACGCACGAGCGGAGGTCGTGCTTCAGCTGGAACAGCGGGGCACCGGTGACGCGGTCCGGTGCGCCATGGAGTCGGACCCTGCGCTCTCGGGCCGGGTGGTTATCCTCTATGGCGATTGTCCACTTATTCCGGCAGGCCTGATTCGCTCGCTCGTCGATGCGTCTCGGACCGCAAAGACCAACCTGGGATTGGTCACTGCGACCCTAGCTGCCCCGGATGGCTACGGCCGCATCGTGAGAGATGAGACCGGCGCCGTGGCCCGGATCGTCGAGGACCGCGACTGCTCCGATGAAGAACGGAAGATCAGCGAGGTCAATCCAGGGCTGTACGACGTTGACGCGGTGTTTCTTCGGGATGCGATTCGCCAGCTGACACCAGACAACGCCCAAGGTCAGCTGTACCTCACTGACGTGGTCGAGCTCGCGGCGAGCCAAGGTAAAGTGGTGTCCGTTACGGCCGATATGGCGGACCTTATGGGCATCAACGACCAGCGTGACCTCGCGATCTGTGCGGCACGGCACAGGGGTCGCATCGCCGCAGCCCTCGCCCAGGACGGGGTTGCGATCACCGACCTCGACACACTCTACGTGGATGCCGATTGCGAAGTCGACGCCGGTGCGTCGCTGGGAGCGCAGGTCCACCTACGCGGAAAGTGTGTCGTCCGACAAGGGGCGTCGATCGACGTCGGCTGCGTGCTGACCAATGTCGTGGTCGAAGCCAATGCCCTGGTTTTGCCGTACACGGTGGCCACGGACTCGACGATCGGTAAGGGGGCTAGCGTCGGACCATTCAGTCATCTGCGTCCTCAGTCCCAGCTTGGACCGCGAAGCAAGGTCGGAAATTTTTCGGAAACGAAGAAGACGACCCTTGGCGAAGGCTCAAAGGTCAACCATCTCGCGTACGTGGGAGACGGCATCATCGGTAAAGGCGTGAACATCGGCGCCGGCACGATCTTCTGCAACTACGACGGAGAGCAAAAACACACGACCGTGATCGGCGATGATGTCTTCATCGGGAGCAACAGCCAGCTGGTGGCTCCGGTCAAGGTGGAGCGAGGCGCCTACATCGCAAGTGGCACGACGGTCACCCGTGACGTGCCCGAGGATTCGTTGGCCGTGGGGCGAGCCAAACAGGAAAACAAAAAGGGGTATGCTGCGCGTTTGAGGGCCAGGCTTCGGAAGAAGCGGTAATCGGCTAGGTAGAGTCCCGCCTTTTCGTACTCGTACGAGGGGGCGAAGGGCTTGAGACTAGGTGCAGTCTCCTAGAACTTGATGGTGAAGGAACCCCCCGCGGGATTCATGCTGAAGTCGAGGTCGGGACCTTCGGTGTGTGTATCGTAGTACTTGCTCGAGCACGCGATTCCGCGATAGCCCTCCCACGCCATGACAGCCTCGCGAGGTGCGGTCGCGTTGGCAAGCCCAGCCAGAACTGGCGGAACGACGTACATCCCGGCGGTCAAACCTTTGGTCTTGCCCGTCCACTGAGTGGCCTTGATCGTACCACCCACCACACCGAAGATCGTCGCTCCCACGACTCCCAGCGGCCCCGCGAAAAGCTCTTGGGCGGCGTTCGCCTTTTCGAGTGTCTCCGTGGCGTATCGCAGTTTGGCGCGTCTCGCTTCTTCCGTGCTCGCGTCTTTCTTGGCGATGCGTTTGGCGCCCCAGACATCTGCAGCGGGCAGCGCTGCGTGCATCAAGCCAGAGAAATAGAAGCCTGCCGCGAGGTAAGCGTATCCGAACTTGTCCCATTGTTGGTTGTCCCGGGCGCCATCGACGGCCAGATAGGTCGCTCCGCCACCGAGCGCGAGAAAGATCGACATCCAGGTGTAACGCCAGCGAGTGGCGTGCTTTTTGCCATCTTGGAGATCGCCCTCGATCTTGCGAATCCGGTATTGCACCTCGTCGTCTGACAGCTCTTCGATGCAGCTGAAGGCGTCCTGTGCGAGAGCCGCGCTCGGGGGGCTCAAGACCGCAAAGGCCAGCGCGAAACCGAGCCCCAGCATGAAAAAGTTCGATTTTCGATGATGTACAGCCACAACCTACCCCGCTTGCCAGGTGGCCGGGATAGTACGCAAAACCGCAGCAGACTGCGATAGTGATCCGCATGGCTAGCTACTTTTTTTCCACGGGAAATGCGTTCTTCGAGTGTAGCGATCCAGTCATACTACACAGCAGGAACGGGCGGCCTAGCGGCCCTTCTGCCCCTCGGCCAGCACCAAACCTCGACTGGTTCCCGCGACGCATTATGCTGTGAGTCGTGGATAGTGTGCTTTTTAAGGTCCTTATCACCGTCGTCGCCCTGTCGGTGCTCATCATCATTCACGAGGGGGGTCACTATCTCGCGGCCCGAACATTCGGAATGCGGGTCCTCCGCTACAGCATCGGTTTCGGCCCGACGTTGTTTCGTTACCAGCCGAAGGGGAGCCCAACGGTCTTTCAGGTCGCCGTCATCCCGTTCCTCGCATACGTGCAGATCGCCGGGATGAACCCCGCCGAGGATGTCGATCCAAACGACCCCGAGCTCTACCCGAACAAGGGTTGGTTCGCGCGCGCGACCACCATCGCCGCTGGGCCGATCGCCAACTACCTCACCGCATCGCTGATCGTGTTCGGACTCGGCGTGACGAACACGCTGCCGCCGCGGCAGCCCGCGGAACCGATGCAGGTGGCCGACGTCGTGCCTGACTCCCCCGCCGCGAAGGCCGGGTTGCAGGAAGGGGACATCATCGTCAAAGCAGGCGGGCAACCGATCAAGGACGTCGAACAGCTGATCGAAGCGACCGCACCGCGCGCAGGGCAGCCCACCGAGTACGTCGTAGAGCGAGCGGGCCAGAAGCTTCCCCCCATGACGATCACCCCCGCCGATCGCGGTGGAAGAGGCCAGATCGGCGTGAGCGCGAAGATGACGCGCCTCTATCAAGACCTCGGCGTTTGGGATTCAGCCAAGTTGTCGATCGTGTTGCCGTGGCAAATGACCGTGATGCAGCTCGAGGGGCTGACCGACATGGTGAAGCGTCGGAGCACGGAAGGAATCGGCGGTCCCGTGATGATGGGTAAGATGGTCGCCGCGGCGGCCCAAGCTGGATTGCCGTCTTTCCTCTGGATTCTGATGTTCATCTCGGTTGCGCTCGGGATGTTCAATCTCCTACCCTTCCCTGCGCTCGACGGCGGTCGTCTGATCTTCCTCGGGTACGAAATGATCGCGCGCCGCAGGGCCAACGAGCAACTCGAGACGGCCATACATGCCTTCGGAATCGTGTTCCTTCTAGGCGTCATGGTTCTGGTCACCTACCGAGATATCTTCGGCTGAGCTAGCTTCCCACGGTGCAACCGGATGTCATCGTCGTCGGTGGCGGGGTGATGGGCTGCAGCGTCGCCTATCGACTCGCAAAGAACGACGTGCGCGTACTGGTCTTGGAGAAGAGCGTGCCGGGCGCCGAGGCTTCGTCCGCGGCAGCTGGGATCCTCGGACCGTCGGTCGAGTCTTTTCGAGACGCGTTCGCACTTCAGTTGGGGAGGCGCAGCCGCGAGCTCCACGCGGAGCTCGCCGACGAGCTAGATGACCTCCTTGGGATCGACGTCGGGTTTCGGCGTTGCGGCGTGATCAAACTCGCGTTCGACGAAGCGGAGCAGCTCGAGCTCGACACCCAGGCCTCAGCGCTCGCGGTCAATGGTGTTCGCGGTGAGCGGTGGACATGCGAGGACCTGCTCGAAGAGGAACCGTCGTGTAACCCGAAAGTGGTCGGGGCTCTGCACGTGGCCGAAGACGCCCAGGTGGATCCCAAGAAACTTCTTTCCGCCGTGGCGCTCGGCGCCGAACGCGAAGGGGCGGTATTCCGCACGGGCTCGACGGTGCGTGACATCGTCGTCGATGGCGATCGGGCGCGCGGTGTCACAGTGGACGGAGAGGTGATCGAAGCCGACCGGGTGGTGGTCGCCGCGGGCAGCTGGACCACTCTGATCCCGGGGATTCGTCTCGATGCCAACACGATCTATCCGGTGCGGGGTCAAATGCTCGCGACCCATACGCGTCCCCCGATCTTCCGCCGTATCGTATTCGGAGCGGGTGGCTACATAGTGACGCGCCCGGACGGACGCGTGCTCTGCGGCTCCACCGAAGAGCGGGTGGGGTTCGAGCGCGGCATCACCTTCGGCGGGATGGCTGAGGTCATTTACAAAGCCCGACGGATAGCGCCAGCCCTCACGAACGCCGCCGTCCAAGATCACTGGTCGAGCTTTCGACCCGGAACACCTGACGGTCTCCCCTTGGTCGGCGAGACTCATGTCGAACGGTTACTGCTAGCGAGCGGACACTACCGCAACGGGATCCTACTCGCTCCTTTGACCGCCGAGCTGGTGGCAGAGGCGATCGCTGACGAACCATTGTCGAAGGAGGCTCAGGCACTTTCGCCTCGAAGGTTCGAGGAGACGGCCTAGTGGTTACGACACGGGAAGATACGGTCACAGCGAACGGGCTTCGACACCACGTCATCGTCTGGAGCGACCAACCCGTCGACGTCGTTCTTTGTCATGGCTTTCTGGACATCGCGTGGAGCTTCGATGCCGTCGCGCGTGAGCTCGTCGAGGCGGGTCACGGCGTCGCGTCTTTCGATTGGCGAGGCCACGGACAAACCGAATGGATCGGCGCGGGCGGCTACTACCACTTCCCCGACTACGTCCTCGATCTCGAAGACTTGCTTCCACAACTCACCCACCACCGGATTCATCTCGTCGGTCATTCGATGGGAGGCAGCGCGTGTGCGATGTACGCAGCGGCTCGACCGGAAAAACTGCGCACCCTGGCGTTGATCGAGGGCATTGGACCGCCGGAGATAGAGCCTCTGGATCCAACCGCCCGTCTCCGCGCATGGCTAGACGGAGTCTCGAAGGCGCGCGGAAAGGCCCGTGCCCCGATGAAGGACGCAGCGGCGGCGTTGAGGCGGATGCGGTTTCAAAACCCGGAGCTGCCTGACGACCTCGGGCTCTTCCTCGTGTCGAAGAGCACCACGGCTGTCGAAGGGGGCCTTCAGTGGACCTTCGATTCGCTCCACAAGACGTTTTCGCCTCGCCCGTTTCAGGCCGATCTCTTTTCGCGCGCTCTAGGGGCGATCGCGGTTCCAACCCTAATCGTCGCGGGGGAGCATGGGCTCCGACTTCCCGACGAACAGGCACGCATGAACGAGATCCGGGATCATCACTTCATCGAAATCGCCGGCGTTGGCCACATGATACACTGGTTCGAGCCGCAACGGTTGTCGTCCGAGCTCGCAGCATTTTTCTCCGAGCATGGTGCTTGACCAGGTGTTTGTCTCGTGAAACGCTGGCCGCCCATGCGAGGCATTCTATTGGGTTCGGTCGTCGTGATCGGCGCGTTTTCCTTGCAAGCACTTGCGGAAGACGAGCGCCCGACCGAGGACGAAGCCCGACGGGCACGTGTATTTGCGACCGTTGGTGACGTGAAGATCACAGTGGGAGAGCTCGAAGACGGCATCAACAATCGCTCTCCATATGCGCGAAAGCGATTCGAAGATCCTGAGATCGTCCGCGAATTCGCAGACGGCCGCGTCAAGTCCGAGATTTTCGAGCAAGGCGCGGAACGCCTCGGCTATGCGAATGACCCGCGGGTCGCGGCCTTCCTCGATCGTACGATCATGCAGTTGTTCATCCGACAGGAGATCGAACGAGCAGAGCAGATCGAATCGATCACCGACGAGCAGGTCGTTGCCTACTACCAGGAGCACCCGGACGAGTTTCGAAGGCCCGAGATGCGCCGCGCGAGTCACATCTTGGTTGGCAGCAGACAAGAAGCCAAGGAGGTCATCACCGAGATCGAAGCGGGCACGAACAAGACCTTCGGTGCGATCGCGAAACAGCGAAGCCTCGATACGGAAACGAAGCTCCGTGGCGGCGACCTCCTCTACTTCACCAAGGATGGGCGAACGGTAGGCAGCGCGGACGACGCTGCGGTGGACGCGGCATTGGTGAAGGCGGCCTTCAGGCTCGAAGAAAAGAGCGACATCACCAAAAAGCCGATCGATGTCGGCGAAGGAAAATGGAGTGTGCTCCAACTGACCGCGATTCGCCCCGCAAGAGTCCAGAGCCTCGAAGACGCGAGCAGCGGCATACGGCGGCGCATGTGGCGGGAGGATCGGAAGGCCGCGCTCGACAAGCTTCTCAGCGATCTGAGGACCGAGCTCCAGCCGAAGAGCTACCCGGAGCGCCTTGATGCGATCGTTCTCGCGGAGCCCGTCGGCTCGATCGATCCCCCAGACCAGTAAAAAGCCCACGACAAACTCGATGCTTGCCAAGTCCCATGCCTGCAGCTACTAAATGAACGTTCATTCATTCGTAGCGGGAGACCCATGTCGACTATCTTTAAGCCGTTTCAGGAAGAACACCACATCTTCCGCCAGCAGGTCCGTGGCTTCGCCGAGAACGAGTTGGCACCGAAAGTGGACCAGTGGGAGGAGGAGGAGCTCTTCCCGAACTCCGTGTTCGAGCGCGCTGGCGAGCTCGGCATCCTCGGCGCGCACTACCCGGAGGACGTAGGCGGTGGGGGTGGCGACTTCTGGATGAGCGTGGTGAAGTCTGAGGAGCTGGTGCGTTGCGGTGCGGCAGGCGTCACGATGGGATTGCTCGTCCAGGCGGACATGGCCACACCGGTCATCAACGACCTTGGCACCCGCGAGCAAAAGGAAGAGTTCCTGATGCCGGCCATCCGAGGCGAAAGGATCGCGGCGCTCGGCGTGACCGAATCAGGTGCCGGATCCGACGTTGCTGGCTTGCGAATGACCGCCCGACTGGTCGGTGATGAGTACGTGATCAACGGGTCGAAGACCTTCATCACGAACGGAACGCGCGCCGACTTCGTCACGCTCATGGTCAAGACCGACACCGAAGCGGGCCACAATGGGATTTCGATCATTCTGTGCCCCACGGACGTGAAGGGCTTCAGTGTGTCGAAGAAGCTGAAGAAGGTCGGTAACTGGTCGAGCGATACGGCGGAGCTGTTCTACGAGGACGTGCGCGTACCCAAGCGCTACCTGCTCGGACAGGAGGGCATGGGCTTCGTGTATCTGATGCAGAACTTCCAGTCAGAACGCCTCGTCGGTTGCGTGAGCGGCCTCGAGGGGTCGAAGCTCGCTCTCGACCGATCGGTGCAGTTCGGCCGAGAGCGCGTCGCGTTCGGGAAGCCGTTGATCAAGCGCGAATACTGGCAGCAGAAGTTCGTTGATCTCTACACGAAGTACGAAGCGGGAAAAGCGCTCTCCTACAAGGCCTGCGCCGCTTACAACGAAGACAAGTTCGTCAACAAGCAGCCCATTTCGATGGAGACGACGAGAATCGTCTCGATGGCCAAGGCCTATGTGGGCGACGTCACCGCGGAGATCATGGACCAGTGCCTGCAGTTCCACGGTGGCATGGGCTACCTCGAAGAACTCTGGGTCGCTCGAGCATGGCGCGACGCTCGCCTGTTCCGAATCGGCGGCGGCGCAACCGAGGTCATGCGATACACGGTCGCGAAGATCATGGGCTTCTAGTCGGAATTGACCACGATAAGAGATCGCCCCAAGTTCCAGGGGTGAATGTCTTGTCTTGGCTTTGGGTGCCGGCCTGCACCCTGTTCATCACTGCGTGCGGGAGCAATCCCGTGCCTGCCCTGGGACAGAGTGGCCCCATACCCGACATCGTCGTCCGTGCCGTCACTCCCGGCCAAGGTGGTACGGGCGGTAGTGGTCTCGATGGAGGGGTCGATGGAGGGGTCGGTGCGGGCGCGTGTGACAACCCGGCGGATCTCGACGCGGTCGCGGCTGCAAACCTGAACGCCGTGACGACCTTCTGTACCGGACTCGTCTGTTTGACCACCATCGGCAACTCTCCGTCATACGAGCAGTGCGTCAACGAGTGCGTCGAACGGAACGTCCAGGGATTGTCCTCGGAATGCGCCGACTGCTACGGCGGCGTCGCGCGATGTGGACTCAACGCTTTCTGTCTCAGCGTTTGCCAGTTCAACACCTGCGGCCTGCAATGCCTCAACTGCCTGAGCTTCGCCGGCTGCCTCACAGAGTTCGAAGAGTGCCGGGGCCTACCCGGAGACGGCTGCAATAGCGGCGGGCCACCGCTGATCCCGATCACCGACGCGCAGTAGGCGGCAGCGACAGTGTCCAGCGCCAGTGCCCAGCGGCAGCGCCCGCACTCACCCGTTCGCGTTCACGTTAGCGTTCACGTGCTCGTGCTCGTCCCCCGTGCTCGTCTGACACGTGGTCACAAGTTCTTGGGGAGGGAAAACCTCTCGGCCAGCAGGCGAAGCCCGGGAGGAGAAAGAAGGACCTTCGGTCGGCGTGCGCCGGGGCGTTGCGAGCACGCGGTGTCGCCGAGATCACCAAAGAAGGGGCCCCCGAAGGCAGCCACTGGCTGATGAGCTAGCGGTTGACGATCGCCCGCTGCACGTCTTCCCACAAGTCGGTGCTCCCGACGACGTCGACGATCATGACGGCCTCCGCGGCCGAGACGTTGTCGCGAGTCGGATTACTGATATCGAGCCAACCCGCGATGCGGCGGGCGACGGTCAAGCGCGTGGCAAGCTCGGCCCGCGCCCTAGCCAAGCTCCCAAACGGGGTCCACCGAAGCGCCCAAACCTCGTCGGCGAGCCAATCGCCGAAGACTCGGTTCGGCTGCTCCGGCGTGACGATGCGTCGTTCGGCTCTATCGAATGAAGCAGCCCAGGGCCGTCCGTGCTCGGTGCGCTCCTCCCGCCAGTCGACCAGGTAGCCGAGGGCGTCGCCGAACCATCGCGCTGCGGCCGCGGCCCGCGACGGCCCGTCGAACGCACGGAGCTCGTTGGCGACGTCGTTCCAAGTGCGCCCGTCGAGCTCTGGAAAAGGGTCGGCGTCGAGCGCTCGACGGAGGCTCTTTCCATCGATGAGCGACTCGATCACCGGGCCTTCGCGCCTTTCGTATTCGACGAATGGGATGGACTCCGACTCGGACCACGCGACGGGTCCTTCCACGGCATGGTCTGGCTTGAGCTCTCCGTCGCCGTCGACGGTGCAGGATCTCGCGGCGTCGATAGTCAACGGTGCCCGCGTTCCAAGTGTTCGACATGGGCATCGATGCTGCGTCGTGATTCGCCCGCCCGCAGGTGTCGCGGTCAAGCCGTACGGGAACTGAATGCATGGGCTCGGCTTCATCACCGGGCCTAACTTGACGTGGAGCGCGCACCCCTCTTGACTCCAGAATACGCACGTTCCGGTGTCGCTCCGCATCATCAATACGGCCGCGTCTTCGTTCTCGTGACGATCGATTGCGTCTTTCGAGATGGTGGAGAGGAACTCGACGTCCTCTTCGTTCAGGGGGCCGACCGCATGGATATCGCTGCAGCAGAGCCCATCTCCTTCGCAAGTGAATCGTGCGCCGGTCCGGACGAGCAGTGGCTCGCGTCTCGACCGCAGCGTCACGGCCGTTCCAGACGGGGCTCGGTTGCGAGATACAAGACCTCCATCCCCGGCGCGACGAGCTCGTCCTCTGGGGGATTCACACGCTCTTCGCCGGTCGTCGGATCGCGCACCCCGATCACCAAACAACCGGTCGCCGCACGTATCTTTCGACTCAGCTCATCGAATGCAGCGGGAGCGGTCACATCCTCGGGAAGAGCGCCGACGTAGAGGTTCTGATGCCCAGCAAACACCACGCGGCTCGTCGCATCCGCAATGCCCGGATACGCAACGGCATGCGTAA
>Ga0255057_10000968_pt1 | contig 16569 bp, 9 predicted proteins | sample Cases_109_6_MG_FD_189022 | JGI IMG/M metagenome (GOLD analysis project Ga0255057, IMG submission 189022) | Seawater microbial communities from Amundsen Gulf, Northwest Territories, Canada - Cases_109_6 | ecosystem: Environmental > Aquatic > Marine > Gulf | place: Canada: Northwest Territories... | reverse complement strand
ACTTCTACGCACTGCCCGTTTCCGTGCTCGCCGAGGAGCCCGTACTGCCGGTGGCGGAGAAGGCGGCCTCCGCGCTGCTGGGCGAGCGCGCCGCGAGCCTGGTGGCGGCGCTGCTGTGCGCCTCCATCGCCGGCGCCGCGAGCTCGATGGTGTGGGCGGGTCCGCGCGTCACCTGGGCGATGGCAGACGACGCTGTGGTACCCGGCTGGCTCGGGGCTTTGTCGAGCAGCGGTGCCCCGGTGCGGGCCCTGCTCGTGCAGGCGGTCTGGATCAGTGGGCTGATCCTGACCGGGACCTTCGAGCAGCTGGTGGTCTACGGCGGCTTCGCCATTGCGCTCTTCAGTGCGCTGGCCGTTGCCTGCGTACTGGTGTTGCGTCGCTCGTCCCCCGAGCTGCCACGGCCCTATCGCGTGCCCGGCTATCCGTGGGTCCCTGCTGCCTTCATCGCAGCCACGCTCTGGATCGCGGGCCACGTTCTCTTCGAACGGCCCACCGAGGCGTTGCTCTCCGCCACCACAGTTGCCGCCGGCATTCCGCTCTACGCGCTCTGGCGAAGCCGTGACCTGCCCGACGGGTCCTAGCGTTCGCGAGCCAGCAGCGGCGCAGCCAGCTCCGGCGGGTAGCGAGCGACGCGAAGCGCGGCGCGCCGGCCGCTCTTCGAGAGGTGCGGGGTGCGGTACTCCCAGACTGTCTCGCCGTCGGGTGTGATCTCGAAGATCCTGCCCCGGTTCGATTCGCCCACCAGCGTGTTGCCGTTGTCCAGGCGCTGGACGGTCCCTCGCGACCGGGAATAGAAGCGCCGGCCCGCTCGATACTCCCACACGATCGTCTTCGACAAAGGATCGAGCTCGACGATGCGCGACGCCTTCTCACCACTCCGGTTGTCGAAGATCAGGATGTTGCCGTTCTCCAGCAGGCTGGCATCGTGGGGCCGCAGCAGCTCTCCTTGGCCCCAGGTCCACAGGAGCTTTCCGGCCTCGAAGTCGACGATCGCGATCGCATCCTGGTGCCGAATCGTGACCAGCACGTTCCCGCGCCGATAGATCGGATCGCGCTCAGCCAGGGCCGGGTCGTCGAACCACTCCACGTAGTTCGAGTGGAGGAGGTCGAAGCGCTGCGTCGTGCCATCCTGCACCGGCTCCCTCAGCTCCACTTCGAGCAGCCCTGGGGCCTTTCGGATCATGTCCAGGAGAGAGCGCTCCTTGATGAGCTTGCCGCCATTGGACAGAAGCGCGATTCCGTTGTCCCAGATCGGCGATCCGTCCTCGAATTCACGGCGGCGGATCGTGAGCGTCAGCAACCTGTTGCCAGGCAGGTCCGTCAGGCGATGGTGAGTGGGGAGCCGCCGCCAGGTCGTGAGTACCCGGCCCTCTGCATCGAGCCGGATCGGTTCGGGCAATCGGGACACGAGGAGCTCGCCAGCTGGCTGCAGCTCGGCGCGCTCCCAGCGCATTTGCCCAGCAAGGCTCCAATCCCAGACCACCCGACCTTCTGCGTCTATCAGCTCGGCTCGCCGGATTGCCGGGTAGGTCACGAGGTTGTAGCCCGGCGCCGAGCGTTCGCGATCGTGGACGATGACCCCGGACGCCTCGCCCTGCGGCGCTTCTTCGGAGTAGTCGACGTATCCGAGGGCCTGCAGGCGCTCGGCGTGATCGTCCACCTCGCTCTCCCTCGAGCAGGCCATCAGCAGCACAAGGGCCAGGCCCATGCTCAACAGGACCCTGAGCCATGCATCCAGCATCCAGTCCTCGTCGAGACACCCGCGGCGCGCCGAGATCCAAGCAGGCACGAGTGCGAGTCGCGATCGTCCGCATCCCAGCACGGAAGACGAATCATAGCGCCGGCCTCGGGAGCCGGACGGGCAGCCCAGACTGCGCTATCGCTGGCTCTCACGACACTTCCTCGGGATCGCCTGCCGTTGCGTTGCGCTGGCAGGCTCTGGTGGAGCATTGGATCTTCGCGCGCCGTTCCTGTGGGCTGTGGCCATTCTCGGCGGCTGGGGGGTGGGCTGCGCGCCTCCGCCTCTGGAGTCGGTGAGGTTCGCGATCGCCGACAGCGTGGCCGATGGGACCGCTGACTTGCGGCAGCTGCCGGCGCGCTTGAGCTTCGACCAGCCTGCGGCGTACGCGCATCTCAACGGGGGCTGGTACCCGCCACTTGGGGTCTCCGAGGCGGAAGACCCGCCTCTTCCGGTCGTCTGGAGCCAGGGGCCAGCCGCCGTGGTGGAGGTCCAGCTCGCGACCTTGGGAGATCTGTCGGTCGTTGTCCGGGGCGATCATGTGCGCGAACCCGAGCATCTTCCAGCCCAGTCGGTCGTGGTGCTCTGGAACGACGAGCCGTTGACCACTCTCGTCGAGCGGCCGAGGGGCCTCCTGCCGCTTCGCTTCAGGGTGCCGGCGGAAGCCCAGCGGATGGGACTGAACCGCCTGGTGCTGCTGCCGAACTACTGGATCGATCCCCGAGAGACGCTGGAGACGCAACGCGCCTTGCAGGTCCAGTCCGTCCGCTTCACCGGCGATTCTGTGGCACCTCCGGGTCAGACCGCAGTGGCGCACGCTAGCGATGACGACTTCACCCAGAGGCTCGGGACAGTGGTGACCCACTACGCCTACCTGCCTGAAGCGGCGCGCCTGGTCGGCTCTTTCGATCCGGGCTCGGCGGATGTTCGCGGGCGGGTCCTGCTGTCCGTGGATGGCGAGGCACCCGACGTCCTGTTCGATTCCGCGGCCCTGCCCGAAGCGGGTCCTCCGGGTGGGCGCTCGGACTTCGACCTGGACCTCTCCGGGCTCGCAGGTCGGGCCGCTGGCCTCTGCTTCGTCGTCAACGGGAAGGGCGACGAGGCCGTCGCCACCTGGGTCGGTCCGAGCCTGCTGGGCCAGGCGGCTCCCCGTGAGCAGGACGAAGCGCCACCGGGGCAGGGTGCGGCGCGGCCCAACTTCCTGGTCGTGCTCTTCGACACGCTGCGTGCGGACGCGACCGAGCCCTACGGCGCACCCTCCGGTCGGACGCCGGCGATCGCGCGGCTGGGGCGCGAGGGAACGCTCTTCCGCAACGCCTTCTCCAATGCCGCCTCGACGCGAGTCAGTGTCGCCTCGATGCTGACGGGCCTGTATCCCCCACGCCACGGTGCCGTCGACGTCTATCACGCCCTTCAGGAAGAGGTTGCCTACCTGCCGGAACTGCTGTCTCGAGAGGGCTACCGAACCGTCGCCGTCGTCAACAACCCGCAGGTGACGGAGAAAGCCGGCTTTGCGCGCGGCTTCGACGCCTTCGAGGAGCTGTTCCGCATCGATGAGCACGAGCTGCGGGCGGACCACCCCGATCCGCGCGAGCGGGCGAGCTGGACGTGGCAGAGCTTCATCGAGCCGTACCTCTCCGGGCCCGAAGACCAGCCCTTCTTCGTCTACCTGCACGAGATCGACCCGCACTTCCCGTACGAGCCGCTGCCCCCCTACGATTCGACCCCGGACAGTGGCTACCGAGGAGCTCCGCTTGCCGTGCCGGGAACGGACAAGGGGCTCCCACTCTTCTTTCAGGTCGTTCAGCAGCTGCGCGCCGTCAATGAGCACAGGCCCTGGCTCGACGCCGCGTCGCTGGACGGGCTGCGGCTGCGCTACCAGGGCGAGGTGGCCTACATGGACGCCTACCTGGAGGGGGTCCTCGGCGCGTTGGAAACGAGCGGCTTCCAGCGGAACACCGTGGTCGTCTTCCTTTCCGACCACGGAGAGGAATTCCTCGAGCACGGTCACTGGGGCCACGGGCCTCAGCTCTACGACCCCGCCGTGCGGGTACCCCTGATCGTCTCGCTGGGCGGCAGCCGCGACGGAGCCGTCGTGGACGCGCCGGTGGAGCTCGTCGACCTGATGCCCACGCTGCTGCGAGCGGCCGGGGCTCCGCTTCCCGACGCGACACAGGGCCTCGATCTCTTCGCGCCAAGCCGCGGCACGGCCGTGCGCACTGCTCGGCCGGCCTTCGCCTATGCCGATGGTCGGGGAGCGTTTAGCAGGCGAAGTCGGCAGAGGGCGGTACGGATCGACCCCCACAAGCTGATCCGAACTCAGCACCGGGCTGCGGGTGGCCCCTTCGAAACCTACGAGCTGTATGACCTCGCCGCGGATCCCGGAGAGACCATCAACCTGTGGTTCTCCCGGCCCGTTCTCGGACACGCCCTGCGGCAGCGCCTCGCAGCTCAGGACGTCGAAGACACGCGGGCCAGGATCTCGGCGGGCAAGCAGGGTCCGCCGGCCGACCCGGACGTGTTGCAGCGCCTGAGGGCGCTCGGCTACGGCGACTGATTTCGAGGCCGGCTTACGGGGGGGCCTGGCGTCTCTCAGTTCCGCTCGCGGCGGTGCAACTCGACCACGCCGTTCTGGCTGCCACCGTGCTGTGGCGCGCCAATGAAAATGCTGCCGGCGCTCTGGCCGACGCTGAAGCCGAACCCGCGTCTGTCGGCGGGGGCCGGATCCGACAGGGATTCGAGCAGCGTTCCAAGTCGCTCGTCGAAGATGTAGACCCGGCCCGAATGGCTGGCCGCGTCGCGCCAGTCGTCCGGTGCACCCACCAGGATCCGACCCGCAGAGACTGCCACCGATAGCCCGAAGAGCCGACCCTCGGTCGCGCCGGCCGGCGACCGCAGGGAGTACAACCAACGGCGATCGGTCGCGTCGAAGACGTGGACCGCTCCAGAGAGCGATCGCGGCCCGTCCGTCCGGCCCGGGGCCGCCACGATGATCCTGGATGGGGAGAGGGCCACGGCTGCACCGAAGGCCGCGTCCAGCTTGGGCTCGGGATCGCGAAGGGACGCCTGGTGGGAGCCATCGCGCAGGTCGACGACGAAGGCGGCCCCCGCGAAGTCCTTGTCTCGATCACGAGCCAGAGGAGCGCCGATCACGGCCTGGCCTGCGGCGACGCGCATCGCCTGGCCGAAGCTCTGGATCGAGCGGGGAAGGGGCGCGCGCAGGGTGCGGCGAAGCTCACCGCTCCGTGTGTCGTAGACGAACACCGCCCCCGCTCCGCGCAAGTCTTCGAAGGGTGTCGAGCTGGAGACGAGCGCGTTCGTCCCAGACAACGCCACGCTCAGCCCGAACTCGTGTCCACTCCCGGGCTCCGGCTCGCGCCAGGAGTGCAGCAGCTCTCCCGTCAACGAATCGAACAGGTACGCCGCTCCGACGTTCTTCCTCTCGCCGAGCGGTTGACCCGGTGCACCAACCAGCACCCGGCCTTCGGAGAGCGAGACGGCGAACCCGAAATTGGCGCCGTCGGCGGGTTCCGGGTGGGCGAGGGTTCGCCGCAGCTCGGCCGAGCCCGTGTCGAAGAGATAGGCGGCACCGGCCCAGGCGAATCCGCCCGCTGAGACGTGCGCCGAACCGACGAGGATTCGATCGTCCTCGGCAGCCACCGACCAACCGAATACCGCCGAGTCCTCGATGTCGGGGGGCCGGAGCGTGGCTATGGGGCGATCGGCGTCGGATCCGCATGCGATCGAAATGAAAACTGCAGTCGCGCCGAGCAGGAGGGTTGGTGTAGACCACCCGCTCCCCAGGTTCTCGAGCGAGCCAGGCACTGCCCGATCACGCATAGCGGACCCCAATACGGACCGACACGCCGAGGATTGCCGCCGCTTGTAGCGACATGTTAGGTTGACACGCGCCGCTCCCCATGGCCGCGACTCCCGCCCGGAGAACGGCGCGACCCGTTGCTGATGTGCGGGTGAGGCCCGACCGATGACGCCGAAGATTCCCTGGGTAGTGCCGACGCTGGGCCGCGAAGAGCTCGCCGAGGTCACCGGATGCTTCGACAAGGGGTGGTACACCCAGGGCGACAAGGTGCGCCAGTTCGAACGCAGCATGGCCGAGCTGCTGGAAGTTCCGTATGCGCTGGCTGTCTCGAGCGGCTCGGCGGCCCTCGAGCTGACACTGCGTGCCCTCGGGATCGGTCCCGGCGACGAGGTCATCGTTCCGGCGATGACATTCGTGGCGACGGCTGCCGCAGTCCGCTGGCAGCACGCGGTACCGGTCTTCGTCGACATCGAAGACGACACCTGGAATCTCGACCCCCAGCGCATACCCGAAGCCGTGTCGGACGCCACCAAGGCGGTGGTGTTCATCGATCATGGGGGGAACCCGGCAGACGTCGACGCCATCTCGGCCGTGGCCGAACGATACGGGCTGATCGTCGTCCAGGACGGCGCACAATCGCTCGGGGCTCGGCGGGGCAGGACGCCGGTGGGTGCGAACGCGACCTACGCCACCACGAGTTTCCATCTCGCCAAGCTTCTCACCACCGTGGAAGGGGGAATGATCTTTTCGCGGGACGAAGACTTCTTTCGAGAGCTGCTCGCGCGGCGCAGCCAGGGAGAGGATCCCGGGGCCAAGTACAGCTACCCGTTGCTCGGGACCAACGCGCGCATGACGGACCTGGCAGCGGGTATTGGCCTCGCGCAGATCGCGAAGCTCGAACAGAATCTCCGCGCGCGCCGCCGAGTCGCGAGCTGGTACGAAAGCGCGTTTGCCTGCCGCTCCGAGATCCGGCTCGCGAGGCCTCGGGCTGGATGCAGCGTCTCGCATCTCAACTTTCCCGTGGTCGTCGAGGAACGAGACCGAATCGCCGCAGCCTTGCTGCACAAGCACGGCATCGACTCCCGGGCCGTCTGCCCGATGCCCGTCTACGAGCAGCCCCTGTTCCGCTCGGGCAGCGAGGCCTGCCGGGCGCTCGCTTGCCCGGTGGCCGCGCGGGTTGCCGCCGGCAGCCTCGACCTACCGATCTTTCCGGACATGACCGAGGAGCAGGTCAACCGCGTTGCCGGAGCCTTGATCGACGAGCTGTATGCCTCGCCAGCGGGCCCTCGCAGCTAGCGTCTGCGACGCCGAATCTTCCGGAGCACCACGACCAGCGGAAGGATGAGCGCCACCTCGTGGCCCGGGCCGCACCACGGCGTCCCACCGATGCCGGAGTCGACCGCCCGGTCCACGAGCTCGTGAAAGTCCTCGGGCAGCAGGAAGCCGCGCAGCATCAGGTGGAAGCCGCTGCCGCTCACCTTGGCCACGTACTTCTTGTTGCGGGGATAGAGCTCGTCGATGGTCTCCTGGTCGAAGGGCAGGACCGTGCCACTCAGGCGGCAGGCCAGGTTGCCGATGGCCGCGAAGAGCGGGCTCGTGCAATCGGGGGGCGGCGGGGCTCCCTCGCTACCGCAGACGGGCTTGCCCTCGTTGTTCGGTCCGTAGGTGGCGATCGGAACCTCCATTGCCGGCAACCGGATGCCGTCTATGGAGTTGTCGAACTCGTCGAGGGCCAGGGCGCCCTCTTCGACCAACAGCAGCTCGCCGTGCGGCATCGGGAGGCCCCAGCGTGAGTTCCACTCCATGTTCCGCCACATGGCGTTGTAGAGATAGCTCCCAAAGATGGGGCCGTCCGCCACGGTGTTCATCTGGAACTTGCACAGGTTCTCGAGGAAGATCCCGGGCACGATCTCGATGCCGTCGTGAACCGTGGAGTGGGCAGTGCCGGCCATCTCGTAGTAGCGGAAGGTCGAGCTGTCCTGCTGGCGGCTGTCCCGCGCGATCACCCCCGACATATCGGTTTCGGTCTGGGCGCGGATGACGGGTACGTCGAGGTCCGTGCGGATCATCCGGCCGTCTTCGCCCTGTTGGAAGTTCGGGGCGCCACTGCTCAGCGAGCGAGCCGAGCTCCCCGCGGCCTGCACGAAATAGCCGTCGTTCTGATCGTCGTGGAACTCGTTCGCGTAGGTGACGATCGAGCCGCCCTGCTGGGACTGCCCCACGTGGTAGAGGCGTTTGATGTGGACATCGCCCAGCGGGTTGTCCGGGTCGTCGCCCCGGAGCAGGTTCACGATCTGGCTCACCATCTCGAAGGCCTGACCGATCTCCGGCATCGAGAGCTCGGGGTAGCGTCCTTCGCACATGGGTGGGAGGACGCCGAAGAGGCGGCAGTCGTCCGCCAGGTAGTCGATGGAGGTCGGGCTGTTGGTCACGCCGACGTAGATGATTCCCTCGCGCGCGAAGTAGCCGATGGAGGAATCGCCGGCGGGAGCGGTGTCGAAACCGGCGGTGGAGTTCCACCACTCCACGACCACCGTGCCGTTGAAGTCCGCCGGATCCGGCGGGCGGATGATCATGATGCGTGTGGTGTAGTCGGTCTCGACGTCGTCACGCAGCACCTTCTCGCCCGGAACCGGCGGGTCGTTGTAGGTGAAGACGTCGACTTCCCCGGAGACGATGTACTCCTCGCGCGCCATGTTCTCGGGCACCGGCTTGATCAGGGTGGCCCAGATGTTGCTCTGGTCCGCGGGCGCCGGAGCGATCGTGACCGGCGCGGTCGGGTCTGCCGAGACACCGCTGCCCCACAGCAGAACGAGCATCAGGAACGACAGGAACGAGGCACACAGCTTCATGATCGGTCTCCTCCGGGTCGAGATCCGACCATTGTGCGCAGACAGCCGCTTTCGGCACAAGTGGCCGCCGACCCCACGGGGAGGACTTCTGAGCCTGGCTGCTGCGTCTCAGCTCAGGGCGTGTACCAGATCGCCGAGGTGTAGGCGCGCTCCTGCGTCGAGGTGGGTGCGCCCTTCGGGATCGGCACGCCGAAGCGGAAGGCGTCGTAGGTGGACCAGCGCGGCGTCGGGATCTCGATCACCCGGGAGTAGTAGAAGGCCTTCTGGGACGCGTCGAAGTTGGGGTCGGTCCAGACCGTGCTGAGCTCCGGGGCGCCGATGCTGTTGCTGTAGCTGGCCTGGGCCACCTCGACGGTGTTGCCCACTGCGGGGAGCTTGCCGTCGCGGCCGGGCTTGCGGTCACCGGACCAGGCCACGTCGTAGACCTTCTCGTGGGTTTTCCCCGCAGCGTCGAGCCAGCCCTTCACGATCTGGATGCGGTCGAGGTTGCCTCCGATGGGGTCGCGCAGTGCGTAGACCATGAAGCTGGGTGCCTTGGCGTCGCCTCGGGCCGGCAGGTCGCCGCCCATGGGTACGCCCTTCTTGTAGCCCGCCATGGCCGGCGTGCGGCTCTCCAGGTCCTGCTTCGTGAAGCCCCAGCCGCCGAAGAAGCGCACACCCATGCGGCTGCCCGTGGTGGCGTAGGTCTCCTTGCGCTCCATGGCGTCGAAGATCGACTCGCGGTTGTTATCGGTGGCCCACACCGCGGCGAGGCCCGACGCCGCCAGCTGCCAGCCGTTGATGCTTGCCTTGTCGCTCTCGATCATTACATGCTGCATGCGGTCCGGTTTCGGCTCGTAGCCCGTGTGCTTGCCGAAGAAGTTGTCTTCCTGGGCCGTCGCAAGCGAGGTGTGGCTGTCGGTGGAGCCGATCTGGCCGAACTTGTAGGGGTTCGTGCCGAGGCGGGTTTCGAGTTCGAGGCCGCGCTTCATGGCCTCGCGCGCGTACTCCGCGGCCAGCATGTCGTTAGTCTTCGCCTCGGAGAGGTCGAGGTTGCCGAAGGCCCAGGTCTCGTAGTTCGCGAACTCGTCGTCGGGCGAGAGGAAGGAGTGCGTCTCGCCGTCACCCTTGATCTGGGTGGTCTCGTAGAGGGGCTCCCAGCGGTCGCGCTCGGTGACGTAGGTCTCGTCCAGCACGGTCCCGTCGTACTGCGCTTCCAGCGGGAACATGATGCCGTTCGACATGTTCCCGTTGTGGGCAATCGCGAAGACGTTGCCGCCGGTCTTCTTCTCGTAGGCCCCCAGCCACTTCCACAGGTCTCGAGGGTTGGGGCTCCCCAGGGGCGGCGTGGTCGTGTAGGCAACCATCTGGGAGGCCTTCTCCGCCCCGTCCTTGTAGATGACGACGCGGTGCATGTTGGCGCCCTTGATCAGCGAGGTCCATTCGAAGCCGATGAAGGCCGTGAAGTTTCCGGGGTCGTTGAACTCCTCGGCCGTGTCGATGGTCTTCTGCCAGGTGGCCTTGTAGGGAGCTGAGTCCGGCGTGTAGGCCAGGGTCTCCGGGAACTCACCCTGGGAGAAGAGCTTGATCAGCTCGACCGCTACCGCGACGCCGTCGCCCGAGTTGATGCGGTCGTAGTACTCCTTGCCCTTCGGATCGGCCAGGATGCTCGGGTCTCCGGCGATGAGGTCCGGGAAGAAGCCCATGTTGTCGGAGTGGTCCGCGATCACCAGCCAGTCCAAGGGGCGTGAGAGACGCACGGGCATGCCACTCGACGCCACCACCTCCTCTCCGCGCGCCAGGCGGTAGGCCTCCTCCAGGCCGAGCCGGTTGCCGAAGGCACCCGCGTCGAAGGAGTTGGCGGTGTGCAGGTGGCTGTCCCCCCAGAGCAGGCGGCTCGGCGCCTTGCCGTCCCCGAGCTCCCGGCTTGCGTAGGGCGAGTAGCTCGTGCCCTCGTAGGCATTCGAGAGCACCTTCTTCGCGTCGGCGGGTGCGGGCAGCTGGGCCGAAGCTTGAGCCGCGACGAGCAGGAGTGTGGCCAGCAGCGCAAGCGTGGTGTGACTGGAGCGTTTCATGGAGTGCCTCCGTGGGGCATTGAGCCGGGGCGGCCGATTCTATGCCACCCTGGGTCGTCGCGCGGGGGCTTTTGCTCAGCCGGCGCGCGGGGGGGGACGGAAGGCCCGGATGCGTCAGGCGGGGGCTGAAGTTGCGCTGCTCTGGAGCCTCGCTCTGTGCAGCTTCGGCTGCGCCGGGGAGAGCGAGCCGGCGCCGGCGCCGACGACCGAGCTCGCCGACAGCGACTGGCGCCTCCACGGGCGAACCCCCGACGAGCAGCGGCACAGCCCGCTGGCGCAGATCCAGCGCGGCAACGTGGCCGAGCTCGGGGTGGCCTGGTCCTTCGCAACGGGCACGCATCGTGGCCTCGAGGCGACCCCGCTGGTCATCGACGGCGTGCTCTACGCCACGGGATCCTGGAGCGTGGTCGTCGCGCTCGACGCCGCCACCGGGCGCGAGCTGTGGCGCTACGACCCACAGGTGCCGCGCTGGAAGGGCCGGGATGCCTGCTGCGACGTCGTGAACCGCGGCGTCGCCTACCTGGACGGCCGCATCTATGTCGGCACGATCGATGCGCGCCTGGTCGCGCTTGCCGCCGACACCGGAGACGTGGTCTGGGAAGTCCGCACAGCCCCCCTCGAGCTGCCCTACACCATCACGGGTGCGCCGCGAATCGTGAAGGACAAGGTCATGATCGGCAACGGTGGTGCCGAGTACGGAGTGCGCGGCTACGTGAGTGCCTACTCAGCCATGACGGGTGCGCTCGCCTGGCGCTTCTACACGGTGCCCGCCAGCCACGCGGGGCCCCACGAGCACCTGGAGGTGGCCCGCGCGGCGCAGACCTGGCCGGCCAACGCCCTGTGGGAGTCGGGGCTGGGCGGAACCGTCTGGGACTCGATGGCGTACGACGCCGAGCTGGACCTGCTCTATGTGGGAACCGGCAACGCGTCGGTCTACCACCGCGAGCACCGGAGTCCGGGGGGCGGCGACAATCTGTATCTGTCGTCGATCCTGGCGCTACGTCCTGATATGGGCAGCCTGGTCTGGTACTACCAGACGACGCCAGGCGATCACTTCGACTACACCGCGACCCAGCACATCCTGCTCGCTGATCTCGAGATCGAAGGGCGCGCGCGCAAGCTGCTGCTCCAGGCGCCGAAGAACGGCTTCTTCTACGTCCTCGATCGCGAGACGGGCGAGCTGCTCTCGGCGGAGAAGTACGTGCACGCGAGCTGGGCGTCACACGTCGATCTCGAGACCGGCCGGCCGCAGGAGCGCGCCGAGGCCCAGTGGGAGGGCATGCCCGAAGGTGCGGTGGTGGCGCCGGCGGCGGTCGGCGGACACAACTGGCACCCCATGAGCTTCCACCCCGGCACCGGGCTCGTGTACCTTCCGAGCATCGAGACGGCAGACCTCTGGATTCCCGATCCCGAGTTCCGCCTGCGGCCCCACACCTACAACACCGGGCAAGACTGGGGCGCTACCGTCGCCGAGTTCGAAGGCTTCGAAGAGCTGGTGGCCCTTCCCTGTGGGCGCACGCGACTCGTCGCCTGGGACCCCCGCGCCGGGGAGCGCGCCTGGGAGGTGCGCCACGACAGCGGTGTGCCGGGGGGCGTGCTCTCGACGGCGGGAGGCCTGGTCTTCCAGGGCAACGGAAGCGGCCGCTTCTCGGCCTAAGATGCCGAGACGGGCGAACGGCTCTGGTCCGACGAGGTGGGAGTCGGGATCATGGCGCCGCCGATCACCTATGCGCTGGGAGGTGAGCAGTACGTCGCCGTGCTCGCCGGTCTGGGCGGCGCGGCGGGCCTGCACTTCACCCGGCTCGAGTACGAGAACGCAGGCCGCCTGGTGGCGTGGAAGCTGGGCGGTGATTCATCCATGCCGGCAGCAGTGCGGCGGAAGCCGGGCCGGGTCGATGCCCCCGCCGTCTCCTTCGCTCCGGAAGAGGTGACGCGCGGGCGCGACCTCTATTCCCGGCACTGCATGCAGTGCCACGGGGTGGGAGTGAAGAGCTCCGGCGTGCTGCCGGATCTGCGCTTCGCCTCGCGCGAGGTTCACGAGGACTGGGCCTCGATCGTCGTGGGCGGCTCGCTGGCGTCGCAGGGCATGGCGAGCTTCGCCGACGTGCTGAGCGTGGACGACGCGGCCGCCATCCACGCCTATGTGATCGAGCGCGCCCGCGATGAGCCGGGCGTCGCGGAACGCCTGGCAGGCTGGCTGGCTCGCAATGCCTGCGTGCCGGCCTCGTGGGCGACGGATTGACCTCGTGCACTCGCATCCGCGGCGGGCCAGCGTCGGGCGAGCGCGTGTCCTCGCGTCATCACGCGCTACCTGCGCGGCCTACGGGAACAATCCGATTCGGGCTGCGGCGTCTTCGGCCGATGCGATGCAATCGGGCAGGCCATAGACGCCGAGCCCGCTGCCGACGATGTGAAGCCCCCGATGGGCTTCGACCTGGCGCCGCAGGTCTTGGACCCGATCGAAGTGCCCGAGCCCGAACTGCGGCATGGACTGTCGGAAGCGACGCACCACGCTCGACAACGGGGGATTCGTGGCTCCGATCAGATGTGCGACGTCCTCGTGCGAACGCTGGCTCAGCGCCCTGTCGTCCAGGTCGAGCGCGTCCGGATCGAGGGCGCCGCCCTGAAAGGTACGCACGACGACGTGCGCTTCGGGTGCCCGACCGGTGAACTTCTCGCTTGAAAAGTTCGCCGCCAGGATGTGATAAGGCTCGGAGCGCGGTACGAAGAAGCCGAAGTCGCTCGGCAGACGCCTGAGACTACTGCGACGATAGACTGCGTTGACCGTGACGCAGGACCCGAAGCAGAGTTCTTCGAGTGCGAGGGCGACCGAGGGCAGGCCAGCGTGCAGGAGATCGCGACAGCTGGGCGCGGGGCAGGCGAGAACGACCTCGCGCGCCAGCCAGACGCCGGACGTGGTTTCGATGTGCCAGTGCGCTTGCTCGGGCACGGGGCGGATGGCCTTGACCCCGCATCCGAGCTGCAGCCAGGAAGTCGGAAGCTGCTCGACCAGCCGCGTGATCAACGAGCCGAGCCCATGCTTGAGAGAGAGCTGCGAGGACGCGGCTGGGCGCGAGCTGTTCCCTGCGCTGGCGGAAGGGGCGGCCGAATCTATGGGGGCTGCGCGCAGACCCCGTAGAACGCTGCCGTTTCGCCTTTCGAGTTCGACGAAGGGCCCGAGAGCGCGCCGAGCGCTGAGCCGAGTCGCGTCGGCGGCGAAGAGGCCACCCAGAATGGGCTCGGCGATGCGTTCGTAGGCCTGCCTGCCGAAGCGTCGCACGACGAAGTCCTCGACGCTCTCGTCCCCCGCGAAGCCGTTCTCCTGCGAGCCCGCGGCGCCGCGGGGGACCCAAGGCTCGAGAAGCATCCTTAGCTTGCCCGGCCAGGACAGCAGCCGCGAGCCCAGGAGTGGCGCCGGCTCGGTCGCCGCAACCATGTGAAAGCCCGCTGGCAGGGGATGGAGACGCCGATCGCGCACCAGCGAGAAGGTCGCGGCCGAGCAAGGAGCGATCAGCTCGTCTCCGAGGCCCAGCTCTCTGCAGAGGTTGCTGGCCGCCGCCTTCGCGGTCACCATCGAGTCCGCACCGGTCTCGAAGAGCCAGTCTCCTCGCTTCTCCGTGTGTACCTGCCCACCGACGCGATCACCTACCTCGAACACACGCAACAAAGCGTTGCACCCCGGTTCTGACCGCATGGCCAACCGGTAGGCTGTCACGAGGCCTGAGATTCCCCCGCCGACGACCGCTACGTCCAGCTCGCGTGAATGCGCGCCGAGACGGTCGTTGTTTCGGTTCCTTCGGGTATGGGCCTTGCTGCTCGAAGCGAATGCCAGCATGGTGTTCCGATCCATCCTGCCAAGATTCTCCGAGTCGGATCTCGTGTGCGATCGGCCGACGGTCTACACTCGCGGTGGCCACAGTACCAAGTCGCGGCGCGCGCCGCCGGAGAGATTGCGGAACTCCGTCGACCCGCTCGCGGAACACCGCCGGTCGGACGTAGCGCCTGCCAGCTCGCTTTAGTGGAGGGAAGGATGGCAGACACTGCGTCCCTTCGCGCTGGAAGACGGGTCCGCGACTACGTCGACCTCACCAAGCCGAGGCTGCTCCCTCTGGTGCTGTTCACGGGCCTACCCGTGATGGTGATGGCAAGCGGTAGCTGGCCCCCCCTCTCGTTCGCGCTCCCGACCCTGTTCGGCATCGCGCTCGCTGCGGCGTCGGCGAACGCGCTCAATGCCTACCTCGAACGCGAACTCGATGGGCGTATGGAGCGCACCCGTGGACGCCCGCTTCCGAGCGGGAAGCTCGCGCCGCAGTCGGCTCTGATCTTCGGGTCGTCGCTCGGCGTCGCCTCGACGCTCGTCTTGTGGGCCGTAGCCGGGCCCGCGACGGCGGGGGTCGCGGTCGCGAGCATCCTCTACTACGTGTTCGTCTATACCATCTGGCTGAAGCCACGCTCGGCGTGGAACGCCGTCGTGGGAGGCGCAGCGGGCGCAGCAGCCCCGTTGATCGCCGACGTGGCGGTGAACGGCAGTGTCGGAATGCCCGGGTTGCTGCTCTTCGCCATCGTGTTCTTCTGGCAGCCCCCGCATGTCTGGGCGATCGCGCTGTATCGCAAGGCCGACTATCAGGCGGCCGGCATCCCGATGCTCCCCAATGTCATCGGAGACGAGGGAACCCGACGCTGGACGCTCCTGTGCGCCCTGGGCCTCGTGCCGGTGACCCTGGCGCCCGGGCTTCTGGGACTGCTCGGCCCCCTCTACATGACCGTAGCGGTCGGCATGAACGCGTGGTTCGTGATCTCGTCGGTCCAGCTGGCGAGGCGGCGAACGGACGCGGCCGCGCGCCGGCTATTTCACGTCTCCCTCGTCTACCTGTTCTCACTCTGCCTGGCGATGCTGATCGACCTGGCCGTCTGATCTCCGACACCCCCAGCGGAGGAAGTCGCTGTTGGCAACCCAGACCGAGTACAGCCCCTCCCTGGTCTCCTGGAATCTGACCAAAGCATGCAACCTGCGCTGCCCGCACTGCTACATGGATGGGGGTCGGAAGGCGAAGAACGAGCTGACCACGGACGAATGCCTGGGGCTGATCGAGGAGCTGAAGACCCTCGGCACGGAAATGCTGATTCTCACCGGCGGCGAGCCGCTGCTGCGCAAGGACATCTTCGAGATCGCGCGGGCAGCCTCGAGCTTGGGGATCTGGGTCGTGATGGGCACCAATGGCGTCCTGGTCAACGACCACTCGGTGAGCAAGATGATCGAGTGCGGTGTGCAAGGCGTAGCGATCAGCATTGATTCGATCGAGCCGGAGAAACACAACCGTTTCCGAGGCGGGCCAGATGCGTGGGACTTCTCGGTGCGCGCGTTGGAGATCTGCCGTGCCCAGGGACTTCAGGTGCTGGTTCAGACGACGGTGATGGAGATGAACTACGCCGAGATCCCCGAGCTGCTCAAGTTCGCGCGCGACAAGGGGGCCTGGTCGTTCAATCTGTACTTCCTCGTCCAAACCGGCCGCGGCCAACTGCTCAATGATCTTTCCTCGGAGCGCACGGAGAACATGCTCTCGAATCTGGTGGACTGGCAAGATGAAAACCGTCCCATGCTGGTGCGCTCGAAGTGCGCGCCGCAGTTCAAGCAGATCGCCTACGAGCGAGGATTGGGAGGCCTGGAGAGCGGCGGTTGCATGGCGGGCACCCAGTACTGTCGCATCACGCCGCAGGGCGATGTCACCCCATGCCCCTATATGACCGTCGTGGCCGGCAACCTGCGTGACCAGAGCTTTGGCGAGATATGGCGGACATCGCCGGTCTTTCAGGAGCTGCGTGACCTGAAACAGCTAAAGGGGCGCTGTGGCAGGTGTGAGTTCAACGAGCTCTGCGGAGGCTGCCGCTGCCGCGCCTATGCGGCCTTCGGCGACTATTTGCAAGAGGACCCGGCTTGCCGCTACGAGCCGACCGGACGCGCCCTGCGGAGCCAGCCGGTTCGCTGGAGCGCAGAAGCCCGGGCCCGACTCGAGCGCATCCCCATCGCCTTCATCCGCGAGAAGGTAGAGCGTGGAGTGGAAGCGTATGCCCGACGCCACGGGGCCAACCAGATCGAGCCCCAAC